>Ga0214919_10000555_pt1 | contig 63382 bp, 69 predicted proteins | sample LL1503_MetaG_FD_177994 | JGI IMG/M metagenome (GOLD analysis project Ga0214919, IMG submission 177994) | Freshwater microbial communities from Lake Lanier, Atlanta, Georgia, United States - LL-1503 | ecosystem: Environmental > Aquatic > Freshwater > Lake | place: USA: Georgia | collected... | reverse complement strand
TTATTTTAGAAAAAAAATAAAAAAAAATTTAAAAGTTTTTTTTATACCGAAAAAACTAAAATAAAAACACATTTATACTTTTTTACAAGGCTGCCACGCCATTTTTGTAGTTTGCAAATTATTGTAGACGTGCATATAATCTTGATTGTAGGTTTCTGTATCGATTTCATTGACGCGTGACACGATAGGCCAAAATTTTGATACAAGTGGGTCAAATTACTTTTGTTCGGTCCCAATATTGCCGCATTACAGCTTTTTAAACATTCCATGAGCGGAATTGTTATATATCCTGACGAGTCTGCGCTCCAAAGTTGTGCAGACCAAAGCGGGTGATGTTGAAAGAAAGATTGCATTGTTGTACCTGTTATTTTTTTGAGCATAAACTGTTAGCAAATGGAAATTTTTAAAAGTGCATCGCTAGTTGCAAAAAAAAAAATAATAATTTACAAGGGCTTTTGAGTCATCAAAGTATAATACTTTTTTAATTGGTCGGAAGAATAGTGAAGACTATCAAAATGAAAGATAGAAGGTTCGGTCTTAAATTGAGAGTGATACAATCGATGTTTATCTTTTTCCGAAGCTCGTAAAAGTCCATTGTTATAGTCGTTTGAAGTTGTACTTTGAAATATAAAATTCTTGAAATCCAAAATTATATCTGTATTGCCTTGATTTTCAAATATTGTTGCGAAATAACATTGATCATCAACATCTTCAGGCCAAGGATTTTTTTCCAATAAATCATATAAAAAGCCTGCTCGACCAATATACACACCAGCACAAAGATAACAATATTTCTTTGTGTATGGATTCAAGCGTTTTACAGTATTCTCCCTTTTTATACATATTTCACAATAGGTAGGCCAACAATAATCCGTCCATCCGAATACAAGTTTTTTGTTCATGGATAAGAATTTAGATAGAATTTCTTCCTTGGATCCTAGTACAATAACATCAAAAGCGTCTAAAGATAAAACTATGGATTCAGGCGGCAGAGATTTAAAGAATTTTTTCCATGCCCATAATCGTTCGTTCCAACTAAATTTAATTCCAGTATTCAATACAAAAATATCTCTATTTGAAAAATTAGTTTTTGATAATGTCGTTTTTAAAACTCCCAAGCGTGAATCATTTGGCATGTTGGTTACTATAACAACATGTAGAGCGGGGATATATTTTCTTCTATTCTTGTGTGCATAAATTATTACAATTATTAATACAATAATCGTTATGGAAGTAATAAAAACCCTTAATAAAAATTCCATTTATTATGTAGAAATCAAATTTTTTTTTCATAAAATAAATGACTATAGTTATTTTATTATTATCATGTAAGAAAAATCATCACAAGGTTGTGAGTTCAAAAAACTTGTGGTTAAATTCTTGTAAATTTCCATTTGTAGTTGTTACTAGTGATGAAACGATCGATAAAGAATATATTATTGATAATCAAAATCTGGTTGTCCAATGTCCAGATAATTATGATCAACTCAGTACAAAAGTATATTTATCAATAAAAGCTATCGATAAAATATTCAAACCTAGTGGAATCCTAAAAATTGACGATGATATGCTTATTGATAATCAAAAATTACAAGAATTTGTAAATTCATTGACGCAAGATATTAATTATGCTGGTTCTTTTGCAAAAGATTTAGATTTCTGGACTAATTTTCATTACGGCAAGTGTGAATCTGACCATCTGAATAAAACACTTCAGTATGTTCCAGCGAATAATTACTGTCGAGGTCCAGCCTATTATTTGAGCAAAAAATCAATTAAAATAATTGTTCAATCAATGGATCCCAAATTACATCTATATGAAGATGTTGCAGTTGGATTAACTTTATATAAAAATGGTATCAAAGCAACCCATGTAAAGTTTGTCTCGGATTTTTTAGAGTATTTTATAAATGATGGGTATATTGGTCTTCATGATAATAATAATAATGACTTTGAAAGTATTAAAAAGCAATATCAAATTAATAAACAAGTAGAATTTACAATGTGGTGGATTATCATTCTCATCATTATTATTATTTGTTTGATCTTTGCTGTATAAAATTTTTCATATAATAAAATATGAAAACCGACGAAATTTTATCATTAGGTCGAGCCATATGTTTTGGATTGTTGGCACCACTTATCTTTATCAACAACTATATACAACAGCGATTTGCCATGCCACTTTTCTTTCAATTAATTTTATTAACGGGTTATGCGTTTGCTATATCTTATAGTATTGTTAAACATACAACTTATGCAATTTGTTTGTACGGGGTCGCCTCTTTATTTATTATTTTGAATCTGTTATTTACAATCATGCATATCGTGTATCCATACTCTGTTAAATTTTAAAAAATTTTATATAATAAATGTCTAGACAGCAAAATATTAATTGCTCGTTTGATTCAAAAACTTGGTACCTGTGTCCTTATTTATTGACCATTTTTATAATCTTTATCTTCTTGTTCATCTATTCCTTACGAATTGTAATCAAGTGTACCTCCATGATTACTGACCCTCAGTTTAATGAATCAAAGTACAATATAAAATTAAACGAATTATTTACATTATATATTATCAATATCATTGTCACTTTTATATCAGTGTTTGTTATCATTTATTTTATAATGAAAGCCATGCCAGCAACCATTAATGAATTTCTTTTGAGTAATACAATTGGCTGTGTCTTTGTTTCGTATATTTTTATTGCTTGTATTTTTACATTGTCAATATTTAGAAAAGTTCAATCATCATCCAAAGATATTTTGGTTTTTATTGTTTTGGCCATGATTGCTTCTTTTATTGGTTTAGTGTTTTATATTACTAAATTAGTCCACACTTCTAAAGAAATTCAACAATATCGACTTTAAGTTTTATTTTGATTGCAATAAAACAATGCTGGCAATCTGTTGTATGACCATGCAACCAGAACATTTTTCATTTTGGTTGCATCATCATTTGAATGTGATTGATGCAAATTATATTTTATTGCGAGTCGAGAATACTTTTTTAAAAATACCAGACGAATTTTCCAAAAAAGTCGTCATTTGTGAGCAAGAGCAAATTCAAGATGCAAATATTGACTCTATTATTCGACAACAAGAACGACAAAAAGACTTTGTCAATCGTTGTTTGTACGATTATTGTCCAGGGCTGGGAATCCAACATTTATTACACATCGATGATGATGAATTATTTTTCATTGGGAAGCATATTGATTCGATTCAAGGATTATTGGAAAAAAGTTTTCGTCGTCGCGAAATACAATATTTGCGTATACAAAATTATGAAGCTGTCTTACGATTTACACCGCAACGCCAGGAATATTTCTTTCAAACCTCGTGGTTCAAAAATGCCAATGTTGAAGATTGTAGAAGTTATAAAAATGGTAAAAGTATCGCATTTGTAAGTCGGGGTAGTAACTGTAATGGATGTCATACATTTACCGGCAATTGGCTCAAAATTGCAGAGGAAGATGCCATTATTGCACATTATGATTCGATTACTTTTGATAAATGGAAGGCTAAATTTAACCATTTGAAAAGTATGACAAAAATCCCAAAATCCATATTTCCTTTTTATCAGCAATCCATCGAGTTGTTTTTGACGGGCGCTTCGGAGGAAAGCTTGTACAAATTTTGGAAAGATGCAGTAAGTCAATGTACCAATCCAATCAATATAAGTGTAAATTATCGATTTTTTATAAATTGACTTTATATAGATAAAATGTGCTCTAAACAACAAAAAAGAAACACCCTCCAATGTTTAGCTTTTGGACCTCCTTACCAAACTTCCATCAATTTACAAATGTTTTTTGGACTTGGTGAAAAACAAAATGGCGAGCGAATCACTGAAAAAGAATTTGAGGAATTCTTTATCAAAACGATTTTGCCAATATATCCTAGTTCTACTACCTATACTGCAACTGGATATTATAAAGATAATCTTGGAATTCCACAAAATAATATAACCAAAGTTTTTCAAGTATTAACTCGTGATTCTGCTTGCAAGACCAAACAAAATGCTGCTTACATTAGCCAACAATTTTCAGCACAATTTGGTCCAAATAATTCTCCCTTTATTACACTAAATTATAGTAATGCAGATTATTCTACCTAGTTGGAGTATCTTTTCAATAAAGCTGGTAAAGAGGGTTTATTATAGTGTTGATACAAAAACCATCCATTTAGAATTAGCAGAGAGATACCTAAAAACAATAAAAAGATTCCAATCCCTTTGGAAATTGGTATTCTCTTCTTGGAGAATATTCCTCTAATAAACTCGATAAAAGTATGTGTATGAATAATGAGAATAAGACCAAGTAAAATCAGTGAAAAAATTGGGAACAAGTGAAATTGTTCTTTTTTAACCAAAATGGATATTCCCATGAAGAATAAAAGGGGAATAATAACAAATATATAAGTATATAAAATTGCTAAAGGTTGCATTTTTTTATCATGTGTTTATAAAAAAATGAATAAAGTTTTCTTTGGCGTGTATAATAAATAAATTATGGATAACTATGTTGAAATTTGGAAAATGAAAAAATTAGTCAAGAAACTTCGTGATGCGCGTGGTGCTGGTACTAGTATGATTAGTCTTATTTTACCACCAGGTTCTCAAATCACTCTCACCAATCGTATGTTGACGGAAGAATATGGAACCGCGACCAACATCAAATCTCGAGTCAATCGTCTGTCTGTGCTAGATGCCATCACCAGCACGCAACAACGACTTAAACTTTACAATAAATGTCCTACAAACGGTTTGTTGCTTTATTGCGGTACGATTTTGACAACGGAAGGCAAAGAAAAGCGTGTTACGATTGATATTGAACCCTTCAAACCCATTAATACTTCATTGTACATGTGTGATTCAAAATTTCATGTCGATTGTTTAAAAGATCTTTTGGAAGATGAAGATATTTTTGGATTTATCATCATGAATGGTGATGGGTCGCTTTATGGTACGATTCAAGGAAGTACTCGCAAGGTATTGTATCAATTTTCCGTAGAGCTTCCTAAAAAACACGGACGCGGTGGACAGAGTAGTGTTCGTTTTGCTCGATTGCGTATGGAAGCAAGACACAATTATTTACGCAAAGTTGCAGAATATGCAACTCAATTTTTTATTAGTGATAACAAGTGTAATGTAAAAGGAATTGTCATTGGTGGCTCTGCTGATTTTAAAACGGAGCTTTCCAAATCCGACTTATTTGATGCGCGTTTACAAGCCAAGGTGTTGCAAATTGTTGATATTGCCTATGGCGGTACTGCTGGATTTAATCAAGCCATCAATTTATCAACTGAATGTCTTGGTAATATTCGGTATATCCAAGAGCGTAAATTAATTGTCCAATTTTTTACTGAAATTCAAATAGACAGTGGAAAAACATGCTTCATGCTTCCTGATACAATGAAGGCGCTAGAAATGGGTGCCGTTGAAACTTTACTGGTATGGGAAAATTTCCCCGAGGAATGTAAGATTGTCAATAGCAAGGAAACAGGTGAAGAAAGTCTTCTTTTACCCAAAGAAGAATTGGATGAAGCTAAATTTGAGCTTGTAGAAGAAATTCCATTTATTGATTGGATTGCAAATAATTATACAAAGTTTGGCGCAACATTGGAATTTATTACGGATTATTCGCACGAGGGATCTCAATTTGTCACAGGATTTTCTGGCGTGGGTGGATTATTGCGATGGAAAGTAGATTTTGAAGAATATGTACCAGAGGAGCAAGAAGACGACGATCAAAACGACAAATTTGAGTATGTAGAGGATGAGGATATATGGTAAAAAAATATTCGTTGTGAGAAAAAAATTATTATTCGCTTATTATAGATGAATTATAACAAGTTTTTCCCAAATATTCCGGATACTATTAAAACTGTCTTTGAAGTTGGAGCAAAAGATTGCAAAGATTCAATTACTTTATCGTCTCATTTTAATCAAGCAACTATTTATTCTTACGAACCAAATCCATTTATGGAAAAGGTTTGCAGAGAAGCAGTAAAAAATAATTGTCGAATTGTTTTTTTAAATTATGGATTGGCTGATAAAGATGATATACGAGAATTTTTTGTATTTGCTCCATCTAAACAAATAGATCCAGTATCAATTGGAGCTTCAAGCTTTTATAAAAGAACTGATTACGAAAAAAATCAAATTCCATTACCACAGAAATTGTATTTATCTACGATCGATTTAGAATGTAAAAAATTCAATATTGATTCCATTGATTTACTGTGCATGGATGTTCAAGGGTATGAACTATTTGTTCTACAAGGAGCGTTGGAAATTCTAAAAAATATAAAATATATTATTCTTGAAGAACCGAAAACAAATGAAATAAAACGATCCAATGAGTTTAAAACTGGTATTATTGATGAACCCTATATTGGGTGTCCTGATGCAGAACAAATAAATAATTTTTTGAATAAACATGGTTTTTACGAAATTGCAAGGTATGAAGAAAACCTATTTGAAGATAATGTTTTATATAAAAGAATTTGATTTCAGTTTGATACCAAAAGTAGAATTGGATGAAGCTAAATTTGAGGTCGTAAAAGAAATTCCATTTATTGATTGGATATTTGGTGCCTTTTAAGAATTAATTAGAGTATTAAAAAAGATTTTGTAAAGTTTGTCAAACGGGATAATGCTAATTTTTATTTTGGTCTTGGCAATAATGTTTATATTAAAATTTTTTACGGGATTGCATACTTGAGTGTATATTCTCTTGCCAACGCGTCATACTTTGAACGATCATCGTGAAACATTTTTGCTATTTCTGGAACGAGTGGATCATTAGGATTAGGATCCGCAAGTAGAGAACATATCGATAGCAAAATTTTAGAAACGGTCAATGCGGGACTCCATGAATCTTTCAAAATATCTAAACAGATGCCTCCGTTGGAATTAATGTTGGGATGATAAATTTTAGTCACAAAGGAAACCTTGGGTGGTTTAAATGGATAATCCGTTGGAAAGATCATTAATAAACTAAATACACCACTTTCATATGGAGTATCAGAAGGACCATTAATTTTGGCATTCCAAGTAAAAAGATCATCACCAGCAGGAGAAGCTTCACACTGAGTGAGAGGCTCTTTCATTAGCTCGTCTAATTCTTTGCTTAATCGTTTTAGTGCCATTTATTTTATAAAAAAAATGTTTTTATAAAAATGGATAAATATATCCAAGTGTGATGAGGGTAGAAGATATTGTAAACAATGATTGCATATTTGCATATCCTGCTAATCAAAATTTTTTCTCCCCCAAGTATTCATAAATAATTTAAAGGCGATTTTTTATTTTTAAAAAAAAATAAAAAATGAAATCAATTAAAGGAATATATTATTACTTTTATAGAGATGATTAAAAAGTGCGGTATTATTTATTTTGATAATCAAGACCAAAAGTATTTGCTTGTATATGGGAAAAAATCTGAAAAGTGGGGATTTCCTAAAGGGCACCAAGAGATTGGGGAAACAGAAGAACAAACTGCATTGCGTGAATTTTTTGAAGAAACAGGCATTGTAGTATCATCCAAAGAATTATTGGATAAGATTAGGTTCAAAAATAATATATATTTTAATGTAAATGTTAATGGCAAACCAAAGTTACACATTCAAGATACAAATGAAATCGAAAAAGCGTGTTGGTTTTCAATAGAAGAAATTATGAATTTATCAAAAGATGTGATCAATTATGGTCTTAAAAGTTGGCTAAATCAAATTATGATGGATGTATTCAATATAGATTATCGATGCCCAAAATTTGTACAATCCAAAGACGGCTTTAAATCAAATTCCGCAACAAAATTGAAATATTATTAAATTTTGCAATGGAATAAAAAATGAATGATTGGAAATTATTATCAAGTCATCCATATGGTCATGTTTATGAAAAGGGTTTAGTTATTTTAAAAATCATTCCGGAAACGCAAATTAGAGAAGTTACTTTTTGGAAGAAAGTAAAACTATCAGAAGAGGAGAAGAAATACCTTGTTTGTCCTTCTAAAATAGAATATAAAAAAGATTGGAAAAATGATTCACTCCCTTTAGGGAATTACTTTTTATTATTCATGGAAAAGAAACAAGGTTCTCTTGCCAAATATTTATCAAATCGTTCATTAACCTTGAATTTGGAAATAAAGATTTATAAACAAATTATAAAAGCTTTGCAAATTTTAGCCAAACAAGGTTTTGTTCATGCGGATATGCATTTGGAAAATATAATGAAAGAAAGGGATAATTTTTTTCTAATTGATTTTGGACTCGCCATGCACAAGGATTTTTATGAAACCCAGCAAGAAACTAAATTGTGCGACCTGTATCTATGGTGTAAAGAGGATTTTTATAGTTTATGTTTGGTGTTGCTATTTCATGATCAAAAAAGGCTATTGGTTAAAAATAATGATTATAGCAAGTATCGGAAAAAGTGGATAAAATATTTTAGCAAGAATCCCACTGATTGGGCAATGATTAAAAAAAACATCTTTAAAACATTTTGCTTTGACGGTCGGGAAGACTTTTTATTTTGTTACCAATTTTGTTTTCAAAATATATTATCTCCGGCTTCTGCACTGTCTCCAAAACCAGGTGTTCATATGTATGATATGTTGACCAAAGTATTTTTAGACAGGATTTTTCTAATGACTGCCATTTGGTTTCCACAGCTTATCAAATTAGATTTGAGTCCAAAGCGTCAGAAATTTTACAAGCAAATTGTATTCAAAATTTAATTAACTTTTATATTTATATCCTATAGAAATGGAATTTCTTGGTAATGGATCCTTTGGATCGGTATATAAGATAAATGATTCAACTGCGATGAAATGTCAAATTAGTCATTCCTCGTTGAAAAAAGAATTTGAAATTGCAAAGGACTTGTCAACACTTTTACCTAATGATGATCAAATTATAAAAGTTTATAATTATAATGGTAGAACAAAATGTTATACCATGGAATTTTTATCGAATTATAAATCCTTGGATAATATTAAATTACATAAAATTTCTCAAGAAAATAAATCATCCATAATGAAACAATTAAGATTCATTATTAATGATTTACATAGTCTAGGTTATGCTCATCATGATATTGCTCTGCGAAATATAATGTATAATCAAGAATCAAATAATGTAAAGTTGATTGATTTTGGACTCGCCCATAAGAATGCCAAATCTGCGTGTTTTAGAAAAGATTTGAACATGTTGGCCAAAGTTGAAAAACAACTTTTATAATAATTTTCTAATTTCCAATCATGGTTGTCTTATTAATTGGAGGAGCTTGGTTGGTAATAATGGGTTCATTATCTGGCTGACTTACACCCTTGAAGATTTAAAATGGGATAACATATTTATTATAAATAATTAGTTCATTTATATAAAATATTATATTTTATAATAGTAGAATGAATAACTACAAATATTCACAAACTTGGTTTCTAGAATCTGAAATAAAGCGTTGTTTAAAAGATTTTTTAGATGAATCAAAGGAAAATAAAATATTAGAAATTGGTTGTTTTGAAGGTTTATCTAGCGTATTTTTCGCTGATAACTTTCTTAATAATCCACAATCAACATTAACTTGTGTAGATCCATTTTTAAATATTGATAATAACGATCATAGTATTTTTTTACAAAATAATGAAGAAATGAATTTTGATTATAATATTTCAAATTGTAAAAATTCAGATAGAATAAAAATACATAAGATTACATCAGATATATTTTTTGAAAATAATAATGAAACATATAACTTTATATATATTGATGGTTGTCATTACCTATCCTTTATAAAAAGAGATATGGAAAACTCTTTCAATATTTTAGAAAAAAATGGTATAATGTGGATGGATGATTATGGTGGCAGTATGGGTGGCAGTATTCAAATAAAAAATACTATGGATACATTTTTAGAAAAATATAATGGTCAATATGAGTTAATTCATAAAGGTTATCAACTGGCTATAAAAAAATATTAATTTTGTCCCATTTTAAATCTTCAAGGCTGACTTAAAAGTATTTGTATTGTTTCTACAAGTTTGTCAAATTCAACACCTGTAAAAACATGAGTTGGTTTGAATCCACCTCTAAAATAGATAAAAAATGTTGGTACGACATCAACCATTTTTTTATGTACAGATGTTTCACTATCAATATTATCACTCATGAATAAAATATAGTTATTATTAATATAATCTTTTAATTGTTCTGCCAAGCTATCCAATTTTTGTTTGGCTAATTTGCAAGGTTGACACCATTGTGCCCAAGCCTTGACAACTACAATTTTATAATTTAGCAAGGCAGATTTTAAATTTTGATAGTCTTGAATGTCTTTTACATATTCTGATTCTTCAATTTCCGAAGCAACAGCTTTTTTTTCAGGATAAGCGATGGAATAGTTTCCGTACATTTTTGTTTATAAAAACATTCTCTTTAAATCTTGGTGTTGGAAATCATCTTTAATAGAGGTGTGTAATTATTGACACCCGAATGATCTTGACCTAGTATTTCCACTAAATTTCCTTTCTGATATCTTGTCAAGCTATGGATATCAATCAAACCGTCTCCATCAAGTTTGGATGTTAAATCATTATCAGCGTCATAAAATACGGTTGTGTTCTTACCTGTACAATATATAATTGTAGAGGGAGCGTGTATGGAGCAATCTCGATAGGGTAAATGATATTTTTCAAATAATTTATAATTTTCTTGAACGTGAGGATATTTATAAAGAAAATCGCACATGTTGTGAACATTAATCAACATGTCATCTTTTTGATAAAATGGTCTTGCAGAAATAGGTAAAGTTTGGTACAATCCTCCAAACAAGTGTAGATTCTTAATTTTTTTGGTCAAATGGCTAATTATGGGCGAACGATTAGAACTAGATTGTAAATTTTTATTCAAATGATCTACAATTGTATAAAATGAAGCGGGCGTTCCTCCAAAAGGCACATTGATAAAATAAATGTGTCGCAAATGTTTATTAATCCAAGCTTTATCTACAAAGGTACTCAAGAAATGATGAAAGACAAGTCCACCAAGACTATGACAAATCATAATTAAAGGTTCGTCCTGTTTTTCAATAAAGTCCTTGTATTTTTCATATAATGATAAATAATATTTTGGATATAGCGTATAACGAAAGTCATAAGGAAGAGCGCTCAACTCGTGTTTATCATTTTGTAAATATTTAATCATTCCAGAGTAGTACACATTTTTGGTTAATAAATAACTAGCTGTACTATCAATCTTAATTTTATCTAAACTTCCCACTTGTTCGGCAGCTGGAATAATTAATTGACCATCTGGATGAAATTTCAAGTCTAATTCTTTGAGTTGCAATGGATTGTCAGGTGGCCATATTTTTTTATTTTTTTCATTGTACAGTTTAGACCCGCCCATACCTGGAACAATACAAAATTTGTATGACGATGACATCACACAGATACACATGAGCACTATCCCCCGAATCTTCATTTACTATAAGTAAACATTTTTTGATATTATACATTCATCATTATAAATTTTGCATTCCCGATTCCAATTTGATCGATTGCTTGCTCGATTCCTTGTACTTGGTTATTTCTGCAATTATGTCTGAGTAATCAATTTTAAAAATTGATCAAAAGTCGATTCAATGTGTCGTTCATAATATTGAATGATCGTTACCGAGACCATTATTATGATTGGTTTTGTATTTGGTATATTTTTAACCAAAAACACAACATTATGGATGCTTTTTGTCAACACCATCTTATGGACACTTGGCTACCTTTCATTACAAGATATTAATCAAGGTTTAATTAATGAGGGTCTTTTGTCATTGATGATTGCAATAGTGATTACATATGGGTTTAACAAGACTTTTTTTATTGAAAATTTGGTTGTTATTCTCTTAAGGCGTATAAGGAGCCCATTTTTAGCCTTGAGTGTCTTTTTATTATGCGTTTGTATATTATCCGCATTTTTGGCCAACACAATTGTATTTATCATATTTTTACCCTTTATAAAGCTGTACTGTCAAATCTATAATTTAAATTTGTCCAAATACGCGATTCCTTTATCCTATACAACGATATTAGGAGGTGTCTTGACAATGATTGGAACAACGAATAATCTAGTATTGAACAGCTTACTTGCAGACAAGATTGGATTTGTCGAGATTACCAAGTATAGTTTACCGTGTACATTGGTCGGTCTTGTATTTATTTTTTGTACAATTCATTATTATCCAGATTTGAATTACAGTGAGCTAAAACCCTTGTACACTGTCAAATTAACGAATCTAGAAGGTATCAGTACACGCGATGAATTTTATCAAAAACGATTCCTAAGAGTTCCACCGAATCATATCAATTACCCATTGCAAGAAAACCAATCAATCTTTGTAGAAATAGATTATGAAAGTATGATTTTTCAATATAAAATTATGGAATACAGGAGCGGGTATTTATGTGTTTCACACGACGGTTGTCCAGAAGATTGTGAAATCTTGGGAAATACTCCTACTGGCTCGATATTATATTTTAGTTTGGATGAACAAGCAGATCTTCTTGATAAGTTGCAACAATTGTCGAATCTACAGAAATTTATTGCAGTAGCGTCTTTAGTATTGCTACTGATTGGACTCATCATCAATAAATCAATATTATTTGGATTTTATGCCATATTGCTCAATGTTATTTTTTCTGTACAAGATTATGCACAAGTCTTGGATGCTTTGAACTTGAATTTATATTTCATGATTGCCTTTTCTTATCCTCTAGGCATCTTTGTTGAAAAAACATTTTTAGCTCAATATCTTGTCTCTTGGCTAAATCATTCTACCCGACTTTTATGTATTACTTTAATTGTAATATTTTCAAGTATATTTAGTGAATTAATTACGAATCCATGTTCTGCAATTATAATGTATTTTATCGTTCGTAATACTAGTACTTTGTCGGTCACCAAAGCCGTCCTAGCCATATTATTAGGAACCAATGCTTGTTTTTGTTTGCCAACGACTTATCCAACTCATGTCTTGGCTCGGCAAGCTGTAAATTATAAAGTGACCGATTTTGTCAAATTTGGTTTATTATTGGATATATTATATGTTACCGTTGCAATTATGATGCTATATTTTTTTGACTGATTTCCAAAATCTTTTAATTTTGAAAATAATTTATTGAAATTGTAACAAATGTTCAATGCGCTTTCCACCTGGGAAGAAAGTCCAAAAAGGATGAGGACGAATGGTAATACCTGCAGGTAATTCTTGTTCGTCTGTCTCAGAAAAAGTATCCAAATACCAACCTGATGCATCTACTTTAAAATTCATCAATGTGCGAGTCTTAATATAACTAATATGTTGACGGTACGAAATCTCGCTTTGAGTATGTTTAGCAGGTACCGTGACAATTGAAGGAGGCTTGATTTCTGCCAAGTTTGCTAAAATAAAATCATTAAATATTTCATCACATTTAGGATTACTCTCATACACATAATTAAAGGGAAATTCAGACTGTTTAAATCCAAACTTGGTTTCAAAGACTTTTAAATCACTGGGTTTTTGAAAACAAAATGATTGTTGATCTTCATGAATTTGAATCAAAGGATGGACTAAAAATGAATTCATTTTAATACTAATACCTCTTTCGTGAGCTGATAATACAAATTCAAACACAATATCATCTCCAATTTTACACTGTAATTTCTTGTTGAGAATTTCACTCGTCTCATTTTCCAAGGAAATTACCTCTAAACTGTTATCATCAACACAAAATATTTGTAAATCATGTTCACACAGGTTTTGGGAAAATATAATCTTTTTAATAAATAACTCTTTGGCCTTTTCTTTGTCGGTTTTCACAGGGGCTACCTTTGCTTTCATATCGGATGGTTTTTTATAACTTCCTTGAATGGACGAAGAAGCAAAGTTAAAAGAAGGGGAACGCTTTCCAGTGTATCCGTATATATTTTCATTGTTTTTTCCTAAAAACATTTTATTGTAATATTATCATGTTTTTAAATGAAAACATGATTTTTTTTTACAAAACTTCTATTTTACTTGGCTCCACTTTAACTAAACTTGATTTTAGGTGTTCCTTTTCCTGTTGAATTTTGACATTTCTTTTAGGACAATCGTGTGACTCTACATAACGGTGTAGAGAACAAAATACTTGGTCACATACACAACCAAATTGGTTTGTCAAATTTAATCTTTTTTTGCAGTGGGCGCAAAATTGCTTTAGCTTCATCTCTTTATATTAACAAGAGAAATTTTTGATTTAATCAATTTTTAATCTCAATTTTTTAGAATTGATTGGTAACCATACTGAATTTGCGTCACGAGATTCATTAGAGCTTGACAAACCAAATGTAATGTTTTGATGAAAGAATACACACAACAAATATTTCGATGCATTGCAAATATAAACAATTTGTGCATCTACCCAAACTTTGTCATTTGTACAAAAAAAATCGTCACTGCAATTTTCGTGAGACGAATCTGAATAATCATAAAACTCGCAACATAAACAAATCTGTACATTTTTAATATTGCTCAAATATTCCAAATTTCTCCAATTTTTCGTCATTGAAAAAGGCGGTTGGAAACGATTTATTTCACATAATGGAATATAAATAGTTTCTTTGGTATATTCATCACAATCCATTTCAAAGGACTGACGATCTAATTGTAAATCTTTAATTGTGCCTTGACGCCATACATTTTCATGCAAGAAATCTACTTTAGCCCCCACTTTAAAAGGGCAATTGCTTAAAATATCTTGTTTTAAAGAGTCGATAAATTCCATACACCATATATTTTTAATTGGTGTAGGTATCATTACTTCTCTACAAAGAGGACAAGGTTGTCCAATAGTTGTATTTAGTTTGTCATAACATTGAGAACAGATAAAATGTCCATTGATACATATGGTTAAATTATCGGAACAACAACATAGGCAAACGGGACATTTGGGTAGAAATTTACAAACTTCCAAATTCATAAGTTTATTTTTGAAACATCTTCTACTCTACTAATCAATTTTTGCTACCCGATTATTATTTTTTTTTTGTAATTGAAAAAAGCTAAGTGGAAGAGCAATACAACCAATTTTGCAAATCGCTAAATTCGTCTAAACCATAGACAGAAATTTTCCTTCTTGCAATTTCAAATTCGTCCTTCCATAAAAAATTAGGTTTTATAAGCACATACTCCAACTTTCTTGTTGCAGGATTCAAATCCAACGCATAAATGGAACCCATTTTTTGGATATAAGCTTGCTTTACTCCTTGAATTTGGTCAAGAAAGGCATCATCGACAAAATATATATTTTCGTCTGGAAAATAAAAAAAGAAATAGGTCAAATAGTTGGTTAAAAAACACCCAGGTTTAATCATTGGATATGGCATTCCCGTGCTAAAAACAAAGCATCGGTTGTGTGCTTCCAAATGTTTTTTTAAACCCGGATCGCGTATTGAATCAATTAGTCGTTGAATTAAACTTTTACATTTTGTCTGTGTATCTGGAGATTGCGGTGGATCTTTCGCTAGTAGAGTAGATAATTCATATAAAGTATTCAACACTTTTATTCCATCCTCGGTATACAATAATTGATAGAGAACTGGACTTGTTTGTCTAAAATGTTCTAAAGCTTGACCTCTTGTCATTGGAACACCTGAATTTCGTAGCCCCAATACTTGTCTTTCCATTAGCAATATTTCTACCACTTCTTTAATCTCACGAGGATTCATCAATTCGTGCGTGATTATATCGCTAGGATAGGCGGGTAGTAAAATATTTTGTTCACTATCAAAGGTTTCAAATAATTTGGACCACGTCATGACCAAATATTCAGGGTCCAATATAATTTCATGTTTGTTACTTTGAAACCGACGCAAAGGATGGACTAGACTCCAATTTGCAACAGGATTAAAATTGACCAAATCTTGTACAATTTGTTGGGAAGGTTTTCGCTTCATAAATTCAAAATGCTTGAAAACGATTAATCCACACTGAATAACTTTTTGAATCAACTCTTTATCTTCTTCTTTCCACGCACCGCTAAATTTTATGGGATACCCAATGTAATTAACAATTAATTTTTTATCCTTTTTGCAGAGCTGCGAACCAATTTCTTGTACAAGGTCGACTATTTTTTTTCGCCCTTTTTTAACATTAATATATTGCGGTTGAAATTCTAAATTCATTTATTTTATATATTTTTAAAATTTTTCAGTTAGCATCCACAAGATTTGGTAATTGTAATGGAACGATTTCCTGTAACATTGTCAAATGTTTGATGAACTTTAGCATTTTGGTATTGTTTAAATACTCCATTGGCCGACAAGACGCGAGTATCTAAAAACGGAATGCTTGTAATCGCGCCATTATTAGCTTGTTTATAATTCATAATGTATTGTATGGAGCCTATAGTTTTATTTTTGTTGTCCGATACATTAAAAGTGTAAGTTTCTTGATAAGAATTTCCATCTCCCGACAGTTCAGACACTATATTTAATTGAGTATTAAGATTTTGGTTAGGAAGATTGGTTGTAAATGGTGTAATGATCCAGTAGTTTGCTCTAACTCCGTTTACGAGTTCAACAATCGAAAAATCGCGTCTGTTATACGAAAATTGCAAAGGCATAATCTATAAATTATTGAGATTTTTTATTTTGTATATTATCAAACGCATATCTAATACTCTCCCATATTGGTTGTATACAAGGTGTAATTTTTTTACTTTTGATTAATTCATCTTTCAGGTCATAAATTGACTTTTCTATTGATAATTTAACCACCTGTACAGCACTTTTTTCAAATTTTGGACAATCCTTGGATGCATGAAATCCTAATGACTTTATTATGCTTTTATTATTGACTTTTAAATTACAATGAACAAAACTTTTACAAAAAGTACAATAGGTCAATGATTTGCCTCTAAACATTCTATAAAAAAGTTTTTTTTTAAAAAATTTAAACACAAACTTTGTAGAGATGGTACTGTTCGTTGACAAGAGATTACCACACTATTAAACAAGCCGCATTGAATCGATTCAATATTATAATTTCCTAAATTGTCTTGCAAGTCTAATTTTCCCAATGATATTATATTTTGTTCCTTGCATTGAATTACACAATGAGTCTCTCCAAATTCAACATTTTCAACATTTTGCACCGCATTTACTTTAGTAAACTGGTCAATATAGGTATGATTTCGTTCATTTATTTTGCATATTGGATCGTTTTTGGAAATGCCCAACTGTTCATAATCATTTCTTCCACATACATATAAGCCATTTTCTGTAATAAAAGCACTATTTCCCCATCCCGCTTTTATTTTTTTAATACTCACAAATCTTTTCAAATCCACTAATTTTGGTTCAGGATAATAATAAGAATTGTCTGTATTTTGTGGAAATGTACATTCATTTACAAAACCTAACTGACCAACTCGATTATGACCCCAAGAATAAATTTGACCCAAGTTATCCAAAGCCAAAGTATGATAACCGCTATAACCAACCGATATTTGTACAATATTTTTCAAATTTGGAACAATCGTTGGCAACAATACATCTGCATTCTTGTTTTGGCCCGTATATTCCCATTTTCCCCAGGAATATACATTTCCAGAATCGGTTAAAGCTACTGTATGAACTGAACCAGCGCAAATCATTGTAATTGGTTCTAATAAGGACAGTTTGCACGGTATACATGAATCCTCATTCGTTCCAATTCCAAGGCGACCATTTTCATTCGCGCCCCAACTATATACATTGCCTGATTGAGTAATTGCACAACAAAAAGCAAATCCGCATGTAATACTTGTAATACATATTGCATAATGTCTAAAATATTGAATGAGTCTTGGTTTATCACAAGATATAAGATCACCGTGTCCTAGTTTTCCAAAACTTGCTTTACCAAAACTATAGACATTTCCTTCGGTTGTTAAAAATAGTGCAAAATCGTAACCAAGACTTATTTGCTTTATATTGTAGCCAACAAATAAATCTTTAAACATTCTTGGACCACATACACGAATTGTTTTGCCAAAAAAAGAAAAAGATTGATACCATTCGTAAAATGTGGTGTCGCAATTGGATAGAATATAATCGTAATCCACAGAATTTGAAAAATGTAATTTCCATTTTTCGACTTGTTCTAAATTATGTTCTCCAAATAATAGATTAAATGCGTGAATAAATAAGGATATGGTAGTTTTATGTTTGGTAAAATACTTTTTCCAAAACATGCAAAATACCAAATCCCCTTGAGGAAAGAATTTTTCTGACAAACCTTCATACATTAACTTTGCTTGTACAATATAAATAGAGTCTTTAAAAGTGCCAAAATAATTGGGTTTTTGGTGTTTGTAATCGACAAGTAATTGATAAAAGGTTTGTAAATGCGGCATTATAATACTTTCTTCAGTTAAAGCTTGTAGTTCTAATAATGTAACTCCATAATCCGTGGAGAGAGTGGTTATATTAAGTGATTCAAGTAATTTTGCAATTTTTATGCATAAAGTAAGCATATTTTTTATATAAATATGATTAAAATTCGATTAAAAAACAAAAGCATCATTTTTATAATCCATGAACGCGAATCTTACTTTCCGTGGCTAGTTTTTCGTGTATTAAAAATTTCTTGATATCATCGGCTTGGTTTCCAGACAATATTACAACATTTTCAACATCTTTGGCAATAGATCCGTTGCATGAAAACTTTTTTTTCCAATGTTTGAGCAAATCTGGCAGATTATCTAATACCAAACCTTCGATTGTCGTTGTTGTCTTTCGACCGTTTCGTTGTACGACGCGAATATCTATAAATTTACTGGTCGTTTGCATTAATTCTGCGCTTTGTGATTTTAATATTTCATTATCCATAGTTTTTTATAACACGGATAATCAAAAAAAAATGTTTGATCAGTTTATGTACAAAATATTTATTTTTTAATTAAAAAATGCAGGTCCCGGTTGAACACACTACTGTCTAACTACAGTCTTTATTCCAGAAATTACTGCCAGGCCTTTATATTTTAGTACAAAAATCATGTACAAGATAGAAAAGAAGATTAGAATACATCCGATGATAATGATAAAGACAAAAAACCATAATGGCATCTTGGATAGGCTTGCATCTTTTGGATTTTGGTAATTGTAATAAATAGGTATCGAATTTCCAACTTCCGGTTTGTCGTAATAGGATTGTTTTGTAATTTTTGTATTGTATTCCTGTTCACCTACAATAAATTTTACAGTTAGTTCACATGAATATTTATTGCCTACTAATTCTTGACAATCAGTATTTGTAATAGTAGCAATAGTTGATTTTTTTGAATGAGGATAGACTTTATTAATCCAGATAATCAACAGGATTCCAATAACAGTTGAAATTAGAGACATGATGACAGCATAAGTGCGTCCCATCACGGCAGCTCCTTGAAGACCGCTTTGTAAATATTGTCGTTGTTTTTGATTCATTTTTATTAATCTCAAATTAAAAAAAAATTTACCTCAAATCTTCCCAATTATATACCAAATGCTTGCTGTTCAAATCAAACCATTTATTTTGTGTAGTTTGTTGAGTCTCATAATTAACTAGTATTCGATTCGTGTCTTGACAATACTTTTCAATTTTGCCCAAAACAAGCTTCTTTTTATCCCAAAACTCTACAAAACTATTTAACAATTGTATTGTTTCTTTCCTCCAATCATATAGGACACAAGTTCCGCAGGGTAGCACATAGTTTGTAACTTTGGACAATGGTATCTTTACAATAGTTGTTAAATTTCCATCCTCCAAGACAAAACTTTCGGTATCCAAAACAAATTGACCTTTGATAATACCAATTATTTTTGCTTGTATCCAACAGACAGAATTGGGGTGTCGATAATCAACAATATTATTCATGGGGATAAATAATATAAATTTTAAAAATCAAGCGTCACTTTTTAAGGATAAGATTTAGTTTCACATTGCAGGGTATCTCCACATAACCCAATATTTGTATTAAGAATAGTCCAATTATTCCAATCTTTCTTTTCAAAATTAATACATTCCTTCAAATGTAATACTTTTTCTTTTCCAAAACATTTTGTTCTAAAATGTTCTCCATCGACAAATCCTTGTTCACAACTTGCTTGATAATTCGTAATCAACCTTTCATTGCTCTTACAAGGATCTGACTGATGAACCATTTTCACCGGTTTAGGTTGCTTATTAATATTATGACGATATTCCTCTTGGGTATAAGTATTTATTGTGATAAAAATTATAATGATTAATACTAAAATTACAATTAAAAAGGAAAAACAAGCCAAATTTCCAATTGTATTCATTTATTTACAATCAAATTTAAAAAATGATTTATTTTTGTTTCCGCAAAAAATTTAGCACAATGAAAATTTCTATTTTAATTCTAGTTTTTTGTTTTCGCTTTACAAATTGTTTTGTCCTGCCCATTCCCAATCAGGAATTGTCCTCTGTCATTACTAGCCTTATGGACGGTTGCAAAGATATAAGTAAAAAAATTCAAACCGCTTCTTGTAACAAATTAGCTTGTTTTAATGATTTTGGAGATGAACAATTAGCCATTGATGTTTTGGCCAATGAAATCTTGATCAATAATCTTTTAAAAAATGACAAGGTAGCAACCATCAGTTCGGAAGAAACCTCAAGTTTGCTTTTAGGGGAAGGTTCAGAGTATTCGGTAGCTTTTGATCCTCTTGATGGTTCTAGCATTATAGACAATAATTTTGCGGTTGGAACAATATTTGGTATTTGGAAGGGTGATAAATTGACATACATTAAAGGTAGAGAATTATGTGCGGCAGGAATTTGTGTCTACGGACCTCGTACCACGATAAGTATTGCTACCGATCAAGAAGAAGGAGCTAAAGAGTATTTATTGTGTGAGGATGGCTCCTGGAAATGCACAAGAAATTTTAATAATATCGGTCCTGGAAAGTTATATTCACCTGGAAATTTACGCTGTATTGGTACAAACCCGAAATACAAGAAACTTGTCGATTATTATTCGGAAAATAAATATCAATTACGATATACAGGTGGTATGGTCCCTGATGTAAATCAAATTTTAATTCAGGGCAAAGGTATATTTCTATATCCAGAATCAAGTTCCTACAAATCAAAATTACGAATGTTGTATGAATTAGCACCTATTGCCTATTTAATTGAAAAAGCGGGCGGTGCAAGCAGCAATGGACAACAATCCATTTTGGATTTGGAAATAAAGCATACCAATGATGTATCCCAAGTTGCTATTGGAAGTAAATCAGAAATCGAACGATTCAATAAAATTATGAATTCGAAAGTAAATCACGATGTATTTTATCATGGCATCTTTCACAAACGACCAATAAATTGAACTTTCCATTTTTTGAATGAAAAGTCGGCTGTTTTTCAAAAACTTCTTGTGGTGTTATATGATGTGTATGAAGATTTATTTTGCTTTGGCAAATCTCACATTCCTTCATGATTACATTTTTATTATACCGCGATGTCTTGTACGCTTCTTCCGATTCGTGTACATAAATTTCAATTCGATTTCTGTAATCAAAAGCACGATTTATAAATGCTTCCTCCATACCGAGCGAACGAGCAATTTCAATACCATATAAATCACTTCCTGAACCTGAATTCAGTTCACGATCATATCGAATCTTTATATCATCAATTAAATAGGTTGGTGTCGAATTGTCTGCACATACTTTAAAATGACATATTTTGATTTTGGGATTTTCAGAAATTTCTGGAATTTTGGATAGGGTGTGTAAATGCGTCGTAAATAAGAATAAAATGCTTTGTTGAACCAATTGAATCAAGGTTGAAGCGACAATACCTGTTGCAGATTTTGTTTCGGTACCAGAGGTTAATTCATCACACAATACCAATGACTTGTTATTACTTTTTCGTAATATATATTGCAGTTCACTCATTTCTGCCACAAAAGTCGAATGTCCACAAAATAAATTGTCATAAGTTCCAATTTTACTATATAGATTGCTGACAATTGTCCACTCCAAGCTTTTAGCAGGAACATAGAATCCACATTGAGCAAGCCACACACACATACCCAAGCTTTTCAACAGCGTACTTTTACCAGAACTATTCATTCCATAGAGTAACATTCCCAAGGCATCTTGTTCCTCCGAACCACCCAATTGAAAACTATAAGGAACAAACAATGAATCTTTATCAATATATTCGTGAATTGGATGACGAAGTTCTTGGACTATAATGATAGAATCGTCGTGATCCAATAGACTGGGTTTGATATATTTATGTTTGTTGAAAAATTTTGCCAATGTGCAGAAACAATCCATTTCTGCAATCTTGTGAATCATTTCTAACATATCACCTTCCTTGTTTGCCAAAAAATCTTTGGATATCGATTTGAAACTTGCCAATACATAGGATGATTTTTCACTCTCTAGTGCTAATAACTTGTTGGATAGTTTGTCAAGCTCTTCAAAACTGACACGAACGGTACTTTTATTTTTGGAAATTTCGTACAATTTATGCTCCATATGCTTGTATTGAAAAGTTTCCCACTTTTTGACCGTACAAGTTAGAAACCATCCTTCCGCACCACTTTGAAGCTTGAAATATTCCTTGTAACTTTCTTCCATTTTGTTTAGTGATTGCTTGAGTTTGGATTGTTGTTGTTGAAAATCGACAAGTTCAAAACTAGAAATTTTTATAAAATCATAATCTTCAATACACATTTTTTCCAAATCAAACCATTGATTGATTTGATCACACAAATCCTGATACTTTGAGTCGTTCCAAAATTCTGGATATTGCTGACAAGTTTCTGTATAAATCGTTTGTAATTTTGATAAAAACATTCCCGTCAATCGAAATGACAATTTTTCTCGCTTCCATTTGAGGAGCATCCACTCCAAATCAGGTATCGATTGTGTTGTTAGAGTGGGGCTAATTTCCAACGTCGATTCAAAATACTGTATTATTTTTTGCCGTTTTATAATTTCTGTTGCTTCCAGTAAAGGTCTTCGTAACATCCCATCTAAACGACGCCTTCCTAACAAACTCATTCCGTGCCCTAGAATGTCGAGCAAACTCTTTTGTTTGGAGGCTTGAACAAAACTTCTTCGGCGTTCACATATCGATGCAATATTTAATTCTAAAAACGCATCACGATTATATTCCATATATTTACCCAAATTGTCCACAAAACTTGGTTTTTGTAATTTACTAATAAGCAATGGATCGTGTTTTTTAATATTTTCAAGGACGAAAGTCAACACCGTTGTCAAACTTGCGTGCTTGTCTAATCCTAAATACACCAAAGGGTCTTCTTTAGTTTCGTAAACATCTTGCAAAAGACCTAATATTTGATGATGCAAAATTTCATCGTGTACAATACAAACTTTGGTAGAAGAACTAGCACTCATATTTTGAATTGTTTTTGCAGATTCTTCTTCACTAAAATTTTCCATTTTTAAAATGATTTCTGGCGGTGAATAGTGTAATAAAATATTTTGGATTTCACGATGATAGTCTTCACAATCTTGTTCATTAACTCCAATATATCCTGTACTCATATCGACATAGGCCATGGAAATCAAGTATCGAAAGGATTTGACACGACCTGCTCCTGCTTTATATCTCTCCACAAGAAGCCCAAATAAACGACGATCGGAAATTGCTGCAGAAACATCTTCATTTTCAGATTCGTGTCGTATAATATGATTATAAATACCAAGTAATGCGCGTTCTTGTTTATTTTCGGCAGTTTGTTCATAAACAGCTACAGTATAACCTTCATCATTTAATCGTGTTAAATGCTTGTCCAACACATATAAAGGAAATCCCGACATCCAAGGACTATTTTCAACATTTTTTCCATTTTTTTTTGCCAAATGAATTCTCAAGACATCGGACAACTCTCTAGCACATCCCCGTTTTACTGGCTCATCAACTTCATAAGCTTCATAAAATCCACCTACTTGCATTAATAACAATACATTTTCATTTGGGAATTGCGATTTGTGCATATCTAATAAATCAAAGTATTCCTTCAATAGTGGAGTCGTCATCTTTGATTTAAAGAAATCCATTCTTTAAATAATTTTTTATTTTTTAATAAAATGACATTACAATTTCCTTGTCTTTCTTTTAGCTTTATGCATATCGATGAACCATATACAGACAAAATTTTTATTCCCGAAAGCATCTTGATTTCATGGAGTTTTGATGTACCTGATCTGTTTGAAAAATTTTATCAAGTAAAACTTGTTAATCCAGCCAATGGGATAACTACTCATTGCGGATGGAGAGCGGCAAATAAAGAAGAAATACAAAGTATTGTGCTGCCCGATTGGATGATGAATAACTTGCAATTAAAAGATGGTGAAATCGTCGATATAAGTTTGGTGAAACTTCCAATTGCTTCCTACATTTCTTTTGAACCGGAAAGTAAATATTTTAATATTGATTTTCCAGATGACGAACAAAGGGTAGCTGTATTGACACATGCCCTATCAGATAATAAGTTTACTTGTTTGACGGTTGGTGACAAGATTCCGATTCATGCTCATGATGAAACCTACTTTGTATATGTATCCTATTTAGGTTGTGGTGAAAAAGCATGTGAAGCCGTGTGTTTGATTAATAATGAAACTTTTGAAATGGAAGCACAACTGCATATGGATCCTTCACGGCGCCAACTCGATTTGCGAAAATATAAAATGCAACAAATGATGATTAAGAGTGCAAACGCAGGAAATCCGGAAATGTTGCAACAAAAAATAAAAGCCCTGCGTCAAAAATACAATTATCATCCAGAGCTTCAACAGTTGAAAGATAATTTGCGATTTATAAAAAAACAATTAAAAAGTAATCCTCAAAATCCTTCTTTATTACAGAAAAAGGCACAAGTCCAAAAGTTGATTGCACAAAAACAAGATTTGTTACCAAAATCCTCCTTAAGCGTACAACCGGTTATACAGCAAGACAAGATGACAAAAATGCTTCGTATGGCTAAAAATATGGTGCAACAAGTTATCCTTAAAGATACAACACGAAATCGTCGACCAAAATTGGAAAAATTCTTGGCTAGTTTAGAAAAACTCTTTCCCGTACAATACAAGTCTGCCGTTCAACAAGGAAAACTTGCTTATAATTTGCATAAGATGGAGTTGGAAGACAAATTAATGAGAAAATTTCCAACAATGAAAGAACGAGAGCTACAAATTGCGGTTTGTGTGAACCCGTCGGACAAGGAATTAGAAATGTATCCAAACTTTTATAAATGGATACAGCGTGAATTGCGCGCCGCGGCTTTTTCTAAAAGGTAAATGTTTATTGTAGCATTTTAGGTTCATATCGAATGACATCATAAAAATTACCTTTCCTTCCAACGGCAACTGCCAAGGTTCGAGAAATTTTGGAAACATTTTGGATTTTCAATTGTCCCAACATTTTCATATTAAATTATTATCATTCTACAAGTCACCGTGTTCAATTTTGGCTTTACTGAGCAAATCTCGAATCATTTCTTTGTCCTTTTTTCTAGCAATCGTTGTTGTTGTTGCTACTAATTCCTAAAAGTTTTTTTCCTTGTAAAAATTGACTATTATTACAATTTTTACCACTATATCAAAATATGAAAATACCGCTTTATTCAATGCTATTGGGATTTTTGACTCCTCAAACCATTAAAAATTTGGACAAGCCAGTCTGCAAAGATTGCATTTATTTCAAACAGGATGTATTGACGAATCAAGCCCTTGCAAAATGTACCAAATTCGGACATAAAAATGTGATTACTGGACAAGTATTCCACGAATTTGCAGATATTTGTCGAAATGATGAACAAAAATGTGGAATCAATGGTACTTATTTCAAACAACACCACGGGTTTTTTAATTAAATTCAAAAAAAATCTCTAAAATATTGATGCAATACATTTAATAATATGCTTCCCAAAATCTGCGCAAAAATGAATTGAGATAATGGCGTATAACTTGAAGTTTTTACAGGTTGCATATTGCGCACTATATGTAGTTCGTTTTTGTCGTCTGAAAAATAAATGTTATTGGGCTCTATAATATCAATTGAAAGTGTCGTGTTTTCTGGTATAAATTGATTGAAAACTTGACTCGGGATTTCATTAACTCCGATACCAAAAATAGACTCGATATAAAATTTCTTTTCCAACCAATTGATTTCAATGTTGCAGCATAAATCATTCCCATCATCATCAATAACACAGTTTTCACTACCATTAATTTTATAGACGCCAGAAGTCTTTAAAGAATATAATATGGGTCCATAATACATTTCTTGACTTAGTATAAATTTCTTGCGCGGATAAATTGTAATAAACTTGGAATTAGGCTTGGCAAACAAGGGATGGCTACTATGACTTATTAACCATTCGCCGTGTAATTGCTTCATTATATTTTTTTTATCTCCAATTGCTGATAACATTAAAGGGACAACAAATGCATTAAATAGTTTCATGCTTGTTTTTATAGAGGGTTTTTTGAATTTTCATCATTTTTTTATTTATTTAAATAAAGTTTTCTTGGCTTTTAATAGATGACTACAATAAATCAAGATTATGCGATAGCTGATATTAATTTGGCAGAATGGGGTCGTAAAGAAATTGCAATTGCTGAAACGGAAATGAGTGGATTGATGGCGATTCGAGATGAATATGCTTCAAGTCAACCTTTAAAAGGTTCAAAAATTACCGGTTCACTTCACATGACGATTCAAACCGCTGTATTAATTGAAACATTACAAGCGTTGGGAGCACAAGTTCGTTGGGCTTCTTGTAACATATATTCAACTCAAGACCACGCTGCGGCAGCGATTGCTTTGAATGGAACTGCGGTATATGCAATAAAGGGAGAAACATTGGAACAGTATTGGGATTTTACACACAAAATTTTTGAATGGCCAAACGGATCATATTCAAATATGATATTGGACGATGGAGGTGATGCTACATTACTTTTACATTTGGGAGCTCGTGCTGAAAACGACCTAACTGTATTAAGCAATCCGACAAGTGAAGAAGAAACAGTTCTTTATGCAGCAATAAAAGCAAAATTAAAAGATGATCCAACATGGTATTCAACTCGATTGGTTCAAATAAAAGGTGTTACTGAAGAAACAACCACTGGAGTACATCGTTTATATAAGATGCATGACAAAGGTGAATTAAAGTTTCCAGCAATTAATGTAAATGATTCTGTCACAAAAAGTAAATTTGATAATCTATATGGTTGTCGAGAATCATTAGTCGATGCTATTAAGCGTGCTACAGATGTTATGATAGCTGGTAAAGTTGCAGTAGTTGCTGGTTATGGAGATGTTGGAAAAGGTTCAGCTCAGGCTCTAAAAGCGTTATCAGCTCAAGTTTGGGTTACAGAAGTCGATCCTATTTGTGCTCTTCAAGCTGCAATGGAAGGATATCGCGTTGTAACCATGGATTATGCATGTGACAAGGCAGATATTTTTGTAACCGCAACAGGTAATTATCATGTAATTACTCATGACCATATGATTAAAATGAAGGATCAATCTATTGTTTGTAATATTGGACATTTCGACAATGAAATTGATATAACAGGTATTGAAAAATATCCATGGGAAGAAATTAAACCTCAAGTTGATCATGTAATTTTCCCTGATTCAAAAAGGATAATTGTTTTAGCCAAAGGTCGTTTAGTAAATTTAGGGTGTGGTACAGGACATCCTTCATATGTAATGAGTTCATCATTTGCTAACCAAGTTATCGCTCAAATTGAACTTTGGAAGAATTCTGACAATGACAAATATCCAATCGGTGTATATACTCTTCCCAAATACTTGGATGAAAAGGTTGCACTATTGCAATTAAAAAAATTAAATGTGCAACTAACATCTTTGAGTGATTATCAAGCTGAATACATTGGTGTTAGTAAAGAAGGACCCTACAAACCTGATCATTATCGTTATTAAATGAAAAATATTTTTTATTTCCATTTATTTAAAATTTCAAATATTTTATTCAAGATATTGTTTGATTAGTGGATATATTGAACTATAATTTCCATTATCATTAAAATGTTCAGCATCAACAGTACCAAAAGCAATCCCTCCAATATTGTAAAGGTATAAAGCAGGCGTTTTTATACCTTGGGGAAAGCTAATATAATCGTATGGATTTATAAATGGATTTTTTGCATAAGGTAACTCTCCGTAAGAAATGGATAGAGTAGTCATTGAGTCAATATTAATTGAAAAAGATACAGAAAAATCAATGGGAATCGTCGTAAACCCAAATACAACCTTCCACGCTTTCCAAAGTTGAGCATCATTTGGAGTTCCGACTCCTAAAGGAACATTTACATAATAATTTTTGATTGTATTACCTTCATTAGGAGGAGTATTTATCTTTAATTCTTCGTTACATTGATCAGCTAATGACAACACATAAGGACTATCAGGATTTGTATAATTATCATCTAATACAATAACATTATTACGACCATTTATGTTTCGTTGAAAGCGAGTCAAATTGTCTAATTGAGTTTTAGAATTTTGTAAACTGTTTTGAATAATGGCTGGATTGGGATTGCAATTTTGTAGAAACATTAAATCTATTATTACAAAATAAAATTATTATTTTCTTGCCGTGAAATAATTCTTGATAAACCAATCAATGGTTTGTTGAATACCTTGCTCAACCGGAACAAATTCAAAGTCTGGAAATAATTGTAACACTTTTTGATTGGATACCGTTTTTTTGTGTTGCCCGTCACTATAATTTGAGTCAAATTTTAGTCGAGATTCGTAATCAAAAAACTTGCTAATTATTTTGGCGACATTTGCAATACTGATTTCTTCTTGTTCCGAGACTGATAAAATTAAATTATCTGGAGTTTCTTTTGCCAACAAAACTTTTATTATGAGTGAAGCAACATCATCTGCATAAATAAATTGACGCAATGGTGTACCAGTTCCTCTAACAATAAAATCAAGTCCATCCTTTTTCGCTAAATAACATTTATGAATGAGTGAGGGCAAAACATGTCCATCCTCTAAATTAAAATTATCGTGCGGACCATATATATTTGTTGGAGATACACATACAAAATTGTCACCATAAGTATCACGATAAGCTTTGCAATGAATCTGAATCATGCGTTTTGCATAAGCATAGGCATCGTTGGAAGAGTGAGGCGGGCCGTTATGAAGCATTTCTTCTTGTATGGGATAAGATTTAACCTTGTCTGGAAATATACAAGTGGATAAGCATGCAACTAGTTTTTCTACTCCAAATTTATGACTATAATGAATAATATTGTAATTTAATAACAAATTCTTTTCAAGCATTTCCACTTTTTGATTCATGTTTTTAAAAAGACCACCTACACAAGCCGCAAGATGTATTACATAATTGGGTTGTATTGTTGTAAACATCTCTTTGACTTCTTGGCTATTGGTCAAATCATAATCGGCAGAGCCTACAAAAATAAATTCCAAGTCATCTTGATAGGTATTGGATACTTTTTTTACACCATTGCCTACAAGACCGCTTCCTCCAGTAACAAGTACTTTTTTCATTGATTCGTTTTATAAACATTCAACATTTAAAATTTTTAATTAGTATATTAAAATGATCATACTATATATAATTATATTGTTTATTACGCTACTACTATTCTTTCGACAATGCAATAATAAAGAATCCTTTGTTCACCAACCTAAATATAAAGCTAGTTATAGTCAAAAGATTCCCTTTATCATTTGTACAACCCACGAAAGCGATGCTTGTTCCAATAATTTGAATATAATCAAAGCCTTGAATCCTGAATATACAATTTATTTTTTTGATGATTTGGCTAGAATTCAATTTATCCAACAATATTTTGCTAAAAATGTTCTCAATGCCTATTTAAAATTGATTCCTGGCGCTTTCAAGGCTGATTTGTTTCGATATTGTTTTTTATTTCATCACGGAGGTGTATATATAGATATTAATAAAAAATTAGTCAATCCTCTTCGAGAAATTATATACCCGCAGGCTACGATGGGACTTGTTTTAAATTCAAATCATGATTTGGGTGAAACTCCAAAAATAATTAATGGGTTTATTTATATTGTTCCTCAACATAAATTAATGAAGAAATGTATTGACCAGTGTGTTGCCAATATTGAATCAAACTATTATGGTGATTCGTTCTTGTCGGTAACAGGTCCTTACATGTTCGGAGGTATATTTAAGCAAATATACGGCACTACATTATTTTATCTTAGTTACGGATTACATTTAATCGATGATATGGTGCTTCATGTAATGAAGTTTAATGAAAATAATTATATTATTGATGTACTTGCAAATAAAAAAGTTTTATCATTTACAGAAAGACATGATTGTAAATTAGAATTTTCAATTTTGCCTTATACAGAAATGTGGTCAAAAAAAAAAATCTATGTTTCCGATCTTGAAAAATAAAATATTTAATTAATATAGAATATGGATTACTCATCTTTTTTACCTGTTAATCCCCCTACACCAACACCAACTCCTGTTCCAGTAGAAACACCTACTCCTACTCCAACACCCGCTCCAACACCACTAATTGTTCCAACCAACCCAGATTTGATATTAAATCCCTTGATACCCACGGTTCCAGTTACCATTCCTCAAAATAGATATTATGGCTTTGAGTACCCATCCCCAGTCATTTATTCTGTATTACCTGCCGAGGTTCCAACGGGGAGTGAGGTAGAATCGACAAATCCCTATGTAATTTTAAGCAACAATTTGTAAAAAATGTTTTGAATTTCTATTTGTAAAAAAATAATAGAAATGAAGTTACACGTGGGAATTATATGCACTTTTAATACATTAAAATACGGAGTCTCGAAAACTGGGAAAACTATATATAAATGCACACCCTTTGATCCTACAGTAGGACCTGTTAAAGTTGTCTATGGAGGAAAATTAAAAGGTAAAATTGTCATTGTTTTTTTGTTACAGCGCGGCAAACAAGAAGAAAAAATGCCTCTTGTTGAATTATATCATGTAATTGGTCTCGCGGAGCCATCTAATTTAATTACAGCTTTAATGTATCATCATCAAGTGTATCGGAAACCATTTAAACAGATTGTGTGTGAAAACAGTGACAAGGAATCAAAAATAACTCGTGCTGATAATACGCATCTAAAAGTATTTTCGATTGACCCAAAAGGTTGTATTGATATTGATGATGCGTTTTCTTTGGAACAACAAGGAAATACTACAATCGTTGGGGTTCATATCGCTCAACCAATCTATTGGTTAGATCGTCAAGCAATGATGGAGCGAGTACAACACGCCTTTTCTACTTTATATCTTGGAAATTCGAATATGTCACCTTTATGGTCTACTGAAATTCAAGAAAAATCATCTTTACTACAAGGACAAAAAAGAGCAGCCTATTCAGTATTTTATCATTATGAAAATAATAATTGTATAAACATTGCACAAAGTGCATCGTGGATTATCAATTCTTGTCCAACCCATTATGATGACATTGAAAATATTTTGGTTCGAGAACTTTTAGATTGGACGAACTGTGTTTCTGGAAAAGTATTGGACACACACGAATTAGTTGCCCATTGGATGATGAAAACAAATCAATATATTGGATCTCAATTTGATTTACCATATCGAGTACAGGAAGAATCTCACCTATTTAATATGCGTGGTATTGATCCTTGTGTTGAAGCTGTATTCAAACAGTACACAATGGAAAAGGCAACTTATTCTTTATCGAAGCAAAAACATGCATCACTGAATTGCCAAAAGTATGTTCACTTTACTTCACCCATTCGTCGAATAATTGATTGTCTTATACATTGGCGCATAACTTATCAGGACGATTTAGTGATGGATATTGCTCGTATGAATGAATTGGACCAGGCAACCAAAAAATTCCATCGTTCTTTGGAATTACATAAAAAGATTGAAGAAATTCAACAAGGAGAAATTACTGGATATATCTATGAAAAGATTACCAAAGGAACATGGAGACTCTATTTTCCCGATTTGGGATTTTTTAAAATTCGAGTCGTGGATACCAAATTAGAACATTTGATCGATGAATCATTGGCGGAAAACTATGTCGTAGGACAAGGGTACCCGTTCTTGCTTCATAAGAAAGAAGGATTTTTACCTCAAGAGCGGCTCATTATCGTACCAAAGTTTAATTTACTTTTATAATAGTTTGTCATTAATGTTTCCATTATTAAAAGATAATAATGGAATTTGAGTATAATTAGTTTTCAACAACACTCTTATATTTTCAATTAAATTTGTCCAACTGGAGGATGCGGAATAAGTGTCTAAAAACGCTGCAGTCAGAGCTCCAGAGTAAATTTTATTTATAAATGCATCTGCACTTGTTTGATCATCTCGACATCCACTAATCATTATAATTTTTCCTTTTGGTTGAGGTTTTTCATTGTTTTTCTGAATTGGACTTGATGAAGAAATATAGGTATATTTGAGATCCAAAACAGTACCGCTGAAACAAGAATCAAATAAACAAAATAAAAAGACGCCAGGTTTTAGATAGGTAAACAATAATTTATTTAGTTCATCATCTGTAATAATGGACATGTCGACAGGTACAATACACTCATCCTTTTTATCAATTTCATCATTATCATTATCGACAATGCTCATTCCGTGACCAGAATAATGTAGAATTATAGTATCGAAAGGTTTGCTTTGTAAAAATAATGTTTGTAATTCTGCCAAAATGACTTCTTTGGTTGGTTTTTTAACTGTAAAGTCAGTTAAAAAATTTGATTGTAAATCTGGAAATTTATTTTTAAAAAAATTTTCTGTAGCAATTACATCATTGATACAACCATGCAGCTCAGATGTTGTTCCTATATAATTTATTCCAATTCCTAAAAAATATTTTGATTGCATTTCTATAATTATTCAAGAAAGTTTTTTTTAATTATCACAGTAGTAAAACTTGATTAATATTACAAACCTGCCAATCTGAATCATCCTTGTTGAGGTCACGTTCAAGAATCCAAATATCATGTCTATTATTGCAAGCAAAATGAACTTTTACTTGATGTTTTAATGGACTATAAATTTCCTTTTCTGGACCCAACATGCCTTGTAGAATTTCAATTTTTAATTCTTTATTATCGACTAATCCCAAATATTTATAATTCGACAATGTGCGTTCATACAATTCCCATTCATCAATAATACGAATTGTATTAATCTTGGGAACCTGTAAATTTGTCAAACAAGTATTGTCTCGTAATACATTTAGAGCAATTGATAAAGCTGGAGTACAATACGATTTATCTAAGAAATTACGACCGTACTTGTACTCATTAAATACAGTAATATACGCTTGTGCACAACCTCTTTTAAATTCATCAGGATCATAATTATCAAAAGAATCATACATGTCAGGTTTTCGTTGATGTTTATTGACAGAACGAATGATAGAGTATTGGGACATCCATCCCCAAGGATACTTTTTAGCACAGCTTGATGGATGAAGTTTTGGAAAATGGATAGAATTTAATATCAAGTGTCGCATGTATTATATGATTTTAAAATTCAAACAATAGTTCAATTTTTATTTAAGAGTAAATACCAAAAAATAAAAATGAGCACTGGCGATTCATCCATCGTAGAAAAGGAGTCTACATCCATAAATGTAAATGAAAGTACAAATGAAATACATTTTAATTCGGTCATTGGGCAAACAAGTATAACAAAGTTAATCACCGAGCTTTTAAATTTACAGTCCAAACTTTTGAAGAAGAGGAAGAAATTATTGGAAAAGCTAAAGGATGTTGAAAACGATGATGACTTGGCAAGTGTAGAATACAGTGTAAGTGTAAAACCAATCAAGTTATTCATTACATCATCGGGTGGTTCTTTATTTCAGGTTTTTTCTGTAATGGATACAATTACTTCAATGAAAGTTCCTGTTTATACAATAAGCAAGGGTTATGTTGCCTCTGCTGGAACTTTGCTGGCACTAGCAGGTGCACGACGATTCATGACTAGCAATTCCTTCATGTTGATTCACGAACTGCGATCTGGAACTTGGGGAAAGTATTCCAATATGGTAGAAAGTGTTGAAAACTCCAAAATGTTGATGGAACATATTAAATCTATTTACTTGAAACATACAAACTTGTGCTCTACAGACCTAGAAGAACAACTTAAAAAAGATCAATTATGGGATGCAGAAACTTGTATAAAATATGGACTCGTGGAAGGTATTTGGGACAATAATAAAAATTGATTATAATTGCCATTATATCAGGACACCAACAAGTCATGGATAATGAACAATTAAATTTGTATAATAAATTACATACTGAAATCATTGATAAAGTCGTAGGTATAAAATCATTTAAAAATTTGCAAGAGTATCAATCATCCTATCAAGATTTTTTTACAAATATTCAAGAGTTGCAGGAAAAATATGAAACATTTAATCGAGAGGTGATTCGAAAATATCATATTTTTAATCCAATAACACCAGGTAAATGCAAATATTTTGAAGAACTTGTTGGCGAAACTTGGTATTTTATCGTTCATGTACCAAGTTACGAATTAATTATCAAGGAATGTTTATTAAATGGTAAAAGTTTGAAAGAATTTATGATGATTGAAAAGGAAATTGTAGAACTGTTTAATCAAGATTTGTATTTGGAAAATTTTTATTTATTTTGTGAAAAGTTTTTTATCCTACATCAAGGGTATTCAATGTTGGATTTTGAAACGATGATAATTGACAAGAATGATGAACAAATCTGTAGATTATTTTTTATACATTCATTCGAATATCCAAAATTTGATGACTATGTTACCACTTGTCTTGAACATAACTCTTCCAAACTAGAAGAGCTTTTCCAAATTCTAAGCTATTATAAACCTTTATTGCAGAGGTATAACGAACTATGCAAGGCTTTTATTCGAAAGCAATATATCAATGTACGATCGATTCGTGATATATTTATAATGTCAATGCAATTACATACTTATATTGTAATCCTTGATTTGAATGTGATTCAAAATGAAATAAAACACAAATTAAGCCAACGGGATGACTATGAACTTGCTTATATGGTATTTCAAGATGCAAAATATGCTTGTCTTGTACCTTTTTGCAGTAATGAAGAACAATTTTGTAATCATCTCATGCAAATGATCAAGAAGGAATCCATAATAAAAAGTTATATGAATTACAGTAATTTGCCAAAAGCATGTCAAACAAAATACCAAAAGTTGTTGTTGGATTTTGGTCAAGAATCTTATATCTATGATAAATTATTTGTATTTAATGACACTTTCAATTATAAGATATTGTATCCTCGTCTAGTCATACCTGAATGTATTACATCATTGCAAATCATACACGAAGAAAATTACAAGAAAATTTACCCGAGCAGAAAATTAAAATGGGTGTACGAAAATAGCTTTATAACTCTAACTTTTGGCCGTGCAGAGCTAAAAGTTGATTTTCTCTCATTTGTTGTACTGTTCTGCTTTAATGATTATTGCAAACTATCGAGGATAAAGATAAGTGAGCTTACGAATCTTCCGCAAGAAAATATACAATTGATTCTCGACATTTTACTCAACAAGAATGTTTTATCTCAACAAGATAATCGTTACATTGTTTCACCAGACTTGGCTAAAAACCATCAAGTAATGTGTATCGACTCTTCAGTGCCTTCAAAACTAACAAAAATTCCTTCCTTGTTGTGTTCAGCAGAAGATAGAATAAAAGCTAGTTTAATGCGAGACTTGAAAATACACAAGAAAATTTTGAAGAGCGATTTGGTTGAAAAGTACTTGCCTGTTGATGTTGTCGGCATTATCAATTCATTGGAAAGTCTAGGATTTGTCGAAAAAGAAGGAATGTATATAGTTTATGCTTGATTGCGCTAACTGGCATAAAAATATTGTTGTTGTTGTTGCTGCCCTTGTTGCTGCTTTTGTTGCTGCTTTTGCTTCTCTTGCTTTTTCAAGTATGGAGCAAGGGTTTGATATTTTTTAAGAATTTGCTGCTTGGTTTGATATTTTGTTAATGGTACAGAACCACCAACAATTTTATAAATTGGTTTTTTTCTGTAAAAATCGGAAGTCGCCATGTTCAAGTATTGTCCTTGTTGATTTCGTGCAAATAAATATTCTAAACTGGATTTATCATATATAACTCCATCATCTCCAAGAACGGGGTCAACAATATCATTTCCAAAAATATCGGTTTGCACAATTTGAACTGTTTTTTTTGCAGCTTGAGCTTTCATTTGTTGTATTTTTCGTGCTTTTTGTGCTTGAAGCATCGCAATAAGTTGTTGTGTGCTGGATTGTTGTCGAGCACTTTGATTAAATTTGCGAATAAATTGTAACATTGTAGATTTTGAAATATTTTGTAATTTAGCAATGCTTCCAGATCCTTGCAAAAAATTTTTCAAATTGTGCAAGTCTGCTTGCTTTTTATTTTGTTGTGGTGTTCGACGAATAATATCTGGTCCATCAGTTTCGTATTGTTGCTCAGATTCCCTCATTTCAAAATCTTCATCATCAAGACCTGTCCATTCTTTTATAATTGACATATATTCATCTTTATCATTGTAATAAACGATAGATTCGAATGCGTCAATTAAAAAGTTTCTTCTTTGGAACGGTAATGTTTCTTCCTCAAGATACTCAGTAACCGTTTCCATATTTGGTGGATCTAATGGATGGTCAATTATCCATAATACATCACGATCTCCTCGACTTACGCGAATCCCTTGACCCCAAGGTGGTATTTGGCGGAAAGACTGCTTATAAATAAGAGCTCGATAAATTTTTTTGGCCACCCATTCTTCTTCGTCTGTCAAAATTCGATGCTGACCCTCGCCATATTCGTCTACTAAATTTATATTTTCGATATAATTCATACCATAAGGACCTGGATCCTCGTGTAAGTTGAAATGAATAATATTATCTTGAATCACAATTCCATCACCAGCGATGAAATGGTTTACCGTTACTTTGATAAAAATTGGTTTAGTGATATCCAAGTCTTCTAATTCAAAGTCCTCATCCACTTTATCGAAAAAGCTTTGTAAAACAGGTGTATAGGCTACTTGTACTTCAAACCCGCGATCATTGTATTTTCGGATACGAGATAATATAAACCAATTAAATTTGGTAAACAATGCTTCTTGATAATCTTTTTGTAAAAACCCGTGTTTTGTCAAAATATCCTTCCTGTGATTGGTTTCAACTTTATGACCATCATACCAAACTTGACAAAACGATAAATCAAAATTTGTCACTACTTGTCGTACAGGAATGCGATCAGGTATCATCATGATATCAATATGCGGTATTTTTATTTGATTGGTCATGTGTAGGTAGCACGTCTGGCATAGATCATACTCACATTGTGGGTCAGGACAGTGCCACATTGGACCAATTAAGTTCGCTCGTCCGCAAGAATTACAATGCCATAATCCATTTTGCTGCGGGTAAACATCAGCAGGATTAGAGTTAACCAAAGCATGTTGATGATCAGCTCTACTGGCAATGTGTGTTAGACGGAACCGCGCCAAAATATTATTTTTGCGAAAGAATGAATCGTCATAGGGTGGAGCTATATTACCCCATCTTTCATAATTCGAATAATATCCAAAAGTTCGAAGAGTCATGTACAAATCTTTGGCATTTTCTGTATTGACATAGATATCCAAGTCGGAAATTTCATATCCTGTATAGATGGCCAAGACTCCACCTCCTGCGACGACGGCTTCACTGTGAATAATAATATCTCTAAATGCATCAAAATGCTCTCTAAAGATTTCTTTATATTTTTTGTTCAAAGGACCAATAGACAAGGTTTGAATGACTTGCTGTTGTTGGCGACGCTGTTGCATTTGTTTTTGTTGTTGGTGTTGCATTTATTTGACGCGAAAAATATAAATTTTTCAGCAAATTAGGCAGGAAATCGTTCAATCTCATCCCAAAATTTTGCATCTTCTTCGTGATTCGGCAAATCAGAAATTTCTATTTTAATTTTTTTGCCCAAAATGTGAAAAGTATCCCCATTAATTTTATTACAAATAATTTCTATCGATTTTTGAATATTTTTGTGCTCACTCGCCGGAATTTTTTTGAAATGTAACCAGTCGCGCAAATCCGGATGAATTGGTTTCATATTAATGTTTCCCATGATTACTAAAATAACCAAATATTAAAAAATGAAATATTTTAATATTTTAGTCACAAATAAAAATCATGCTTACTCCATTTTGGAAGAAAAAAAATCATACTACAAGTAAAAATATATCTTCTATAACATTTGATTTGGAATTAGAAAACTCAACAAAAAATTTGGCAATGAGTGGTCATAATACCGTCTTATTACCAAATGGATATCTAGCAATTTATGGTGGTTATAACAATAACAAGTGTAAATGTGATTTTTACATTATGGATTTGGAAGAATTACCCGATTTGAATCAAAAAAATATCGTTTCCAACAAATTATACAACTCGCGTATAATAAGGGATGTACTACCAAAATTAGCATCGAGTGCAATGTGTTCTCATCCCTATAAAAATATTGTTTACATTTTTGGAGGAAGTGGTGAAAATTGGGGTCGTAGTAATTCTGACATTTTTATAATTATAAACTTGGACGATAATACCCAAAAAATAACTCATACTATGGAAAATAGTGGACCTCCTGCATCCTATGGCGCGACAATTAATTTTTATAAAGATAAATTATATGTATTTGGCGGAACGAATGGACTTATATTTTATAATCATATTTATGAATACGACCTTAAAACTGAAAAATGGAGTCAAAAACACACCATAGGCAAAATACCAACAGCGCGATATAAACACAACAGTTTTATTAATGATGATTATTTATATATAATGAATGGAGGACAATATGAATCATTTCAAGACGACATGCATGTTTATAAACTAAATTTAAAAACTTTTAATTGGGAACAATGTCAAGTTTTAGGAGATATTCCAAGTAATTATATTGCTTCAGGATGCAGTTTTGACCCGACACAAAATTATGTATGGATATTTGGTGGTCGATATGGAAATAATCTAAAATCGAATAAAATTTATGGATACAGTTTGGAAACGCAACAATGTAAAGAATTTATGTTTGAGAATAATTTCAAACTGGTTGAATCAAAATTGAAAAAACTACAATCGCCAATGCAAGGAAGAGAGTTTCATACTGTTTGCATATATAAAAATAAATTAATTTCAATGGCTGGATCAACTGGTGTTGAAAGATTAGGAACGGTTACTGTATTTTATTTACCTTTACAATCACCAGATGCAGCATCTATATTGTAAATTTTTTTTGCTGCATACAAAGCATGATACTCTCCAGACTTTGGATTATGTACTAGACAAGACTTGTTTAAAAAAATTTCTTGCGTTTTCCGATGCATAACCATCATATTTTTATGATTACTCCACGGTTGAAACGCCAAATGTTTAAATTCGATGATGGAAGAATTATTTTTATATAATTTGGTAAAACAATTTTTTAGCAAACGAGGACCCGTAACAGAAAAGGCTCCGTCTAAATATAATCGATTTCTGATATTATAAATCGATTGCTCAAAAGCTTCTTTTAACAACGGATGGTTTGGAATGACCATAATCACTGCATTGTACAAGTCTTGAATACTATCAAGGTTTGTGTCATAATTCCAGTCTGCACATAATACAATTTCTTGATTGCAAGTTAAAAATTTGTCAATAGGAATCCTACAAATTAATTTATGATCAAAATAACAACCCCCGTGTTTTAATAAAAATGCATAGCGAAACAAATCAGCTTTGTAGGCACTGGGTACAAGAGATAAATAGTCTTTTACATTATTTGGATAATGCTCTTGGAAAAATTTTAAACAATCATCATCGGAGTAAAATAAATATTTGTAATGAGGATTAAAATCAAAAAAACTTGAAACGGTAATATTATTTTCATCCCAACTATACCCAGTTTGAACAATTAATTTCGGTATGGGTGAATTTACGGGAACAAAGGGACTTACGGTTATTTGTAACTCGTATTCTTTTTCAAAAAGATTTGTTACATTAGGACCAATGGATAAAGTCTCCGAGTCAGCAATTACAAGTTGTAACGATTGATTCCAACCGGATATAATCTTATCAAGACGATAAATTTTAACTCGAATTTTTTGGCTTTCAACAAAATAGACAAGACAAATAAAATCCTCGGCAGTATTATCATAGGGATTATGATCAAATTTATTTTGATTTTGTGCTTTCCTTGTCCGACATTTATTCACTCGTTCAACAATTGGTTTTGGTTCTTGAATTAATTTATATGGTTCAGCAATCAATGTAATTATTGTAGACGCATTCTTTTCAAACATTTATTTTTACACATTATATTTTTAAATTATTCTGATTTGGAAATATACACTTGAAAACCAATATATAATCCAACAAGTACAACATAACATATTAATAAAGTAATAAAAAATCGTTTCCAAAGAAATTTGTATTTTTGAGTTTCCTCATCTTTTTTAAAAAGAAAGTAGGGTTGGAGGACAGCAATTACAATAATAAGATATAATAAAAATAGCACATATACTCCATAAGAATTTAAAAATGATTTCCATTTTGGACTCACTGTATCGTGTCCAATCATCAAATTACCACTAGTCTTGGCACCCGTTGGGGAAATATTTTCAAGTTGTTTAAAGGCTGCAACTAACTCATCGAGATTTCCATCTTCTATTTTTTCCATTTTTAAGAAATAATGTTCCTGTTTAAATTAGTACACAGTTGGAAAATATAATCCCATTGAAAATCTATTTAAGCAATATTTTTTTGGTATTAAAATGCAACAATCTACATTATTTATAATTCAATGTATTGCTTTTGCAATCTTGGTATTTGCAGTTTTTTATTATTTTAATAAAAAGACTCAATATTTGATGTTGGCGATTGAATCTTTACAAGGCCAAATCTTATCACAACAAACCGTGCTGGAAGGACACGATAAACTATTTCGCCATCTATTAGGTCCTTCTTTATATTCCTCAATACCTGAAGTACCATCGATTCCAGTGCAACCTGTTACCGCTCCTAGAATGGTTTCTCGACCAGTCTCTATGCCTTGTATGAGTAGTGCAGCACCTCCTCAACAATCCCAACCACAACCAGTAGAATATATCCAAAACGCCCCTGACATTTCCAACCCAATTATGGATATGGCACCCATGATGAGTAATATCTTAGGAGTGATTAGTTCAATGACATCGGGTGCTTCCAACATGACAATGTCTGATTCTCCAGCACCAATCCCTCCTTTTGACGAAAGTGAAATTAATGAAGAACTTAGTAAAGAATTGGCTGAATTGCAAGACAAACCAATTCCAAACATCAAAGAGGGTCGTATTGATGGAGAGGAAGAATCAGTTGTAAGTGAGACGACTGTTCATGAATAATAGAGTAATTGCTTTAGGGTCTTTCCAAACGGGTTGTGTAATTTTTATGCTTCCTGATACATAGTCACTACTAAGTTGTACCGTGGCGTTGGTTACTCCTTGAAATTGAATGGTAACAATAGGTACATTTCCAACAACTAAAGTTCCGGTTCCCAGTAAAGTTGTATTATTGTAACATAGTACAACAGAGTATACATTGCCACAAGTTGTGGGATAAAAGTTTATACTCGCCTGATTACATGGTTTGATGACAGAGGAAGATTCAGATAAATAATATGTAGTATATAATGACATTTCTTCTATATAAAAAAATAAAATTTTTTTATTACTAATTCAAAATTTTTCGTAAAATATGATAATCTGTAATGTTTGCATTTTTCCATTGCGTATACTTATATTTGGCTAATTTATGATATTTTATGGCTTTTTGTTTGGCAAATCTTTCAATAAATAAATTATACTCCAACATTTTAAAAATACGGTTGTTAATCACTTGTTCGCTTTCATCGAGTATTACATTCATATGGATTGTTTTATTATTTCTGATTGATTCCTCGTATCGCATTTCAATAGGACGAAATAAATTATAACCCGTAAGCAAGTCTGAATGTCGAATCATGTGATATTCGTCAATATAAGAATAGTTAACGAGATCTTGAGGTAATTGAAAAGCGTTATTTTCTACAGTTTTGGAATAGGAAATACGAGGAATTATTGTCATGACACTATTTACAATTTCTTCGTCAAGTACTGTTTTATTCAAAAAATTGTGAATCTCTTGTAGACCATCAGTAACATTCATATACTTGTGATCACACATATCGTGTAATATACACCCTAGATAGACGATTTGCTTTGATTTTTGATTATAATTTTTACACTGTTGTTCCAATAAATATCTTCCTTCTTTAAAAACCGCTAAACTATGTTTCCAATTATGACTATCATCAATATTATATTGTATTGATTTTTCTTTTACATATTGTAGACTGTGAAAAATGGATATAAATCCAAGGAAAGGAACTAGTAACATTTTTTTATTTAACCTTTAAAATGTTTATTTTACATCATTTTTGTACTTGCTAGTGTAATCCAAACATTTTCTTATATTGTCGTATATTCTGTTGTAAAGAAGTTGACTGGCCCCATAATATATAGTAGCTAAGATACCCAGCTCGTGTATAATCATTTGTATCCAAATCTTTAGCGTGTCTAGAACGGTAATTTTGTCGCCTTTTGGGATCTTTATGAATCGTGTAATCTTCATATCCACGCGCTCCGAATTTTGTCTTTGTTTGATGTCCACTTTCATCTGTAAATATGGCCTCCATTTTTTTTTGCGACCCTGGAGGTGCTTGACGAATTTGCATTCTCATTTTATTAAACAAAATGAAAATTTTTAATTCATAAAGATTCAAAAAATTGCAAAAATTAAAATTTATATATTTTATTTCAAGAAATGCCTGACTTTATAAAAATTAAAAATTTGGATCTATTTGATTACAAATGGCACAAACAATCATTACCTGCAGAAGATTCAATTGTGATTGGTCGTGTTAAATCGATTGATCAAAATGGTGTCTTTTTTCAGATACTTGACTATCAATCACAAAATGCTCTAATGCCACTAAATCAAGTAAGTTCAAAAAGAATTCGAACCGTTAAATCTGTCTTTAAAGAAGGAGATATTAAACCAGTCCTTGTTACCAAAGTAGATGATAAAAATGGTTTTATTGATATCTCCAACAAGTATGTGAATATGGCTACCGAAGATATTGATCGTTTAGATAAATATATTCAATTGATTCGTATTTGGAAGTCATGGATACTTTATCTAATTAATAAAAACAATACAAAAGATGATTATATATTAACTATAAATCATGAATATTGGAATTTAATAATGGATCAAACACTGTGGAATTATACAATGGGAGATGCTTATGAAAATGTTGTGGATATACGAACTAGCAAAAAGAGTGTGCAAAAAGTATTTCCTGGCTTGTTGACATTGCCAGATATGTGTGAAAAAGATTTGGAGAAACTAGTAGAACTTGTTGAAAAAAATATTAGTTATGAAGTGGTGATTACCATTCAACTTACTTTGAGATCCTTTGCAACAAATGGTTTATCTAATTTACAAAAAATACTAGTCGATTTGCAAAAGAAGTATGAGGATTGTAAATTATTTATTAATTCGCCACAATATACATTTGTAATGAAGAGTCATAAAAAGGAAATTATGGAACAATTATATGAATGTATAGAAAATGATTTTTCTATAGTTTTGGAAAACGAAAAAGATGTAGATTATCAATTGGAAAAATCGATAAAAAATTGATTATTTTTAAAAGGTTGGTAAAATAGTATAAAATCAATGTCTCGAACATTTTATACTTCATTTATAAAAGATCAACAACCTGTTGCCAATATCGGAACGATTGGTCATGTGTCTCATGGCAAATCGACTGTTGTAAAAGCACTCACAGGGAAGCATACACCAACTCGTTCCGATGAAATTGAACGAAATATAACAATTAATCTAGGATTTGCGAATCTTCGAATTTATTACAATGAACAAACAAAAAATTTCAAATATTCCGAAAAGCGTCTGCAGGAGGAAGGTTACATATTAGTCAATCATATTAGTTTTGTAGACTGTCCTGGTCATAGTTCGTATACGGCAACCATGATTTCAGGGTCCAAAGTATTTGATGCTGCATTACTTGTGATTGCTGCAAATAGCCAAATTCCAGCACCACAAACCGCGAAACATACAGAGTTACTCGAATTTACCAACATTCAAAATTTATTGGTATTGCTAAACAAAATTGATCTACTTAAAGATAAAACGACAATTGATTCCTGTGTAGAGCAATTATCACATTTTATGGGTTCGAATATAATACTAAAGAATAAATCTGTACTGCCTATTGTAGCAAGTCAAAAATATAATATTGATCTTGTTCTTTCTTTCTTGGCCAATGTTGAAAATAAATCGCTAGCGAGTCAAGTAAATACTGATTTTAAAATGCAAATTTTACGATCCTTCATGGTCAATCCTGTCGGTGTTACAGTAAACTCCATGATTGGCGGTATTGCAGGCGGGTCCATTCAATCGGGATATATAGAAGTTGGGGATAAGGTAGGAATCTTTCCTGGAACAGCAACTTTGGAAAGAATCAATGGTGAAAAAAAGTGGACCATTAAACCTATATTTGCAACTGTTACATCGCTAAAGTCTGAAAGTGATGCACTGCAAATCGCTTTTGCGGGTGGATTGATTGCAATTGGTTTAAATTGCGACCCTGGACTTTGTAAGGCCAACGAACTGTTGGGAAATAATCTATTCAAACTTTCTTCCAAAAATATTCATTTATATTGTCATCCCGAGAATTATAGTTCCAGAATTAAAATACAATTTACAAAATTATTGGAAGGATTTTTGGTGGAGGAAAAAATGCATATTTATATTATAATCAATAGTAAGCCAATCCAATGTACGGTAAAGAGCGTCGTTGGATCAACAATGTCTCTTAAACTAGAAATTCCAATTTATATTGTTGATATATCGAGCATTCCTTTACTTACACTTGTAGATGGTGTCATTAAAGTTTTTGGAATTGGAAATATTGAGAATTCAACCAATAATGTGACAATAAAACTTCCCAGCGATTTTGATGATTTTAAATTACCAGAATATTTTGATACATTGAATATTATTGATGACTCGAGCTTTTTAGAAAATTTTGATTATGCGCTCACTAATCTACAGGAAAATATTACAAATTTTCATCATGAAATGAGTCTAGTACATAGCAGAGTTAAATTTCCTGATTTGGACATTCGATACGAACCTTTGAGAATTTTGTGGATTAATTTTGCACAATATCAAAATATGGTAAATCAAATTGTAAATGGTCAAGAATTAGTTCAAGTTCGAATTTTAAATTTGGAGAAAATGATTGTACCCTATATTGCATATGTTTATGGCATTCCTGGTTCTTCTGTGAATTATTCCAATGATATGATTCAAGTTCATATAAAAACCAAACGACTAAAGCAAAAATTGGACAAATTAATCAAGGTGTATTTTAAACATTATTATTATTGTGAGGCTGCAAGTTGTAGACAATTATGTTGTCTCATTGGAAAGGTAAATAACAAATATTTTAAAATCTGTTTTCATTGTGGCGACCGAACGATTCTAAATGACACATGGCTTAAAATGTAAAAATTGATTCCAAGGTAATTATTATTCTTTAAAATTAAGAATGAATAATAATGATGCTACCTCAATTGAGCATATTGACATTGAAATTGTTGTCGATAAAAGCGGAAGTATGGATGACCGACAAAAAATTGTTGTCAGTGGTATCAATGAATTTATTGAACAGCAAAAAGCAGATCTCTTGGAGGGAACAACTTGTTCGGTTGGTCTATTCTTTTTTAATAATTCAATTCAAACGATTTTTGAAAATAAACCTTTAGAAGAAGTACATAAGATCGAACAACATGAATATCAACCTTCAGGTTGTACGGCTCTAATTGATGCTTTTGGTTCTCGCTTGTCTGTAATTCAAGAGAATCCTATTGACCCGACTAAAAAACGAATTCTTTTGGTTATTACAGACGGAGAAGAGAACTCGAGCAAATATTTCAATGCTCAAAAATTAAAAGAACTTGTACAGCAAACCAAAGAAAAAGTTGAAATTGTATACATGGGAAGCAATCAAGATGCCATTTTAAATGGATCTCATTATGGAGCAACTAGAGAATCAAGTTTAAATTATTCTGATGCTTTTTTGGGAGAAGCATTGAGAGCGACAAGTAGCGCTGTTGGTAGAATAGTTTCAGGTCGCTCCAATACGGTAGAATATACACAACTAGAACGGGAAATTTCACAAGGAAGTAGTCAATCAGATACACAGAGTTGGTAATTTTGGAGAATAATATTTTTTTATTAGACAAAAAAATATTTTATTGTGCAATAATAGGAATGCCACGATCAAAATCAAGATCAAGATCAGAAAAAAAAGATGAAGACTGTAATTTCATCTCTTGGTACTATAATCAACCTCAATATTTATTGAATCTGGAAAAACTTCTCCAACCTCGTAACGCGTTGGAATTAAATACAGTCAATTATGTTGTTGATTACAATTATAACAACGCCGAATCATCTCCAACCGTTATTCAACTCTTTACTAGACCATTATTAGGATCTGTTGAAGATAATATTAGTCTAACCGTTGAAGAAAAAATTTATGATGCTAGAAATTATTGCACAAGTCCTACAGTAATTGGTAAATCTTACTATACTGTAAGTTTGTTTGCTAAAGACTCTACCTATACTGTTTTTCAAGGACCTTATGAAGCGACCAACATCTTTACCATTGGAGACATTACTTATACCATTTACAAATCTGGTATTTTGCAACAAACATTATCCGGTGTTTATGACGGATTTAATTATTTGGTAATTGGTCCTACTGGAGTATTTCCTACTGATATTTCTATTATTACTGAAAATGTAACCGCCATCAATATTGAAACAGCAAATGGTCAAAGTTTCATTTCCGATGCTGTTAACATTAACAATGTTAGTGGTACATGCAACGGTATTTCTTTTACCGAGTATTCTATTTCGTATGCTAATGGTTCTATTCGTGAGAGAAAAATGCCACCTCCTCCACCTCCTCCTCGTGATTAATTTGTACAATACTTTTTGTAAAACTCCACCACATCAGGATTAACTTTAATTTTATCGGGATCAAACGAACATAGAAAGACACCACTTAGAGTTTTTATCCTTGACAAGGCAACATAAATTTGACCGCATTCGAATATTTGACTGCCCAAATCCATAAGTGCCATATCCAAATTATGACCTTGAACTTTGTGAATAGATAATGCCCAAGCTAGTTTTAAAGGAATTTGAAAAAAAGAAATTTTTAAGTCCTTTGTTTCTTCATTGGAATATTCCAAGGGTTCAATTTCAATGGAATGCTTCAAATTGACAAATTTAACAATTGGATTATTTTTAGCTGAAAATCCGACGATTGCTCCTTGAGAACCATTAACTAGTCCTTGTTCAATATCAACATTCCAAGTTAAAATGACTTGAGCACCTTTGGCAAGTTTGACTGTTGTTGGTACAGACATTTGTGCTCTCAATGGTTCAACCTCGTTTTGATTTACATTCGCGCCTTTTTCAACACGAATTTTATATTCGCGCATTGCGGATTTCAAACTAACAAGCTCAGAATCATTAGTAGAATCGACTTTCCAATTTACTGGATATAAAACAGTTAAATTTGTAGTCTCCAAGTTTTGGCAAGCTTTGATCCGTTCTCCTAAAACTTTTGAATCTTGTTCTGTAATTTTACCAAATCGAATATTTTGAAGCAGTTCATACCATTCCTTGTCTTCTTTTTGTCGATAGATTGTTTTGAGATTTATAATTTTTGTAATTCCTTTTTTAAAAAGTGGGCTTTGAAATAAAAATTCTGCTTCTTCAATGGGTGGCAGTTGAAAAAAATCACCTACCAAGATTAATTGTATTCCACCAAAGAATTTTTGATTTCTTCGAAGCTTTCGACCCAGAGCCTCTAGTTTTTCAAACAATTTAGGACCCAGCATACTCACTTCATCTATAATTAATGTATCAGTAGCTTTCCACCGAGCCAACGCTTGCTTATTTCGACGAACTCTAATCGCTAATGATTCAATATCATCTTTACCTAAACCAATACCTCCCCAGGAATGGAGAGTTCTAGCTTTTGGTCCTAGCAAAACAGCAGCACACCCCGTCATTGCGGTAATATGAAACTTTTTATCTTGATCTTGTAAACATTTTTCAATTTTATTAATTGTAAAGGACTTTCCAGTACCTGCCGAACCAGTGATGAATATGTTTTCACCTTTTTCGGCTTCATAAAGGCAATTAATTTGATCTTTATCCATTTTAATTGACATTTAAAAGGATTTATTGGAATCATTTTTCAGATTGGGGGTGCAAAAAATGATTCCAAGGAAATTCTTGGTTGAAACTTCATACAACAACTTGAATAAAAACTAACTCTTTTTATTCATTTTCATAATTTTAAAATCCAGAACTGTGTGAAAAGTTTAAAGAGGAAGAATAAGACCATATCCAATTTTAGAAAAGATGTCGAGAGCCGAAATACAGTAATCATAGTTTTGATTTGTAATATTTCCTCTCTTCATTTCGTGTAGAATCCATAAAATAGGGTAAATAGCCCATGCAAATAATAAAAAGAAGAAAAGACCTAAAGGTGGTTTGAATACCAGCAATAGTGCAAAAATTAATAAATAAAAGAAGCAACTAAAACCAAAAAAGGTATACAAAGATTTTGGATCTTTGGAAGTGGCTCCAAGATAACCCAAATAAATCATAATCACATCCAAAGCAATAAAAAATACATATACAGTGGGATTCGTAATGTTACATTTCATTAATATAGTGACAAGTAACAGAGGAGTAGTAATAGACCAATCAATATATCGAGCCATATTATCATCAATATTATTTGCCTCATCGACTAGGAATCTCTTCATATTAATCGCCAAATAATTGGCAAAAGCAACAGTACAAATGGCGCCAATAATGTAGGATTTTCTGGCAAAAAAGTAAAAGATGAAAATAAAGAATAATATACAAGCAATTATTTGCATTATATTATAATTGGGTTGAGCGTTGGTTTGGATTGCATTAGGGAGCAAAAATTTATAAGTTGGAATAGGGGTAATCATTTTTATTAAAAAAATTTTTTTATTTTGTAGCAGTAATTTTTTTTACAATTTTTAACCAGTGATTTAAGAGCTGAGCCTCGCCAATTGTATCTGATTCATTATTATACCCCACGCAATTCTTTATTGTATAGTTTAAATGTACATAATTGTTAAATATATTGATTGTTTGTGGGAAAGGCTTAGCCAACCATATTGCATCCAAGATGTGCTGAATATAAGAGCATTTATGATGAATAGTCATGATTGCAGACTTTTCGTTAAAAAAAAAACTAAAAAAATAAGGCTGCTTTACTAATTTGTAATGTCCTAAATGCAAATCAATAACTGGGTAAAAATCATTATTTTTAGGTAATCGTGGATTACTATAATAACTGATGGAAGAATTAGAATATCCACGGATATCACGAGGCCATTCCAATTGGTCTTGTAATTTTGCAACAAATTTTCTAGAAATGCCAAATCTTTCCCAAATTTCCAAGTAAGATTTTATACAAACTTTTATCGGTTCAGGAAGTTTACGAATCATATACAAATTCAATTTAAAATGAATTGAATTCAATTTTTATCAAGGTGATTTTATATTTTGAAAACTAACAATTACAACAGTAAAGCAGTTTGGAGAGCTAAATTTGACATTTTAGACCCTTGGAGATTTAAAATGCCGGTTTTAACCGCAAAAAAAATAACAAGAAATCTAAAATCAATACTTATCGTCTAACTTCTATCCTCAATCTTGTTTCGATGAGGTGAAAGACTCGTTTTTGACTTGTGCTTTAAACACTGAAGGTCTCTCTTGTCGGTCTATCCAACTTCGAGTTATCCCCCTTATGTTTATTGCGGAATTCACATCTCGTGTCCTAAATGCGATTTTTTTGTTTTGAAAACTCACACATTTAAGACACTTAAATAGACGGAATATCTTGGTTCCATTATTATCTTTACATTTTTCTAATTCGTTATGACATCCACTACATATTTTACTTGTATTGAATTCATTGATAGTGATTGTATTATATCGTTTATGGATTTCTTTCCGTAATCCCTTATTGATTGTAGGCATAAAATGTTTCATCTGTGAGGAACGACTCCAATTCCCATATCCTATAACAATATCATCTCCAAATGTTTCTTGTATTCGATTTAAGAAGTTGTCTATACTTTTTTTTCCATAACTATATTGTCGAAATTTCATCTTTCGCCATACTTCTTGTTTGTAAAATCCAATCGTTTCTTGGTTTAATTTGTTCTTCTCAACAAGATACACCTTGAATTTTTCATAATTGATGCTCTTACTACTACTCAAAGATAATATTGTCTCTTTCTCAATTATGTTGTTTCTCTTCTTCTCCTTCAACATTATATAATGATTACATTTTGATTTACTTTCAATTCTTCTTTGTGGTGCTGTATATCTTAATTTATTTCCTTTCTCATCCATCATAAAAACCAAATTTGCCTTTCCTGGATCCAACCCAACCACATTTTTATTTTTGAGTAATTTCAAATCGTCTAATGATAAATCTTCAATGTTCGAGTATTTATCTTCTTCGAAGGAAGGTATTTTCTGACCATATTTCTTATCTTTCAAATCCTTACGGATGAAAGACAAAGAACAACCGATTCCATCAGTTTGTATTTGATAGTTAAATTGATAATGTTTGTTTCGAAATATTTTGTGTTGTAGATTTAGAAATGAATTCCAAATATCAAAGTTGTTGTCTTTCAATTTCTTCAATAACTCGCCTTTCTTTTTACCTTCAGGGCAAAATAAATTTACAATGGAGGCAGAATCAAACAAAATATATTTTGGAATGATATTGTTTCTTAATGGTATGGGTTGAAATAATTTGTGTTCTTTCTCTTCTAATACAGAATTCATAAATAACATTCCAGTAAGGTATTTGAAAGGACGAACTTTTACATCGTAATAAACGGATTTTTTAATGTCAGTTGGAAATATCTTATCCAAATACATTAATTTCCATTCATCAAAAATGGGGTTTGTGTCTTCATCTAATTGAAGTATTTGATGTTTGAATTTGAACTTCGTAGTTTTGTCGATGTCTATTGTTGTTTTATTAATGAATCGTAATAGATGTTGAACGAATCGTTGTTCGATATTGTTTGTTAAGGTTGTCAATATTTGTGTTGCGATGTAAGGAAGAATGAAAGTTGTATTTTTTAGAAGGGTCTTTTGATGTTGTAATAATGGTTGATATTCAGTAGTGTAAAAATCATCTAATTCTTCAAGTAATTGTTGATTTATGGACTTTTTACCTCTACTGTCTCGAATACCAAGAGTTTTAAGACAATACAAAATGAATGTCTCATCGACAGTAGGAAAGTCTTTATTGTTATGATAAAGATGAAGTAGGTAGAGACGGATAAAATTGTAAGTGTGAATAATAAGGTCATTCATTGAAAAAATAATTTCATTCAAGATAGGTTGAACTTCTTTGTGGTTTCGTAAAATGGTTTTTAATGGGATTTTTATTGTCTTATACGGTTGATTCATTTATTCTAATAAATAACATCTCTTTAAATCGATTTAAAGAAAATACTCTATTATAATTAAATAAAAGTAATGGACTCAAAATATTATTGTGAGAAATGTAAATATGGTTGTAAGTATCAATCATTATGGAAACAACATCAAGTATCAATTAAACATACTGGTCTTGAAGAAAAAACATTAGAACCTAAAAAATGCGACAAATGTGTTTATACGACATTCAACAACACCAACTTAAAATTACATATACTAAACCATCATTCCACCAAAGATGAAAGAAAAGAAGGATTCAAATATTATTGTGAAGACTGTGATTATGGAACATTTAGTAAAACCGCATTTGATAATCATTTAGAATTGAAACATAAATAATTTTTAATAAATAAATGTCATCATCATTTATTTATCTTATTGTGTTATACATATGTATTACTATCTGTCTAATCGTAGTAATATATATTATTTCGAATGGAATAAATAAACAACAACCGATTTCTTATTTGTAAGTTTTTGGTTTTCGGTATAGGGTAGAAACCTTCTTTTCATATTTTCTTAACTCGTCTCTTCTATAGGCATACTGGAAGATATGAAGATAACTTTCCGGTTTTATTCGTTTAATAGCATTTCGAATACTGGTTCTTACTTCTGGAATTGTTAAAGTCCTATCAAGTTTCATATAATGCTTCAACTGACTAAACCAATTCTCGACGGGATTTGTCCGTGGAGTATAAGGAACGGCATATACTAATTTATTACCGGATTCTTCAATGGTTTGTTTAACAATTTTCTTTCGATGTGCGGGAGCATTATCAAGAACAACCAAATAATTTTTCCTATTTTCTAATATTTTAGTAAGAAACTCGATTAATCTTTCGGTAGTCATTCCACCTTCATTGTAAAAAATATATCCAATAAGTCCGGTTGAAGAAATAGCACTAATTAAGGTATGTTTTTGAAAAACTTTATTATCAGTAGTTTTCATTTCACATCTTGTTCCTAAATAACACCTACTATATTCAGGAGACATATAGAAAGCAATAGAAGTTTCATCAATAGATATAATTTTATTCAAAGGGTATTTATCAACAACCGCAAAAAACTTATTCATTTCAGTTTGGAAATCGATAGGTTTATTATATTTCGTCATAGGGAAATGTTTTCGACGAGTTCGTTTCCTTGTTTCATTAATATCTCGAATGACATCACCAAGATGTTTTCGAGATATATTGAAGTCGTGAAATTGTTGCTTCAATTTACCGGCAAGTTCTTCAATAGTTATTTGTGGATTTTCTTTGAGTTTTTTTCGTGCGAAAATAACCCATTCTTTTTTAACCTTATAAGCGATGGGAGGTCGATTATGTCGTTTGAATTCTTGTTCGTCATCATATCTATCAATCCATCGTTTCAAACTTCTTTCACTACATTTGAAAATTCTACAAGTATCTGCTAAACTACTGTCATTTTCCTTGTAGTAAAGAACAGCAGACATTTTATAGTCCTCGTGTTTATGCTTCATTTACTATAAGTGAATAAAATAAAACCGGCATTTTAAATCTCCAAGGGTCTAAAAATAAAAAATGTGAATTTAAAAAATTTATACAAACGATTAAAATCATGCGTTTTGCAAGCTTATTTTTATTGATTATGGGAATACCAATGGTACAACTTTTTATCATTCCACCACCTTTTTTAGGACAATGGAAAGCAACAAAGTTACCCACTAGCAATTTTGAAATTAAAGATAATCAAATTCTTGGAAAGTACAATGATGGATTTGGATCGATAAATATTGATTCCATAATTGTAAAGAATTCGACATTAATACAGTTAAACTTGAAAAAAATAAATATTGGAAATTTACCCAGCAATATAAATAATCTAAAGTTCGTTCCAATATCAGTATTAATTTTTTGTATCGAGAAATATGGAATTAGTGTCTATTTACATCTTTTGGAGGATTCAAAAATAATGGTCGAGCTGGTTACGGGACCATATCGAATAAAGTTAATTATCGAGAGGAATTAAAATGTGCAAATATTCTAGTTTAACCTGTGAAAATCGAATATTTGTATATTGGTTGGAAATTTATTTGAGTGGTGAATAATCGGGGGATATACAACAAAGCAATTACTATTTTTATTAAAACGATTTATTTCTGTATCTATTTGGTAATTACAAGGGAACAGATTATTGGCTAATTCTTTCGCATAATATGGATGAATCAAATACCCGTATAGACCATATACTTTATTTGCAGTCCAAATATATTCACTTACTTGTTTGATTTTAGGATCATGGTAATATCCCAAGTAAACAATATCCCATTGAGTCGGCAATTCTGCTAAAATATTAATCATTTTATCGGTAAAATCCAAATCTAATATAATGTCGTCTTCAACTATAAGTGTTGGTTTTGTAATAGTATACCATAATTGTCTCGTTGTCAATACAAGTCCAGCTCCACCTGGAGTTAAATCATGTCCGTGATCTTTATTTTTGGCATAAATCTTTTTTACTCCAAAATCAGTAAATATATTTTTATATTGTGGTAATGTATAATCTATTTGATTACCGTCGATAGCCTTAAAAAAGTCATAACTTACGCACAAATTATTTATAAATTTATTTGGTTCGATTTTCTTGAATTCATTAATCATATGTATCTTTCTATCGGTATTTTTTTGTAAATGGACGCAATATACAGGTAAATCAAAACGATTGTAAAAGTTTAAATAAATTTGGCGTAAATTCCATAATTTCCAATATCTTAATTGATTTGTTCTGTCAAGAATATTATCGTTTTCATAGTATCCTCCATAAATTTCCATAATTTCTAATTGATTGTATAATATTTTAGTTCCTTGGTCGTTAAATTTTAACATGAAATCATGTTTACCTTGTTTATGTTTTTCATATATTATACCTATTAGTCCAGGACCTGTAGGATATAGGCTACTGAATCCATAAAAATTATTTTGTACATTTTTTACTATATTTTTAATGCAATCTAATAATATTGGATTTCCTGGTTTTGAAATTATAAACCCATTTTGTATTGTATAGTGATTGGGAGCAGCATAGCCTAAACGATCTAAAACGAAATGTTCGCGATTAATTAGATATTCAAGGTGAAAGTTGTTGCAAAATTTGTATTTAATATCTAGATATATACCTCCAAATTTATATAATATACAATACCGCCACAGGTCGCATTTGTATGCATATGGAATTAAATTATCATATGCTTCAATTACAGCCCTTTCAAAATTTTCAATTATAAATCGACGACAATCTTCAATATCAAATAAAGCATGTTTAAAATAAGAGTGTGATTTTTTTAAAAGCTGAATGCTTTCATTCATTTGCTTTGACAATTCTTTAGTATGCCATGTTTGGAATATTTTTTTAGGAATTACTTCTTTATTTCTTTCCGTATCATTCAGTTCGAATAGAATATCTTCCTGGCCTCGAGGAAGAAATTTTAATTGATCCATCAATGCTTCATAATTTATTCTTTCAAATGTTGATAAATTTATAATAATAGTATAATGATTAATTACAAGATTTAATATCATTTTTATGTAATCATTTATTGAACGAAATTTGGGTGAAATTTCAATTAAAATAAATTTTATTCTACCTGATTTTAATAAACTATTAGCCCCCTCAATTACTTCGGGTTCAAAACCTTCAACGTCTACTTTCATTAATAAAATAGACGTCAAAGGATTTGCAAGTTTAGTAATTTCATCTAAAGTTATGGAACTACAATCAACACCAGCAGTATCCGAGAATCCTCCTAAAATTGTCAAACAACCATGGTTTACAATAGGACCCGAAACTGTTGATAAAACGAGTCTTTGATTCGATTTATTAGAAACTGCATTCTTATATAATCGAATCTTTTCTGTATATTTGTTTACTTTTACAGATTCTTCCAATTTTTCAAAATTATTTGGGTCGGGCTCAAAGGAATAACAATTATACCCCTTGGAAGCAAATAATAAAGAATAATACCCAATATTTGCACCAACATCAATTACTATAGAATCTTTATTTGATTCTGCGTCCAAAATATCCAAGATATGATTGGTTATATTCTCTTCCCAAATACCAAATTTGTCAATGTAGGATGAAATATAATCATTGTCATTATACAGATTCATAATAAAACGAGTATCTGTTTTTATTTATAGTTCTTTCATCAAGAGTCCATTATTAGAAGAGGTTATAGAATGCATAAAGTCACAGAATTCGTTATAAATATTGCTCCAACTATAATTTTCAATATTTTTTAAAACTTCTTTACAATGTTGTTTATACAGCGATTCATCCAATAGATATGTTTCCATGGCATTGGCGACATCTTTATAGTAAACTGTTCTTGCCTCGCCGTTGCAAGATTGTAAAACTACAGGATAGACATAATAATCGTTCGTATCCACTTTTATGGAACCATAAGGCACTGCTTCCACGATTCCTCCCCAATTTGGAATAATCTGTGGAATACCCAAAGCCGATTGTTCAAATGGTATTAAACCAAATGATTCTCCCGTAGATGTAGTTATACCAACATCGCTTGCGTTGTAAATAATTGTTAGTTCTTCATCATTCTTATTGGAATCTCCAATATTATTTGAACAAAAATAAATATATTGTTCCATATTTTTAATGCTGTTTTCCTTGCACAAACGCGTATACAGTTCTTTTAAATTCCAACCTGAATCAATCAATCCACAATTAAGCAGTAATAGCACTTTTTTATCTGAATGATTAGTTAACAAATGAACATATGCGCGAATAATAATGTCTAATCTTTTTCTAGGTTGATTTTTACTGCCAGAAAAAAATACAAAGGTGTCTTCGGGTATGTTCATTATTTTTTTAGCAATACATTTGTCTATTTTTAAAATGTTATTTGAATAGCCATGAGATAGACGATATGATTTCAACATTGATCCATTCTTATCAAATTCGTCTATTGTGAATTGAGCCATGGCGAATAAACCACTGCACATTTTATTATACAATTCGACTTCACATCCAGGAACACCAATATATTCTGTACAAACATAAGGAATAATTAAGCATTTTTTATCAATGGTTGCACTATTATTTATAGATGATAGCCAACCGTGGATTATTTTAGAGTCGTTAAGTAAAATGATAATTTGTGGCTTTATAACATTTATTACAGTTGGCAATTTGTTAAAACCAAAGGCAGTTCCATCTTGAGAGTCGATTATGTGGTATTCATCCGAGATCCCTTTACATCCAATCGCGTACTGTATCAATTTATAATCTTTTTTTAAAAAGGGAAATAATTCTTTTGCAACTCTTCCATAACCTGTCTTTGAACGATAATCATCTCCAACCCAAAGTAAAATAGGTTTTTTTTCGAGGCGTTTTTGTTGGGGTATTTTTACAAGTACTTTATGTTCTAATCTTTGCGTTGCAAGAAAATCACGCGACTCGTATACCAAATTCTTTTTTATTTGATCATTTACAAAACGGCGAATGTCGGGTAAGTCTGTGTCATCGAAAATTATTATTCCATCATTATTTGTAAGAGAATATGAATTAGCCCAATCTTTTTCAAAAATTTCTGGAGTGTGTCCTCCGTCGATATGTATACAATCAAAGGTTTTATGATTTGGATTTGATAAATAATCCAACATGGTTATTCGAGAATCTCCCCAAAACATTTCAATGTTTGTGTTTGGAAATAAATGTCGAATATAGTCTAAACAGGGTTTACTATACGAATGTTCTCCCAAGTCAAACAATACATATTCTGCAATTGGATTTACAACCAACATATGAAGTAAACTATGTCCTGCATTAAATCCTATTTCACATATATAATTTTTATTTGCAACCGCTCGCTGATAATTAGTTCTTTTGTTTGCTAGACTTTGAGTCGTAATAGCATCATTCATAATTTTGTGATGAGGATAATAGCAATTTCCTTCTAAAGCTTCACCGCTACTTTCTATGATTCTATCAAGATTTTGAATAATTTTATCTAGATTCATTTATATGGAATTTTATATTTTCATAAATTGTTTAAAGACCGTCTAGACATTAGAATACAAATGGTCCATTATAAAAAAAATGTCCTATCGTCTTTATTTAAATTGCTCTGTCAATTCAGAAACTTTGAAAGAAAAAAATCGCAATGCTCCTGAAAATCTAAAATGATTATTTGGAAATAAATTTGTTTTGGTGCAATATTTTGTGCAACAATTGTAGAAAAGGCAAGCAAAAACAAGATACTAGGCTTGCTTAAAAAGAGGCAGTATTATAATCTTGAAATAGGTCCTTCATTTTATATTATCAAAGTCAATGATAATGATTTCAAGGTTGGTTTTGAAGGTGTAGATATCAATCAAAGATTCAAGGCGTACCGCACTGCAATTCCTAATATGAAACTTGTATACCTTGTCTATACTTTAGATGCTTTTCTAGTCGAGCAATCTATATTGAAACGGTAAAAAACTCGAAAAAAGTTGAAACAATCATGAATTTCTGTGAAATTAATGAATTGGAGTTGGTTGCAGTTTTGCAAGATTGATTTTGTCAATGCTTCGGAATAATCAATTCAAAGCTACAATGATAGCTAGACAAAGGGGTCTTTGTATAGTTCATTATACCTTGATCTATGGAACTTCCACAAATCGCGACACCCCAGCTTAAAATCCTCGGGTACTGGTTTTGCGCGATACCAAAAAAGACAGTCTTCCAACTTGTTACTCGTGGTTGCATTGTGAATATAAAGAGCTGTGTAATCAGTCGTAATCGAATCCATAATAGCACAGAACATGGTAAAATCTGGTATAATTCCCGCATAATTTTCGTACAAACTTTTACGATTTCTTAAATTGGTTTCACGCAAAATAAAGACGCCATCCACATTTGTACGGATGACAGGTTTTATGTCCATGCAGTATTGAAGTGAAAGTAGAAAAAGCATGCGCCAATGGCGACCATTCTTAAAGAGGCCTTGGAATAAGGGTTTGTTGAACAGTTTCGGGTCATCGGTACAATCATCTAAAAGTAAGACGGCCCAAGGATTGACCAAATGTTTCTTGGCAATTTTTTGACGAACCACAAAGTCTTCAATCTTTTTTTCTTCCAGTTTATTATAAACAAAAGTTGAGGGCAATATTTTTTTATAATGACCGTTAGAATCTTCCGTTCCTGACATTACTAAATACATTGGAAATATATTCCGTTTTTCGTAAAGTATCGAAGTAATGAGCGTAGATTTTCCCGTACCAGGTTTACCAATAATACAAATTTTGCTACCACCTTGGGAAGGTTCATTAAAATTGGAATAATTTGGATTAATAATATTGAGATCCAACTCTTTGATATGTAAATCCATAGTTTAATTGTCATTATTCAAGTTTTTAAATTATTTTGTGTAATTATATAGATAATGTGTAGAATATTAGATATTGCCTGTAACCAAATTATTAAAAATTTGGATGATCCACTTGTTATCGATACTTTTATTGTTTTGTTAGAATTATACGCTAAGAAAACCGATAATAAAATAGATGATGTATTGGTTGAAGAGATTAAGAAATCACTAAAACATTAGATTTCCTCCAAAATAGTATGAAAAATATGAAACATGGCCTCACAATCCATTTTGTTATACTTTTCCAACGATTCCTTGTCTTCTTGGTCGCGAGTTTTGTAATACTTTTCCGCAAACTCGATACTCTCCAATCCGTTTTGACAGTCAAGCTCGTTATAAGTAAATGGAATTTTACCCTGTTTGTAAAAAGCTTCTACCACACTTTTGAGTCCAAAATCAAGTGCGCCATAGACAGCAACACCGTTTCGCATCATTGCACAAAGATCGTGCCAATTATTGGTGTCCAAAGCTTGTTCAAACAACTCGTGCTTTTGACACGAACTTTTCCATTTGCTCTTTTCCGCGTGCCAATACCAAATTTTAGTATTGACTAGACTCTTGTACCACCTGTTAAAAGCTTGAAGCAATTGTTGCTCTCCTGTTTCAGACAGCTCCGATGCCCAAAATACTTGGTAGCCGTGTTCTGAATAAACACCAATCATATAAATATGATCCAGCGTCCACTCAAAATCAATAAAAATCCAATCATATTGCTGTTCAAGCATGGGCCAACTTTCTTTAAATGTTGGTTCAAAACGAATCCATTCAAATTGCGCATCATTTGGATTTTGTCTGTTGGTACTCAAAATGCGTTGCAAAGTGTTTTTCTTGTTTTGATCAGGCCATCCTAAAAGCTCTGGCGAAAATCTTGAATCTCGCCAAGAGGTAATACCTTTTTGAAATGCAAGTTGACGATGAGTATCATCACAATTCCATAAATTGGTAATTTCACCAAGCGGAAATGCAACTTGCTTTTTAAACGGATAAGCGGGACTATCTTTGAACTTCATGTTGGGAAAGTATTTTGGATTCTCCAGATTCACAAGATCTAGATAAGGTGCCAACTTTTTTGTTTTTCTTACTTCTTGAACCATAGACTTGATTTTACAAACATCCTCATCGGTCACTGAAACTTGCAAAGTATTCATATTTGCATCCACAAAAACAAATTTATCAGTCTCTACATGGTCGCTATACATTCTAGAAAAGTAATACAGCGATGCCATACTTTTTGTCATCAAATAGGAAGAGATTTTGTTAACATTTTGGCAAAAAAACAAGCAAATGTAATTTTTATCAAAATTTAGGTCCAAAAAAGTATTGTTTTTGTGGTACAAAGCATCAATTGCGCCATCAACGTGACACGATTTGTTTTTAAAATAATATTTGTGCATATACAAGCAATTATTATTAAACAAGGGTTCCAAATTACGACCAAGATTATCCAGACCCATATATTTGCGCTGTGATGCTTCTGTGATGCGGGCAGCGGCAGTATATAAAAATGAAGTCGCTAATTCTCTCGATTTTTTGGATTTGGAAATGATACAACTCCACTTGTTTCTTTGAAAATCCTCATCTTTTCCGTGCTTGGATTCAACAATAATACTAAATGCATCATTATGTAATATCGAAAATAAATCAAAGCATGAAACCACAATTGGTTTTTCATGCTCGGGTAAACTATAAAATTCTTGCGCTTTTTGACTCCGTGTAATCATTTTATGATTTAAAATCATATTTAAAAAGATGATCAGTTTTTTAAAAACTTGCTTAAGACTAGAATATGACTTGTTGTAATCCCGTACAATTACTAAATTGTCCCCAATTTAGTACTATCAAGGCTTTACTTGACCAATTTGGTCTCACTGGCGCCGTCTTGTCTTTACAAAACGGAACCGTTTACTTACCTACAAACTGCGCCTTTTCAAAAATAAAAGCAGTTATTGCGACCTTGACACCTGATCAAATTAAACAAATATTATTATACCATGTTTCCCCACAACAAATTGTTGGTACTGGAAATACTGTCTTATGCTCTCTAAACGGAGCTCCATTATTGGCTAGTCCTACATTAGTTAATAATATTCAAATACTATCATCGTGCACTACCAGAAAGAACAATACTACTTTTAACACTATTAATACAGTATTAATTCCATTTAATGCAACACAATGTCTTGTGCAAAAATAAAAGTTTACGGATGACTTTCTTTATACTCGTAAAATTCTTGTTTTAATTTTTTCAATTCATTTATCTCTGCATATAATTCTTGAAATGCCTTGACTAAATATGGTGTCAGATTTTGTTGGATGCCGAATATAGTATCGGATTGTGCTAATTCCTTTTCTTCAGGGTCGGCAGCATGGGTGACTACTTGTTCCGGTAAAACGGTTTGATATTCTTGAGCGATGAAACTGACATCGTGCTTTAATGAACCATCCTCATTTTTCTTTAATAGATAATCGAATTCAACGGGGTTCAAGGCGTTGATGATGGAAATACCATTGGTTAAAGGGGTGATATTGGTCTTGATACGGGCATCAGATGTTTGTGCCCATAATGTAGAATTACTTCCTTGATAACACGAAGCAGAATTATCAAAGAGAGAGACAAAAAAAGTATTGGAGCCTTTTCCTGTTGCATTGTATCCGATTACAATTTCATAATTATCAGTTGCAGCTTGACAATTAGCATTATATCCAATTGCAACATTATAAGATCCAGTGGTATTTGTTGTAAGAGCATTATATCCAATTGCCGAGTTATAATTTCCAGTAGTATTCGAGTAAAGCGCAGTGTATCCTATTGCCGAGTTATAATTTCCAGTTGTATTCGAGTAAAGCGCAGTGTATCCTATTGCCGAGTTATAATTTCCAGTTGTATTTGATGTAAGAGCCTGTTGTCCAATCGCCGTGTTACTTTCTCCAGTAGTGTTGGAATAAAGAGCCAGAAATCCTGTTGCAGAGTTATTGTTTCCAGTAGCATTGAAATAAAGTGCATTATATCCAGTTGCAAAGTTATTGTTTCCCGTAGTATTAGTATAAAGAGCTTGATATCCTGTTGCCGAGTTATTTTCTCCTGTAGTGTTGCTAAAAAGAGCACCGCTTCCTATCGCCATGTTATAATTTCCTGTAGTATTGTTAACAAGAGCATCGGGTCCGATTGCTGAGTTACTCCCTCCAGTAGTATTGCTAGTAAGAGCATTATATCCAATTGCCGAATTATTTTCTCCAGTACTATTGTTATAAAGAGCCTGTATTCCGATTGCCGAGTTATTATCTCCTGTAGTATTGCTATAAAGAGCTTGGTATCCAATTGCCGAGTTATTCGACCCAGTAGTATTGCTATAAAGAGCTTGTATTCCAATTGCCGAGTTATTGTTTCCAGTAGTATTAGAACGAAGAGCTTGCATTGCAAATGCAGAGTTATTTAAACCTATAGTGTTGGAATAGAGTGCCGAGTTTCCTATTGCCGAGTTATTTTCTCCAGAAGTATTATTATAAAGAGCATTGTAACCAACTGCTGAGTTATTATTTCCGGTAGTGTTGTTAGAAAGAGCATTATTTCCAGTTGCCGAGTTATAATTTCCAGTAGTATTCGAGTAAAGCGCTTGATATCCAATTGCCGAGTTACTGTCTCCAGAAGTATTGCTATAAACAGCTTGATATCCAATTGCCGAGTTATTACTTCCAGTTGTATTTGCATTAAGCGCAAGGTATCCAGTTGCCGAGTTATTGTTTCCAGTTGTATTGCTAAAAAGAGCCTCAGCTCCTATTGCCGAATTATTGAAACCAGAAGTATTGCTATAAAGTGCCTGGTATCCAATTGCCGAGTTGTTCGTTCCAGTTGTATTGAAAGCAAGAGCATTTACATATAAAGCGTTTGTAACATTCAAGGCATTTACTGTTGCAGTACCACTGACATTGAGATTATTGTTAAAAGTTGCAGTTCCAGTAACAAACAAACTATTAGTTACATTCAAAGCACTCACTGTAGCAATTCCACTGACATTGAGATTATTATTAAAAGTTGCAATTCCAGTAACAAACAAACTATTAGTTACATTTAAGTCACTCACTGTAGCACTTCCACTGACATA
>Ga0214919_10000554_pt1 | contig 63402 bp, 59 predicted proteins | sample LL1503_MetaG_FD_177994 | JGI IMG/M metagenome (GOLD analysis project Ga0214919, IMG submission 177994) | Freshwater microbial communities from Lake Lanier, Atlanta, Georgia, United States - LL-1503 | ecosystem: Environmental > Aquatic > Freshwater > Lake | place: USA: Georgia | collected... | reverse complement strand
AAAGCAGCAGGGGCAAGTTTTAAAGATATGTGGACTTGGGCAGATGTTGATGACGCATATCTTGATAAAATGATTGAAAAATATCCATCACTGGTAAGGTTTATTCAATCAATAGAAGAAATTCATAGCAAGGGAATGATGGCATATATAACATATATGACGCAAAGATTAATTGAAATGCACAGAGTTTTAAAAGATACTGGCTCGATTTATTTACATTGTGACCCAACAGCAAGTCATTATTTAAAGATAGTTTTAGATGAGATATTTGGGAGGGATAATTTTAGGAATGAGATTGTTTGGTCTTATAGCACAACAGGTTCTGCAATGAAACATTTAAGAAGGCAGCACGATGTAATTCTTTTTTATACCAAAACAGATGAATACACTTTTAATATCATTAAAGAAAAAAGATACAGTAAAGCAAAATATAGGAAAGCAGGAATTATAAATTATGGAGCTGGTGATGCTGAATTTTTTGAAGATGAAGATGGTGTATATAATATGACAAAATTGAGAGATGTTTGGGATATTCCATATATTAATTCTCAATCAAAAGAAAGAACTGGCTATCCAACTCAAAAACCATTAGCTTTGTTAAATAGAATTATAGAAGTGAGTAGTCAAAAAGGAGATATTGTTTTTGATGCATTTTGTGGTTGTGCAACCGCCTGTGTTGCGGCACAGCAATTGGAACGAAAATGGATTGGAATTGATATTGAAAAACAAGCTGTAAATGTTTTAATTGACAGATTAAGTGGATACGATGAATTAAAGGCGGCAGGTAGTTTGTTTAGCGATTTTGTTCATAGAGTTGATATTCCACAAAGAACTGATATAACGATTGAACCAATTACAAAAAATATAAAACAAAAACTTTTTGAAGAGCAAAATGGACATTGTAACGGTTGTAATTTGGAATTTAATATTTTAAATTTTGAAGTAGACCATATTGTTCCAAAAGCCAAAGGGGGAGGGGATTATTATGAAAATTATCAGCTTTTATGCGGAAGTTGTAACAAAATTAAAGGTGATAGACCTATGGAGTATCTGAGAATTAAAATAAGAGCACGTGAGGAACTATTGAGGGGTAGGATTACTTTTGGGGAATAAAATTTACTCTCTATCCCTCCTGCCTTCTCTTTCAATATCACGGGCTTTAATGGTTTGCCTTTTATCATGCAATTGTTTTCCTTTAGCAATAGCTATATCTACTTTAATTTTACCTCTTTTTAAATGTAAATTTAATGGAATTAGGGTATAACCTTTTTGCTGAATTTTACCAAATAATTTTGAAATTTCTGCCTTATTTAAAAGCAATTTTTTATCTCTATTTGGATCGTGATTTACCCCAGTAAAGCATTTTGCATATTTTGTAATATTTACATTTAATAAATAAGGTTCTCCATTTTTTAAAGTTATAAAACCATCTATAAGTGATACATTTTTATTTCTAATAGATTTAACTTCACTTCCAAGTAAAATAATTCCAGCCTCAACAACATGCTCTATGAAATATTCAAATCTAGCTCTTTTATTTTCAATAATTATAGACATAAATCTTGCTTTTAATTATAAATTATAATTAACTATATTAAAAAGTCAAGTAATGTTAGCAAGAGGAATTTTAACAAAAGGAAGTATTATGATGATAGGTTTAATGCTTTTCTCGTCAATATATGATATGCAGCAAAAATATAAATATTCTAATTGTAAAATTACTAATTTTAAATTTATTACAACAAGTGGTGAGGATATTTTACAATTTGAAATTCCAACTATCTTTGGAAATAAAACAAGAGTTATGAATGTTGAATTTTCTAAAATCAAATTTCCATCTAATAATAAAGATAAAGAGTGTGAAGTTTCGGCTTTTTCCATGATGAATGTTATAATTGCACAAGAAATAGAATCATCTAAAAGTCGTGTTTTGGTTTTGAAAACTTGTCGTCCAAAGGATACACTCACAAAAGGTGAAATTTATGTCAATAATGAGAATCTAATTAAATCTATGGTAAAAAATAAAAGAATTTTACTAAAAAGACCTTGGTGGAAATGGAATAAAAAAATTAATTGGTGCGAATATCGGCTGTAGATGAAATTTCAATTTTTGATATAATTTATATCAATTTCAATTTGATTTTTTAAATCTTCAAGTGATGCGAACTTAATTTCGTTACGAATTTTTTTTATAAACTCAATTTTTATAAATTCTCCATATATAATTTCATTAAAATTTAAAATATGAACCTCAACCACCTTTATTCCATTACTTAAAATAGTTGGTCTTACTCCTATATTGCAAATTCCATTATAAATAAATCTATCAATTGAAACTTTAACCTGGTAAACTCCATTTTGTGGTATAATTTTTATTTTTTTATACAAAATATTTACAGTTGGAAAGCCAATTTTTCGTCCATTTTGTAAGCCTTTTACAACTTTTCCATGTATAAAATATAAGAATCCAAGCATTTCGTTTGCAATATTAATCTTACCATTTAATATATAATAACGAATTTTACTTGCTGAACAAACTTCATTGTTATATAAAAATTCTTTTATTTTGTCAAAATAAATGTCATTTTTGATGCAAAAATTATTTATAATATCAACACTACCACTTGCATTTTTACCAAATTTAAAATCTTGCGATACGGTGAAGCATTTAATATTTAAAGATTTGGTGCTTTTTTCTAAAAATTCAATAGGCTGTAAATTTTGTATTTTTTTATCAAATTTCAATATAAATAAATTTTCAATTCCAAGATTTTTTAAAATTTCAATTTGCTCTTTGAAAGTTGTTAAATTTTGCACTTTATCAAATATCAATATTTTAGTATGTGGATAAAATACCACACAACTTGATTTTAAGTTATATTTTTTTGCATTTTTTATAAGATTTGAAATTAAATTAACATGTCCTTTATGTATTCCATCAAAATTTCCAATAATACAAGCTGTTTCATGCTGAAATTCAAATTTCTCTATGTCTCTTATATAAAAAATTTGCATTTTTGTTTTTTAAATATCTAATTGAGATAATCTTTCAATTTCATTAGCAGCCCGCAAAGCATCGATTAATTCGTCTATAAAGCCTTCTGTTGTAATTTTTTCGAGTTGATAAAGGGTTAAATTAATTCTGTGATCAGTAACTCTTCCTTGGGGGTAATTGTATGTTCTTATTTTTTCGCTTCTATCTCCACTTCCTACCTGAGATTTTCTGGAACTTGATCTTTCAGCTAATCTTTTTGCCTCTTCCGCCTCATATATTCTTGAGCGAAGTATTCTCATTGCTTTTTCCCTATTTTTTATTTGAGATTTTTCATCTTGCTGGCTTACAACCACTCCAGTTGGAATATGGGTTATTCTTACTGCACTGTCTGTTGTATTTACAGATTGCCCACCTGGTCCACTGGAGCGAAAAACATCTATTTTTAAGTCTTTTTCTTCAATTTTAATATCAATTTCATCCATTTCTGGAAGCACTGCCACAGTTGCGGCACTTGTGTGCACTCTTCCCGCGTTTTCAGTTTCTGGAACTCTTTGAACTCTATGAGTTCCAGACTCATATTTTAATTTTCCAAAAACTCCAATGCCTTGAATGGACATTATACACTCTTTAACGCCACCAGACCCGCTATCTGAAACTTCCATTATTTCAAATTTCCAGCGATTTTTCTCTGCATATTTTTGATACATTCTCATTAAAACTCCGCTAAATAAAGCTGCCTCATCTCCACCGGTGCCCGCTCGTATTTCTAAAATAATATTTTTTTCATCTGTTTCATCTTTTGGAATAAGAGATATTTTTACTTTTTTTTCTAGTTCAGGCAAAGATTTTTGTAAATCAAATATTTCAATTTCAGCCATTGCCTTTATTTCTTTGTCGTCAGAAATTATAAGCTCTTGTAAATCTTGTATTTGTTTTTTTGTATTTTTATATTCATGAATTTTTTCTGCAATATTTCTTAAATTTGCATTTTCTTTAGAAAGTATCGCAAAATCAGTATGATGCAACCCTCCTTTATTTAATTTATCCGTTACAGCTTCATGTTTTGAAATAATTTCATCGAATAATTTATCCATTGACATTTTAATTTTTAATTTTATATATTTTTACTATATAAAATATTTATTTGTCAAGTATGTATAGCTTTAGTAAAAAAGATATTGAAGAAAGAATGCAAAAAGCTTTTTCTGCATTTGAAAATAACACTACTTCAGTGCGATCTGGTAGAGCAAATCCTGCATTTTTAGAAAATGTTAGAGTTGAGATTTATGGTCAAAAATTGCAATTAAAGGAAGTTGCAAGTGTTTCTATTTTAGATAACTTCACTCTTTCCGTGAAACCCTTTGATGCAAGTTCAGCAAGCATTATAAACAAGGCAATTCAAGAAGCTGGGCTTGGGGTAAATCCAATTCAAGAAAATGGAATAATTCGTATTCCTTTGCCTAAAATGACTGAAGATAGAAGAAAAGAGCTTGCTAAATTGATTGAAAAATATGGTGAAGATTCAAAAATTTCACTTAGAAATATTCGTCGTGACGAAAATGATAAAATAAAAAAGGCAGAAAAAGATAAGGATATATCTGAAGATGAAATGAAAAGAAGTGAAATTGAGGTGCAAAAAACCCTTGAAGTATTTACAAAAAAAATTGAAGAATTGGTAAAGAAAAAATCGGAAGAAATTTTAAAAGTTTAATATTTATCAAATATTTTCAATGTGAAAAAAGATTTGATTTTTATTTTCAAATGAATACTAATTATTTAAGTTTTATTTTATATTCATGCCGATTGAAATACTTATGCCCGCACTTTCCCCAACGATGAAAGAAGGAAATGTGGCAAATTGGATGAAAAAAGAAGGAGATGAAGTTAAATCTGGTCAAATCATTGCAGAAATTGAAACCGACAAAGCAATGATGGAGATTGAATCTGTTGATAATGGAATTTTAGGAAAAATATTAGTTCCAGCTGGAACTTCAAATGTTAAAATTAACACAGTTATAGCATTAGTTCTTGAGAAAGGAGAGGACAAAGCTGTTCTTGAAAGTTATAAACCAAAAATAGGCTTTATACATGGGGATTCAATGGATTTAGCGCTCAACGAAGATAAAAAAGAAAAAATATTAGAAAATATTACAAATAAAATTGAACAAAAAAATGATAATCGAATTTACGCATCACCACTTGCAAAAAATATTGCAAATCACAATAATATAGATATTTCAAAAATTACAGGAACTGGGCCACATGGAAGAATTATAAAAAAAGATGTAGAAAATTACTCAATATCTGCTGAAAATGTAAATTTACGTAACATTACATCTTTTCAAATTGGCAGAAATGAAGTTGAATTTGTTGATGAACCAAACTCAATAATGATAAATGTTATAGCACAAAGATTAAAAGAATCTAAGCAAACAATACCACATTTTTATCTTTCAGTTGATTGCAATGTTGATAACTTGTTAAATACGCGAGAATTAATAAACAAATTGGCACCAAAATGCAAAGATGAAAAGCTAATGTATAAAATTTCCGTGAATGATCTTGTGGTTAAATCAACTGCTATGGCAATTAGAAAAAAACCATTTATCAATTGCTCATGGGTGGAAAATGCTATTAGATATTATAATAATATAGATATATCAATTGCAGTTTCAATACCAGATGGATTGATAACGCCTATTATAAAAAATGCAGATCAAAAAGGTGTTTTAACTATATCATCAGAAATTAAAGAATTAGCTGGAAGAGCCAGAAAAAATCAATTAAAACTTGAGGAATTTCAAGGTGGAGGTTTTTCAATTTCAAATTTAGGTATGTATGGAGTTGAATCTTTTAATGCAATAGTTAATCCTCCACAATCTTGTATTTTGGCAATTGGTGCAGTGATTGAAAAACCAATTATTAAAAATGGACACATTATTCCAGCAAATATAATGAATATTTCAATTTCTGTGGATCATAGAGCAATCAATGGTGCAAAAGCTGCTGAATTTTTATCTGAATTAAAATCAATGATTGAAAATCCAATTCTTGGAATTTTATAAATAATTTTTATCAATAAAATAAGTTAATTTATAATAGCATATTTACAGTAAATCATCTTCTTTAAATATGTGATGAGCTATTTTTTCTTCAGATACTTCTTCTATATTTTCCATGTTAATACCATTTCCAATTCCATAAATTGGAATGTCAAATTTTTTTGATGCTCTTAATATTTGACCAATTCTTGACGTTGTTTCCATTTTAGATATAAACATTCCATCTAAATCAATGGAATTTTTAATAAACAATATTTGAGATAAAATATCAGCACCCATATTAGCATCAGCAACAAATAATGTTGAAAATTTATTTTGTGGCAATGTATCTTTTATAAGATTTATAATCAAACTAACGTAGTCAATAGTTACCTTATTACCCATAACAATTCCAGGGGAATCAAGTATAACTACATCATAATTACCATGCTTTTTATTAAATTGCTTATTGATAAAATCAAATATATCCTCATCTGGGTCTTTGTAGTAACTTTCAATATTAGTTTTTTGTTGTAAATCTTCAAATTGATATTTAGCTCCAGGTCTTATTATATCGCAACTTACAAGTTTAGCTTTATATCCAAGATTCAATAAAAGATTACACATTTTAAAAGATGTTGCAGTTTTTCCAGACCCATTAACTCCACATAGAGTTATTATATGTGGAGTTATATTATTATCTATTTCAAAAAAATGAATTGTACTTTTAATATAGTTGATAATATGTTGATGAATAATTTTTAAAATTGAATTATTGTTTTGAATTTTTAATTCCTCAATTTCTTTAATTATGCCATCTATTAAAAAATTTTCTAAATCTTTATTTTGTAAAATAGATTTTAATTTAGAAATATCAATTACAGGATTATTTACTTTTGTAAAATTTAAAAAAGATAATCCATGAAATGCCATTGTGAATTGAAAGTAATTGAAATGAAAAATACAAAGTATTAAATAATAATCAAATCAAATTGTAACAAATTCAATAATGGATGATTTGTGTAATTTATTTATAATTTTATTATATTAAAGATAAATTTTGGATAAATTCCACCAAGAATTATAACGGTGGATATAATACATAAGTTGCATTTTTCCCATATTGTAAGTATGAAATCATTTTCTTGTATCTTTGTATTACATTCCTTTGTAAATAGTAATTTACGACAAAGATTTAAAATATAAATTGCCCCGATTACAGCACCAAATGCAAGAATTAAGGCATATATTTTTGATACACTTACAATGGATAAAATTGTCATTAATTCACCAATAAATCCAATTGTACCAGGTAAGCCAACGCTTGCCATGGATAACAATATAAAAATTTTTGCATAAAATGGACAAATTTCATATAAATTTCCATATTTTTCTATATCTCTTGTATGAAATCTTGTATATAATATGCCAATAGCATAAAATAATCCACATGAAATAACTCCATGACTTATCATTTGAAATACTGCACCATTTATGCCATTTATATTCATAGAGCATAAACCGCAAACAACATAGGACATGTGAGCTATAGAGGAGTAAGCTATCATTTTTTTTATATCCGTCTGACCCATGGCAACAAAAGATCCATATATAAGAGAAATAAGACCAATTACTATCAAGTAATTTTGTAATATAAGTATTTCATTAGAAAATATAGGCAAGACATATTGAAGAATTCCGAATCCACCCAATTTTATCAATATTCCAGCTAAAATCATAGATCCGCCAGTGGGGGCCTGAACATGGGCAAGCGGCAACCAAGTGTGAAATGGGAAGGTTGGTATTTTTATAAAAAACCCTAAAATCATCATACTGCACAAAGTTATTTTAACATTTGATGAAAGGTCGATAAAATTATTAGACTTCAATATGTCAACTGATACAGCTGTTCCAGTTTTATTGCATAAATATATAATTGGAACTAAAATAAAAGCTGATCCAAATACCGTATATATTAAAAACTGTTTTGCGGCCAATATTTTATTAACCCCACCCCACAAAAGTATTACAAAAAAAATTGGAATAATGGATAATTCAAAAAATATATAAAATGATATTAAATCTTTTGATAAAAAGCACATAAAAAGAGCTATATTAGTTAATAATAACATATTAATATATTGTTGATTTTTATTTTTGATACTTGTTTTTACATCTATTGACACAAGCAATGCAATAAAACTGGTTAAAAGTACAAAAATATTTGTAAAATTTGCATTTGACAAATGCAGCATTGGAATACTTTTTATTTTCAAGGTATACTCAAAAAATTGATTATTAATATAAAAAAAAGTCAATATAAACTCTATTAATGAAAAGGATATAAATATATTTTCGCATAATTTTGTATTTTTTTCTTTATTTAAAAAGCAATTAATAACAAGATTTAAAAATGATAATATTGGTAAAATGAAGAGTGTCAACATTTTGCAATTCAGAAAAAACAATCTAATCCTAAAAAATAATTTTTTAATATGCAAGATTTATTCAATGTTACTTGCATCAATTTTATCTATTTGGGATTGATAAATTGTTTTATATAACTTTGATATTTTAATTATTAAAGCAAGGGATATAGCAGTCACGGAAAGCCCCACAACTATTGCAGTTAACATTAAAACCTGTGGAACTGGGTTAATATACTGAGCCATGGTGGTATGAGAATTTTTAATCAATGGTGGGTATATTCCATTTTTATAACAAATTGAAATATAAAAAAATAATATTCCAGTTTGTACGATATTTAATGACATTATTTTTTTAATTAAATTATCTGATATAATTATACCAACAAATCCAACAATAATAATCATCGCATATATTATATATGCTGGTGCAAAACTAAACATTTATAAATCAAAAGGGCATAAACCTATATTGGTATTAAGTAAATTTTCCATGAAATCAACTATTATTTTTATATTTTTATTATTTATGTCTTTTTTAAGCTCTTCGAAGGATTTTATAAAAATACTATCTTTATTTGCCACAATCTTAAAGGAGTTTAAAATAATTTTTATATCTGAATTTATAAAATTTTTTCTTTTTAAGCCAATTATATTAATACCAACAACTGCATTATTTTTGGTTAATGAAAATGGCAAAACATGACCTCGTATTATGGACCCACCACCTATCATAGAATATTTGCCTATTTTACAAAACTGATGAATGCCAGACATTCCCCCAATGATAACAAAATCGTCAATTAAACAATGCCCAGCTAACATTGATCCACTTGCAAGAACAATATTATCTCCAAGCTTACAGTCATGCGCCACATGCGTCATTGACATAAGTAAGTTATTGTTACCAATTTTTGTGGTAGAATTTTCATAAATAGTACCTCTATTGATTGTTACATTTTCCCTTATGATGTTATTATCACCTATTTCGACATAAGTTTTTTCATTGTTATATTTTTTATCTTGTGGCTCAAAGCCAATTGCAGTAAAAGGGTAAATAGTATTATTATTTCCAATGTTTGTGTTGCCAACAATGCATACGTGGGAATAAATTTTAGTGCCACAACCAATTTTAATATCTCCATCTAAATTACAGTACGGGCCGATATAAACATCCTTATCTAATTTTACATTTTTACTAATTAATGCAGTTGGATGAATATTTACCATATTTCATTTAGCAGAAGACACCATAGCGGTTATTTCAACTTCACATGCCAAAATATCATCAACATAACTTTGTGAAGAAAATTTATAAACATTGCCCCTTTTTTTAATTAGCTTAACATTATGAATCAATGAATCTCCAGGGCGAACAATTTTCCGAAATTTTGCATTGTCTATGGACATAAAGTAAACTGAGCTGTCAATACCTGCAAAACTTTTAATTACGAGAATGGCTGCAGATTGAGCCACAGATTCAACGATTAAAACACCCGGCATTACAGGATCATTTCGAAAATGTCCTTGAAAAAATTGCTCATTTATTGTAACATTTTTCAAAGTTTTTATATCAATCTCAGAGTTTATTTCCAAAACTCTGTCAATTAGCAAAAATGGGTATCTATGCGGAATGCAGTTGATAATTTCCTTAATATCAATCATATTTTTCTAAGTTTCATTGTAATCCTGATATTAAACTTTTATTTTGCAAGTATTTTTTTTGTTGACTAATAAAAAAAGATTTATAATAATTGTTATTATATATAAAAATATGTTAAGAACTTATCAACCGAGTAAAAGAAAAAGAAGAAATTCACATGGTTTTCGTGCAAGAATGTCTACGAAAGGTGGCAGAAAAGTTTTATCAAACAGAAGAAGAAAAGGAAGACACTCTCTTACAGTTTCATTTTAACTTCAAAAAATCTTATGTTTGTAGTTATTTTAAAATATAAGAAAAGTATAGATTTAATGGATAAATTTCGTCCTATTCATCTTGAATTTTTAGATGTACAATATAAAAATAAAACATTTATAATGTCTGGAAGACAAAATCCAATGCTAGGAGGTGTAATTATTGCAAATTGTAACTCTAAAGATGAACTTTGGAGTATTTTAAAACAAGATATTTTTTATAAAGAATCTCTTGTTGATTATGAAATTACTGAGTTCAATCCAAACAAAATGATTAATGGCTTAAGTGATTTAATTAAATAAATTTCATTTAGACAAATTTTGTCGATAAATATAATTCAAGTCATCTCCAAAAATTTCACAGATATTCTTGTGTGCTTAAATTTATTGAAATTTTATAATACAGGGCAACCAATTTAATTTAAAAAGAACCATACTATTAATATAATACATATTAAAAAATATTTATTTATAATTGAATTAATTTTGATATAGTGCATAAAAATATGCCATAGTGTATAAATTATAAGGTTATATAATTACTTAAAATAGATATTATTAATAATAAAAACTAATCATTTGTAGTAAAATTTTATTATAAAAATATTTAGTATTATAGTTATTTTTGATTTATTTAATAACAAATATTAACAACACAAGTATGAACTTAATAGCCTAAAAAGTAAAAAATTAAATTTTGTAAAATGTTGTTTTACTAATAAAACTCGAAGAATAAGATGTAAGTGATAACTTTACAAGTTTTTTACTTCTTTGTTAATAAAATTATTATTTTACATTATCAACAACATCCTCAGATTTTAAATCTATAGAACTTTCTTGCATTAAAGAATCAGATTCCAATTTTTCACTCTCAATAATAATTTTCTTTACATTTTTAATTTTCTTTGCAGCAACTTCAGACATTTTTAAGTCTTCTTGTTTTTTTACTGTTGAAACATTTATATCTATGTTATAAGAAGAAACCTCATCTTTGATAGCTTTTAAAACAGTTTCGCATATCAAATTTGACATGAAAGAGATTATCTTTTTAGAATCATCATTGCATGGAATTATATACTCAAGATCAGTTATGCTGGAATTGGTATCAACTAAGCCAATGGCAGATATACATAACTTATTTGCTTCCTGAACTGCAATTTTGTCTTTGTTTGTATCGAAAATGACAACAACATCAGGTCTTGCTGTGATGCCCCTTAAACCATCAAAATAAATCTTCAATTTATCTAAAGATTTGGAAATAACACCAAGTTCTTTTTTAGAGTAGGTGCCGTGTCTATTTTTTTCATCCACTTCTGACAAGATTTTTTCATATTTTTTAATTTTTTTGATGGATGAAACTATTGTTCTCCAATTGGTAAGCATTCCACCAAGCCATCTATGAGTAACATAAGGTTGACCGCATTTTATTGCATACTCTTTTACAACTTCACGAACATTTGGCCTTGTGGAAACAAATAAAACTGATTTTCCAGATCTTACTGCTTTATAAATATAAAGTAAAGCGGAAACTAAATGAGCATGAGTTTTTCTAACATCTATAATATGTATTCCATTTCTTGATCCAAAAATAAAAGGTTTCATTTGATGATTCCATTTTGACGTTTTATGACCAAAGTGTGCGCCATTTGCTATTAAATCCTCAATAGTGAAATGTGGTAAAACATTTGATGCTAAATCAAGATTTTTTTGTTTTTTTTGCTCTAAGGACATTGATACAAAACAATAAATTATATATACTCATTACTAATAAGTTACATTAATTTTCAAAAGTCAATATTTTTTTATTTCTTGAAAATTATTTTTACATAATATTACCTATTAATCTGGATTATATATGTTTTATGAATATAGCAATTAATGGTTTTGGTAGAATAGGAAGGTGTATTTTAAGGTCTTTTTTGGAAAATGATTACCAAGATTTAAATATATCAAAAATTAATTCCACTTTAGACATCAAAACATCTTTGCATTTATTTCAGTATGATTCAATTTTTGGAAAATTTTCACAAAAAATTGAAATTTTAAATGAAAATATGTGTATAATAGATGGACATAAAATTGAATTTATATCGGAAAAAGATCCAACAAAAATAAATTGGCACAATATTGATTTAGTAATGGAGTGCACTGGTATTTTTACTGAAAAAGAAAAAGCAGAAATACATATTAAGTCTGGTGCAAAAAGAGTTATGATATCCGCTCCAGCAAAGGAAAAAACAGTAAAAACAATTGTTTATGGCGTGAATAATGAAAATTTAACAACTGATGATGTAATATTTTCCATTGGCTCATGTACGACTAATTGTCTTGCGCCAATTGCTAAAATTTTGGATGAAAAATTTGGTATTATAAGTGGATTCATGACAACAATACATTCTTACACAGGGGATCAAAGTATATTAGATTCAAGCCATAGAGATTTAAGGCGAGCAAGGGCCGCTGCACTTTCTATGATTCCGACTTCAACTGGTGCTGCAAAGGCTTTATCTCTTGTTTTGCCAAATTTAGAAGGTAAATTAGACGGAGTGGCAATAAGAGTTCCAACTCCAAATGTTTCAGTTGTGGATTTAGTTGTAAATGTAGAAAAAAATACAAATATAGATGATGTAAATAAAGTATTTATAGGGAATTCAATGAATGAAATGATTGGAGTTTTGGGTGTTGAGGAAAAGCCTTTAGTGTCTTGTGACTTTATAAAATCTACATACAGTAGTAATGTTGATTTATTGGAAACAAGGGTTGTAAAAAATAATTGTATTAGAGTTTTATCTTGGTATGATAACGAATGGGCTTTTTCCACTAGAATGCTTGATATAGCCTTACTTTTAAAAAAAATTATATAAATAAATCATTAAGTTTTTCAATTATTTAAAATATCTTGAATACTTGATTGCCTTGCATATTCAAGCTCTTTAACCCTCTTTATGGTTGCATCAAATTCTACAATTTTATCAATATTATTAACAATGAAGCTAATTTCTGTAATTAACTTTGATAAGGCAACACCAGTTTGAACCATTTGACCTAAGCTAATTTCCTGAGCTATGTATTTAGGTAAAACACAAATATATGGTAGACAATGGGAAATTTTTTCATAAGAATTTTTAAAGTACATCAGCCATCTTTCTTTGCTTGACATTGCAATATAATTCTTTGTTGATGCTAATAAATTTGGTAATATCTGCTCATCCTTTGGTAATTGAATTTGTTCAATTAACTTTCTGCGTAAAGAGCCCTCTAAGGATTCTTGATTATATTGTAATTTTGCAACAGGTTCGCCAATTTTTTTGCTTATCATGGAACAAATAACCGTAAGTATGATGCAAATAAAAATTATATAATAATCAATAGAGGAGGAGAGCAAAACATATAAAAAAGCTGGTATTAAAAGTATGGAACGCGAAAGCAATGAAAATAAATTAATAAATTGAAATGAAAATTGAAATAAATCTTGACTCATTCTTTGGCAAGAAAATAAACATTTCTCTTCATCTAGGGTATAAACTCCATAATAATTATACAACGTTTGTCTGCAATTTACAGTAAAAATACGTTTTCTATAATGCATTTCTGCTTCAGAAATTCCAAGAGATACCATGGAAATGAAATATAAAATTAATTGAACTAAGGCTGTGTTATAGTCTCTTGAAACTAAGCCATCGTAAAACCAACCATATACTCTATTCATTAAAATTAAGCATCCAACTGATATTATTGATAATAATAAAATAAAAATCATCTCCCTTATTGACTTTCTACATAGTCCAAATTTTAATATTAAATAAATATGACCCATAAAAATATAATCTTATTTAGCAAAAATTTGCATTATGAAAAACATCCTGCACATCGTCTAAATTTTCCATAGCTTCAATGAATTTATTGAATTTTTCAGCTTGATCTAAACTTACCTCAGTAGTATTCAAAGGAACCCAAGTTGTGTTCATGGAAGTATAATCTCCAAGTTTTTTTATTAAATTTTCAGCAACTGAGTGCATGTCTTCAAATTTAGTTGAAATATAAAAACTATCATCATCTTCTACTAAATCTTTTGCATTAGCTTCAATTACAATTTCAAGCATTTCATCAAAGTTTTTATCTTTTTTTTTATAAACTATTAAACCATTTCTTGCAAATCCGAATTCCACACTACCAGTTTCGCCAAAAACCCCTCCATGTTTTGTAAACACTGATCTAACCTCACCAACTATTCTATTTTTATTATCACTTAAACAATTTACAATTACAGCAATTCCACCTGATGCGTAGCCATTGTATCTTGATTCTTCATAGCTATTAATATCATTATTTCCTGAATATTTTTTTATTACGGCATCAATTTTATCCTTTGCTAAATTGGCAGATCTAGCCTCTATTAATGCATTTCTTAATTTGGCATTAACACTTGGATCAGGTAATCCAGATTTTAATGCAACTATTATGTTTCTTTGAACTCTAGTTAAAATTTTAGACTTCTTTCTATCTTGTGCATCTTTTTTGTGCTTTATGTTTGCAAAATGAGAATGTCCTGCCATGAAAAACACATATTTCTTGACAATAAGAATGGAAAATTTATAAAAATCAACAACCTTTTAAAAAAAATCATAATATGTTTAATTCGTTAGCAAAAAAGCAAATTTCAAAGCAAATGTTAATGACAAATAACTATATTGTAACTAAGATATTTGACTTCCAAAAAATAAAAAAAATCCCATTTTCATTTATAATAGTAATGTTTTTTTTATTACTATTTGGATTAACTGCAATATACTCAGTTGATTCAAGCGGAATTTTATTTAATAAACAATTATTATTTTTACCATTTATGTTTATATTTACTGGATTAATAACGGCAATTCATCCATTATTTTTAAAAAGATATGCCTATCAATTTTATATCTTTAGTTTATTTTTATTAATTTTAACATATTTAATGGGGAAAATTTCACTTGGTGCACAAAGATGGCTTAATATTGGTGGAATTCAAGTTCAGCCATCTGAATTCATTAAAATTGGAATAATATTAGTAATGGCAAAATATTTTTCAACATCTGAAATGAGAGATATAGCATCAATTAAAAAAATAATAAAACCATTATTTTTAGCACTTTTTCCATGTTTTTTAACCATTATTCAACCAGATTTAGGAACTGGAATAATTATTTCCATATTATCTATAATTATTTTTTTTATATCTGGTGTAAAAATGTGGAAATTTTTATTATCAGGTTTTATGATTTTAGCTTTAATACCAATAATATGGACAAATTTACATGATTACCAAAGGCAAAGAATTTTAACATTTATAAATCCTGAAAGTGACATTCTAAATGCTGGCTATAATATAACTCAAGCAAAAATTTCTATTGGCTCAGGTGGAATTTTTGGCGCAGGAATTAAACTTGGAACTCAAACAAAATCTCAATTTGTACCAGAAAATAAAACAGATTTTATATTTACCGTCATAGGTGAAGAAATGGGCTTTGTTGGCAGTGTTGGTCTTATATTTTTATATATTGGAATATTTTTTTATGGACATTACACATGTGTTACACAAAAGGATTTTTTTTTAAAAATTATAGCTCAAGCGTCAACTTCTTTAATTTTTTTACACATGATTATTAATATTGGTATGAATATTGGAATTTTACCAGTAGTTGGAGTTCCATTACCTTTTATATCATACGGAAGAAGCTCTATGCTAACATCTTTTATGTTAATAGGCTTAATATCAAATGCATATGTAAATCAAAATGTAAAATTAACTTAATTCGTATATGATTATAAGAAAATTATTTGGCACAGATGGCATTCGTGCCCTTGCAAATTCACCATTGATGAGCGTTGAAATGGCAACTAAGGTTGGTGCAATCATAGGATCAAAATTAAAAGCAACAGCACGCACTAAAAGAGTTCTTGTCGGAAAAGATACAAGGTTATCAAGTTATATGCTTGAAAACGCAATTAGTGCAGGACTTTTATCTTCTGGAATGGATGTTTTATTAGCTGGAACAATTCCAACCCCAGCTGTAAGCTTTTTAACAAGAAGTATGAGATGTGATTTAGGAATTATGATTTCCGCATCCCATAATCAATATCAAGACAATGGAATAAAATTATTTGATAAATTTGGTGAAAAATTATCAAAATCTGTTGAGTCGGAAATTGAACATGCTTTTATCAATTGCGATATTTCAAATTTTTTTTGTGATCCAAGTTGTATAGGTAGAGCTAAAGTACTTGGTGACATTTGCAATACAAGGTATATTGAATTAGCAAAAAGTGGCTTTGTGAATGGTCAAGATTTATCTGGATTAAGGGTTGTAATAGATTGTGCAAATGGTGCAAATTATAAGATAGCACCTGAGGTTTTATGGGAATTAGGCGCAGATGTTATAGTAATTGGAAATGAACCAAATGGAAAAAATATCAATCATAACTGTGGATCAACATTCGTAAGCCCATTACAAGAAAAAGTCATTCAAACTAGGGCCGATATTGGTATTGCACTTGATGGAGATGGTGATAGAGTTATAGTGGTTGATGAAAACGGTAAAATTGCAGATGGAGACGAAATAATTGCAGCAATTTCAACAAATCTAAGTAACTCAAACGAATTAAAAAGTAAATATATTATAACAACAATAATGTCTAATCTTGGGCTTGAAAAATATTTAAAATCACAAAATTTAGAGATGGTAAGAACGGATGTAGGTGATAAAAATGTTTACGAGGCAATGAAAAAATATGATTCATCAATAGGTGGAGAGCAATCTGGGCATATAATTTTACGAAAATTTTGTACAACAGGGGATGGCTTAATGAGTGGTTTGAATATTTTATTCATCATGAAATCTCTTAAGAAAACTGCAAGCCAAGTATTGCATAATTTTGAAAAAATTCCACAATATAGTGCAAAAATAGAATTTATCAATAAACCATCAAAAGATATTTCAAAAGAATTAAATAAAATTTCGAACACACATTTATTAAGAATGAAAGATTCAAGAATTATTTTAAGACAATCTGGAACAGAAAACATAATTCGTATAACGCTTGAAACAACTGAAGACAATTACCAAACGGTAATGGATGATTTAAAGACAGAAACCATAGCTTTACTTCAAAATAATAAGTGTATATGAAAAATATGGATCAAGCTCAAATAATTCTACATCTTGGCGGAGAGGATAAAATGGATTTAATACTTAGTTATAATACTCAAATCCACTTTAGCAACTATATTAAAGAATATTTAATTGCAGAAAATATTATCACAAAAAAAGAGGATATAAAGTTCGATATTGAATTTGAAAAAGGAAGCATCAAATATGTTGTAACGGTCATTGTGCCCGTCTTAACTGCCCTAAGTCTATTAGTGGCTTTGCCAGATGGGGTTAGTAAATTAATGCTACTACCAAAGCAACATAAACTCGCAGCATTGACTCTTGATAATGAAATAAATGAAGAAGAGCAAAAACAAGAATCACTAAAGGCATCAGAAAAGTATAGCAAACCTGCATATCAATTTTGGCATGACCTTGCTACATCACCAGATCAAAGAGATTATGTTGAAATATCTGCAAAGAAAGGTTTGGAAATAAAATCACTAGGAAAGGTAGAGAAAAAAGATTATGAAAAACATGCAAATCATTGGAAAGAGGAAAAAAATGATATCAAAGAAGAAATTATAACTGAAATATTTGAAACATCCATGAAAACAAAAAATTCTATCAAGTATAATAATGAGTATATTTCATTATCCGAAAATCAAATAAACAAAATTCGTGTTAACAGCAAAGATGGCTACATCCTGCCTCGTGAAATTAAAGCAACACTTAAAATAATTAAAGAAAAAAATCAAAAAGATAAATATGAAATTATAGAGGTTTCCAAAAAACCAGATAATGACCAGCCAAATTTATTTGTTTAAACTATTTAATTTTGCTTATTTCCTCAATTTTATTGATTTCAATAATTTCAACATCCTTAAATGTAATATTTTTTACACTATTTTTTGGTAAAATTATAGTTTTAAAGCCAAGTTTTATTGCCTCTTTAATGCGAGATTCCATTTGAAAAACAGCCCTAACTTGACCTGATAATGAAACTTCTCCTATTGCAATTGTACGACTTTTTATTGCTGTTTTTTTAATTGCAGATTGAAGTGACAAACATACCGCTAAATCTGCTGCTGCATCTTGAGTTTTTAATCCACCAAGAACACTTAAATATACATCTTTATCTGAAAAATTAAGCCCACATTTTGATGCTAAAATTGCTAAAATCATATTTAATCTATTATTATCCCAGCCTATAGTTGTGCGTCTTGGATTTGGAATAAAGGAAGGTGTGGCAAGGGATTCAAGCTCAAGTAAAACAGACCTAGTTCCCTCAAAAATAGAAAAAGCAATTCTTCCTTGAATATCCTCCATTGAGTTTGATAAAAATATTTCAGATGGATTTGATACCTCTTTTAATCCAGATTCTATCATTTCAAAAATACCTATTTCATTTGTTGTTCCAAAGCGATTTTTCATTCCACGCAAAATTCTAAAATAATTATTATTTTCCCCTTCAAAATAAAGCATTACATCAACCATATGCTCAAGCAATTTAGGGCCTGCAATTTGTCCATCTTTTGTTACATGACCAACTAATATAACTACAATGCCACGAGATTTGCAATAATTCATTAATTCATAAGCGGATGCGCGAATTTGTGCCACACTACCAGGATTGGACTCAAGTGCCTCAAGATACATGGTTTGAATTGAATCTATTATTAAAAATTTAACATCACTTTCACTTTCTACAGTTTTTAAAATTGTTTCAATACACCCGCACGATGCAATGAGGGCAGAAAAGTCTTTCATGCCAAGTCTATTTGAGCGGATTGAAATTTGATTAATAGATTCTTCACCAGAAATATAAACACATTTATGCCCTTCTTTCGTTAAATTATAAACACATTGTAAAAGTAGAGTTGACTTTCCAATACCAGGCTCTCCACCTAATAAGATTCCACTTCCATGAACAAATCCTCCACCCAAAACTCTATCAAATTCAGATATTTTTGATAAAATCCTTTCCTCATTTTTCGCATCAACATTTGCAACTATTTGTAGTTCAAGTTTTTTAGAATTTTTTCCATCATTTTTTAAAGATATTTTTTTAGATTTTCCAAAAAAAGATGCAACATTTTCAGCACTCCCCTTTTCTTCATGAATTGTATTCCATTGCCCACAAGCTGTGCATTTGCCAGTCCATTTTGCATAATTCATTCCACAATCAAGGCAAGAAAACATAAATAAATATTTTAATATGTTTAAAAACTAAAAAAACAGATTTAAAAGGCAATAGGATTTTTCAATTTTATAGTAAAATCACATCCTTTCCATTGCCATAACACCAAAGCAATCAAGAGAGGAATGTATGATATTTTTTATAGATTTTATAAAAATTAAATTTGCATATGTGGTATTTTTATCTTTAGAGATAAATTTAAAATCTGAAACATTCCAAAGAGAGTGAAAAAGACCAACCAGTTCCAATAAATATGTTGCAATTAGATGTGGCTCTGCACTGCTGCATGTGTGCTTTATAAGTCTTGGAAATTGACCAATTTTATGCAGAATTTCAGTTTGTTTTTCATGGGTAATAAATTTTATATATTTTTCAAAATCACTTTCATTTGGCATTTCAAAGCCTTCATCTTTTGCTTTTTTTATTAAAGAGCAACATCTGCTATGTGCATATTGAATATAAAATATCGGATTTTCCTTAGACTGTTCTGTTACTTTTGTGAAATCAAAATCTACTACTGTATCATTTTTTTTAATAATTAAGAAAAATCGTAAAATTTGTGGATCAATTTCCTCTAAAACGTCTGCCAATGTTAAAAAATTTCCAGCCCTTTTTGACATTTTTACTGGCTGACCATCTTTTATAAAATTAACCAATTCGCATAATTTTACATCTATACTTGCTTTACCATCGGACATGGCATTAACCGCAGCAGATATTCGTTTTTTATAACCCTTGTGATCTGCACCTAACACTAATATCATTTTACTATGTCCACGAGTATATTTATTGTAATGATATGCTATATCTGGAGCAAAATATGCCCATGAACCATCGTTTTTTTGCACCGGTCTATCCATATCATCGCCAAATTTACTTGATGCAAAAAGTAATTGCTCTTTTTCTTCCCATTCATTATTATCTTTGCCTTTTGGTTTTTCCAAAATTCCCTTATATATCAACCCTTTTGACGATAAAAAATCAATTGATTTTTTTACTTCACCTTCATCTATAATTTTTTTTTCAGAAATAAAAACATCATGATTGACGCCAAGTTTACGTAGATCTTGTTTTATTAAATCAAGCATGTAATTTATTACAAATCCATGCAAATTAAATTCAATATTTTCAATTCTATTGTTACACTCTTGTAATAAATTTTGTGCACAATCAATTACATATTCACCCGGATAAAAACCTTGAGGCATATTTTCAGAAAAATCATTATTTAAAACCTGATTTGCACGAAAAAGTACTGAATCTACTACTTTATCCATTTGAGAGCCAGCATCGTTAATGTAATATTCTCGTGTTACTAAATATCCACATTTTTGAAGTAAATTACATACTATATCGCCATAAATTGCACATCTTGCATGCCCCACATGCATTGGTCCAGTAGGGTTAGCGGAAACATATTCAACATTAACTTTTTCATTTTTTCCAAAATTATAAAATCCATAATTAATATTTATAGCAGACTCCAATAAAACATCATACCAAAATTCTTTTTTCATTTTTATATTTATAAAACCACTTGTGAACTGAATATCCGAAATATCCTGTAAAATAGATTTTTTTTGTATTTCATTTATAATTTTGTTTGCGGTATCTTGTAAGTTAATTTTATAACTTGCAGAAATTATCATTGCATGATTTGATGTAAATTCAAATTTGTCAGAAAATTTAATAGAAGGCATGGTAACATCGCATTTTGCAATAATTTCAGCATCGATATCCAAAATATTTAAACATATATCTCCTATAATATTTTTAATTAAAGTAAATTTACAAGACATAATATATTTATAATTCATTAATTTTTATATAAAGTATTACATAAATGTCAATTTGTGTTTGCAAATTATTTTTATGAATATTAAACTTTTAGTTTCGTATTCATATTATGAATTTTTTGACTTTAGAAACTGTAATTTCGGCTATAATATGTATTATATTTGTAATTTTGTACACCGTTTTCCTTGAGCGTCTCATAAAAAAATCTTCACATTAAAACTCATTTGAATGAAAAATTATTTTTTACTTGCATGTTAATTAATTTAGTGCATCCAAGGGTTAGTATTTTAAATAAATATGGCATATAGTGAAAAATTACTTGAACATTATGAGAATCCTAGAAATGTAGGCTCAATGGATAAAGAGGACAAAAGTGTTGGAACAGCTTTAGTTGGCGCACCATCTTGTGGCGATGTCATGAAATTACAAATAAAAGTTAATGATAGTGGTATTATTGAGGATGCAAAATTTAAAACCTACGGTTGTGGTTCTGCAATAGCATCAAGTTCTTTGGCTACTGAGTGGTTGAAGGGGAAAACTTTAAAAGAAGCAACTGAAATTAAAAATACCGATATAGTTCACGAATTATCCCTTCCTCCAATTAAAATTCACTGTTCAGTTTTGGCAGAAGATGCAATAAAAGCTGCAATTGAAGATTACAAAAGTAAAAATGCAGTTAATAATAGTGAAAGTTCGTTAATGTAGTTAATGATAATTTTTCACGCTTTATTGTTTTTATTGCCTTTAAAAATATTTTAATTTTATTAAAATAATTTAAATCATTTGCATATCCCAAAGCTTTTTGTACATTCCATCTTTTTTATTTATTAATGCATCATGGCTTCCTTCTTCTATAATTTTTCCCTTTTCAAGAACTATAATTCTATCTAAATGCTTTAAAGTTGAAAGACGATGGGCAATTGCTATAACTGTGGTATTCTTATTTTCTAACATTGCATTTAGACTGATTTGAACGTCCCTTTCGCTTTCGGTATCCAAACTTGATGTTGCTTCATCTAAAATTAAAATTGGAGCATTTTTTAAAATTGCCCTTGCAATAGCTATTCTTTGTCTTTGTCCACCAGATAACTTAACCCCCCTTTCTCCAACTATAGTGTTATATTTTTTAGATAAAGTTTCAATAAAATCATGAATTTTTGCGAATTTTGCAGCATTGTACACTTCTTCTAAACTTGCATTTTGCTTTGCATAGGAAATATTTTCCAAAATTGTTCTATGAAATAATGAAATATCCTGTGGAATTAGAGCAATATTTTTGCGAATTGAGTATGTAGATTTGCTCCATATACCTTGATTATCTATTAAAATTTCTCCACTATTTATTTTAAAATTCTTAGTTAAAAGCGAAATAATTGTTGACTTTCCACTGCCAGAAATTCCAACTAAGCCAATTTTTTCACCTGATTTTATTGAAATATTCAGATTTTCAAAAATATTTTTATCGTCTGAGTAGCAAAAATTTACATTCTTAAACTCAATAGATGGATTTTGAATTTGTATATCATTTCCCTCGTTTTCATCTATATTATTTGAAGTTCGTATTATGGAAAATGATGATTTGAAGTTTCCCAAATGATTAAAAAAATCTTTTGTTCCCATGGCTGTATGCCATAAATTTTGTGCAAAATTAAAAGTTATTGCCATGGTAAAGGCAACTCCTCCAGTTGATATTTTTCCAGCATTTCTTAAATTAATTGTTAAAAGAAAAACAGAAATCATTAAAATCCAATAAAAAACATCCATTAAAATTGATATTTTAAAATCATATATAGTTCTTTTTAAGACAAGGGGTATATGTTTGTTGTTATAATGATTCATGATTTGCTCACCTTCTGCTTTATTTTTTGCAAATGATAAAATTGTAAAAATATTTGATATTTTATCAGCTACAAGACCTACAATTTTATGCCAATCATTTTGAGCATCTTGAGTTAAATTTTCAAGCTTTTTATAGCAATAAAACGCAATTGGCGTATAGATAGTTGCAAAAAATAAGATAAATAAAAATAAATAAATATTAATAAAACCAAGTACAATTCCTGATATTGTCAATTTTATAAATGGCTCTGAAAGACTATACTGTAAAGCATTATACATTGAATACACGCTATCATTTATTCCTTTTATTTTGCTAATTATGGATCCTGAAAGATTATTTTGAAAATAAGTATATGAGTGATTTGAAACATGGTCATAAATTTTTACCATCAAATCTCTAAAAAAATAAGGCTTTCCTTTAATTTCTGAAATGCTTGCTAATCTCCAACAAACACTGTGAAAAATTTCAAATCCAATAAAAAGTGATATTGGATATAATAAATCTATGAATTTTAAAACATCATTTTTAGAAAATTCATCAATTAGTAATTTAATTGCATAATTTAAACCCAAGTGATGCAACGACCCAAAAACAGGTCCAACAAGTGCCAATAAACACCAATATTTATATGGTTTAATTAACTCATATAAAAATTTTAAAGGTGAATTTATTTCCATTTTTTCATATCAAGCTTTAATACATAAGTCAAAAAATATTAATATAAGTTTAACTTTATTTGCAAGATTTATTTTTTGTTAATTTCTGATTTTTTGTAATCGTAATACGGTATTTTTGGGTATTTTATCTTGAAAAATATAACCACCGCTAACCAAAATATTTGCACCCGCATTTATTGCCAATTTTGAAGTGCATTCGTTTATTCCTCCATCTACTTCTAACATTATTTCTCTTTTGGATTGATTTATCATTTTACGAATGTTTTTAATTTTTGAAAGTTGAGATTCCATAAATTCTTGACCTGAAAAACCAGGTTCTACAGTCATAACTAAAACTAAATCCACAATATCCAATAAATCATAAATTTTTTCTTCACTAGTGCTGGGTTTTAAAGATATTCCACACTTTACATCATAAGATTTAATTTTTTCAAGCACTTGCCTTGTATTTTCGACCGCTTCTATATGAATTGTTATAATATCACATCCGGCATCTATAAAATCTTTTATATATTTTTCAGGACTGGAGATCATTAAATGTGCATCAAATATAAGTTTTGTACGCTTTCTTAAAGACGAAATAACGCAAGGTCCAATGGTTAAATTTGGCACAAAAAGTCCATCCATAACGTCAATATGAATAAAATCAACTCCAATATCCTCGCATAATTTTATATCATTCTCTAAATTTGCAAAATCTGCAGATAAAATTGATGCAGATATTTTTATATCCATAAATAAAATTTATTATTTGACAAAAATATATTTATATATTTACTATTTGCAAGATATAAAATATATAATGGATAACCTCAGATTCGTATGTTTAGACACTGAAACTACTGGACTTCGTGTTTCAGAGGGGGCAAGAATTGTTGAAATTGGAATGGTTGAAATACTATCTAGTTGCATTACGGGAAGGCAATTTCAAAGCTATCTTAAATGCGATGCACCATTAAGCGATGTTGTTAAAAATATTACAAAAATAACAGATGAAATGTTAATTAACAAACCAAGTTTTATTGAAATTTCATCACAAATAATAGATTTTATTTCAAAAGATATTAATGGAAATGCAAATAAGGCAATTTTGGTAATACACAATGCTAAATTTGATTTATCTTTTTTAAATTTTCAATTACAAGAATCGTGCCAAATCGATATTAAAAATTATCAAGTAATTGATACAATAAATCTAATTAGAAATCATATTCCTGGGGCAAAATTATCTCTTAATGCAATTTGTCAAAGATATAATATCGATTTATCAAAAAGAGAGGAGTGTGGTCATAGTGCCTTACTTGATAGTCAAATTTTAGCTCAAGTGTTTTTAAAATTAATATCCGATGGTGCAAATATTTTTGAAATATTAAATGATAAAAAAATTGATATAACAATTCATAAAAGAAATGATAAATTGCAGAGCAGAAATATATATAACTTAAATCAAAATGAATGCGAAAAGCATGACAAAATGCTTTCAAAAATATTTTCAGATAATTGGTAATGAATATTATTACAAAATACATATTTTCAAAAATAACTAATAACATACTAATTGTTTATGGTGGATTTATTGGATTATTATTTATAATACAAACAGTAAGAATGTTAAAATACATTCCAGCTAGTGCAATTAAATTAAATTACATAATAAACTTCGGATTGCTTTTATTGCCGGGATCTTTATTTGCAATAAATAGTGTCATTATGTCCATTGTTATATATATAAGTTATTATTCAATGATTCAAAACAATGAATTAACTGCTCTAAAATCATCTGGATTTAATAAAAAAACTATCATAACTCCATCAATATATATTTTATTCATAAATTTTATAATACTTTTAATAATTACTTTTTTTATATCTCCATGGACAAATAAAAAGTTTGACAAAGCAATTATGGATATTAAAGATGGATATATATTATCTGTTTTAAAGGCTGGAGAAGTTATAAAATTTAACAATATTTCAATATATTATAAAGAAATTGAAGGAAACAGTATGAAAGATTTTACTATTTTAAAAACATCAAAAGACAGTGAATTTAGCGAATATTATTCATTATATTCACAATATGCTGATATAGAAAATAGCTTAGATGGTGCATATTTGGTTTTAATTAAATCACAAATAGCTAAAATTATCATTTCAAATGCAAATACAGAAGATATTAGTAAAAATATAAATAACTCAGATATTACAAAAATTAAATTAAGTACAATATTACAAAAAAATGAAAAAAATAAAACTGAAATATATGAAAAAAACATGAGTCTAGGTCACTTACTATCTCTGAATACTGAAGCTTCAAGAAAAGAGATTCATAAAAGAATAATTACGTCCTATTATAGCATATTTGCATCATTCATTTTAGTTTTAGGAATCTTGAATATAAAAAATAATCGGAATAAAAATCATAAGGAATTAAATTTGTCATTGTTATTTTGTTTTATTTTTATAATACTATCTTTTATTTTACCAAAATCTGCCTTGCAAAATATTAATTTTATTAAACTATATACCATATATACATTGCCGTTAATAAGTATTTTTGTATTTAATAAATATCTTGAAAAATTATGATAAGAATATATTTAGAAAATATTGAATCTGATAATGAAATTGAAATTTTTGATGACCAATTTCACTATCTTAAAAATGTATTACGAGTTAAGCAAAATGATTTTATAATTATATTTAATGAAACCATTGAGCTTGAGTGTAAAATTATAATAATACAAAAAAAATACTGTCTTGCAAAAGTTGTAAATAACAAAAATAGAATTGAAATGTTGCCAAATATAAACCTCTTACAATGTATTATAAAAGGTGATAAAATGAATGAAGTATGCAACAATGCCGTGCAATTTGGAGTAAAAGAAATAACGCCAATTATTTCACAAAATTGTTATGTAAAGGATGTAAATTTCAATAGAATGGACAATGCAATGCATGCGGCATTACAGCAAAGTGGTGGCATGGTCAAAACCAAAATAAATAATACAATTAATATATCTGAAATTAAAAACATTGTAACTCAAAATGATTTATTGATATATGGAGATTTATCAAATGAAGAAATGGGTGTAAATGAAGTGTTGGAGTATACAAAAATAAATGATATTCAAAAAATATTTGTTTTAATAGGTCCGGAAGGTGGATTAACAAATACAGAAACCAATAATTTACAGAGTATTTCAAATTATTTTGGGATAAAAATTGGTAGTAGAATATTACGAGCAGAGAACGCAGCAACAGCTATGCTTGTAATGGCAAATTTAATTATAAAGAAAATTTTTTGATTATAAAAAAGCATTTAATGCAACAATCAGGTTTATCCGCTAAAATAGTTATATCACAAACTATACAAAATATTTTGTAGTTAATTTTTTTTGGAAAAAAAGAGCCTAAATAATTAGGCTCAAATTATGAAAATATTAATGAATTATTCAATAATTTCAGTTACAGTTCCAGCTCCAACAGTTCTTCCGCCTTCACGAATTGCAAATCTTAAACCCTTAGACATAGCAACTGAATACATTAACTCAATTTCAAGTGAAATATTGTCACCAGGCATGACCATTTCAGTTCCATCAGGAAGATTTACAGTTCCTGTAACATCTGTGGTTCTAAAATAGAATTGTGGTCTATAATTTTTGAAAAAAGGAGTATGTCTTCCACCTTCGGCCGTAGTTAAAATATAAACTTCAGCCTTAAATTTTTTATGCGGAGTTATGCTTCCGGGTTTTGCAAGAACTTGACCTCTTTCAACGCCCTCTCTGTCAACTCCACGAAGTAAGAGTCCAGCATTGTCACCAGCTTGTCCTTGATCAAGTAATTTTCTAAACATTTCAATTCCAGTAACGGTAGTTTTTTTTGTATCTTTTCCAAGACCAACAATTTCAATTTCATCACCAACTTTTACTATACCTGCTTCAATACGACCAGTTGCAACAGTTCCACGACCAGAAATAGAAAATACATCTTCAACTGACATTAAAAAAGGCTTTTCCACCTCTCTTGTTGGAGTTGGAATAAATGCGTCCACAGCTGCCATAAGTCTATGAATTGAAGGAACTCCATACTCTCCTGTATCACCTTGTAATGCTTTTAAGGCAGATCCACGAATAATTGGAGTATTGTCTCCATCAAATCCATAACTTGTTAACAGTTCACGAAGTTCCATTTCCACTAATTCCAACATTTCCTCGTCTGCTATATCACATTTATTTAGGAATACAACTAATTTAGGTACGCCAACTTGACGAGAAAGTAAAATATGCTCTCTTGTTTGGGGCATGGGACCATCGGTTCCAGCAACAACTATAATTCCACCATCCATTTGAGCGGCACCTGTTATCATGTTTTTAATATAATCCGCATGTCCAGGGCAGTCAACGTGTGCATAGTGACGATTAGCCGTTTCATATTCAACATGCGCCGTTGAAATAGTTATTCCACGAGCTTTTTCTTCTGGAGCTTTATCAATTTGATCATAAGAAACCGCTTTATTATTTGCATCTGCTAATACAGTTGTAATCGCTGCGGTTAAAGTTGTTTTTCCGTGATCGACATGTCCAATTGTACCAACATTTACATGATCCTTGTTTCTTTCAAATTTTGCTTTCATATTTTTGTTTAAAAAACTTATAAAAAATTATATAACAAGTAATATGGAATATAAGAAAAAATTATATGCAAGAAAAATTTTAAGATATTTTTACTACAGAAGAAAAGTATAATTTATTAAAATTAATAAAAATCTTTTACTAATTACATTTCGATAATCTCATTATTACCAACGATATCATCATCATTATTAATAATGAAAAGCAATAATGATAAAAAAATAAGCAATAAGAATTGAAAAATAGACATACAAATACATCAAAAAATTTCATTTTATTTTATCGTCATATGTATTTACTTTCCAAGGAAAATACGGGATAATAAAATGAATTTATAAGTGAATAAAAAACTATTGTTGAGGTATATTTTGCAATAAAATTAACAATGTGAAATATGGCGAATTTTATGTTGAAATTTTATACTAATTTGCATGGTTATAAGGTGTTGCTTTGGGAATAAAGTACCCATTTTTATGTAACTATTAAAGTTTAACATATAAAAAACAAATCTTAATCAAAAGTTGATTTGGCGTAATGTTATTTATAAGTCAAGAAAAAAATTACTACTTGACAATTATTTTTTATATCAATGTATAGTACTTAAATATCGTTAAATAATTAGTATATGAAAGTTAAAGCATCTTTGAAATCTGCAAAATTAAGAAAAGATTGTAAACTAGTAAGAAGAGGCAAAAAAGTTGTCGTAATATGTAAATCCAATCCTAGATTTAAAATTAAACAAGGCTAATTTCCAACAAATTATATTAATTTAAATAAATGTTCAAGCATTTTCTTATTTTATCCTTACAAGTAAAATAAATATATGTTAACGATATACATTTTCACATTTTTTAATGAGGCTTGGCTGATGTACTCAGTTTATAGTTTATTCTTCTCCACATATCAAATATCTTTACAAAATATATCTTACTTATTCATAATTTCTCAATTAACAAAGATTATTTTTGATATAATTTTTGGTTTTATACTAAATAATATAAGCAGAAAAAAAATATTTGTATTTGCATGCTCATTACGATTAATTGCAATATCTTTATGGATATATCATCCAACTTTTGCAACTTTTGCAGTAGGAATGGGAATTATTGGAATACATATGAGTAGTTTTTTCCAACATTTTGAAGGATATTTATATGATATTTGTCCAAAAGAGCAAAATTATACAAAAATTTTGGGTAAATATTACTCTATGATGAATTTAAGCATTCTTACAACATCTTTCTTTTTAACTAAATTTGATGCGATTAATGATATTAATTTTGTATTACAAGTTCAACTTGGAATAACAATTTTATCAGTTTTTTGTATAATCCTTATTCCCAATAATATTACTATATTGCAAAAAAAGAATATTTTTCAAAATATAAAAAATATTTTTACTAAAAAAACAACTCCAATAATATTAACACTTGTAATGACGGAAGGATTATTTATGAGTTTTGCAAACATGATAAGCATTTTAACGCATGAATATTCGGCATCTCCAACCGCAGCCGCAAAGCTTTTATATGTAATAGCTATCATTAAAATTCCTTTAAATTACATTTCTGGGCATATAAAAATCAAAAAGCCAATTATGTTAAATACAATAACCCTTATATTATCTTTGCCATTATTTATTTTAAGTGGAAAATTTGCAATTCCTGGAATATTTATGTATTTTATATTATATACAGTAAGTGTTATTCATATATATAACTTAGTTCACTCAAAGATTAATCCCGAAAATCGTATGACTTTTGCAAGTATTGCAACAATTTTAATGTCAATTTTTACTATAATATTTGATTATAATATTGGTAAATTTGGCGTAAATCTTGGCATTGTAATTAATATATTTAGTGTTACAACTGTAGCAATAATTTTGGCAACTATATCTAGTATATTCAAAGAAAAGGAAATATTTCATCAATAGATAAAATATTTGCAATAAAGGCAAATATCATATTTCAATGAAGTAAATTAAATTTAAGAAAATGGTTTTAGTGGATGTATAATTTTTAATTAATGATAAAAACAGTGTTGACTTAATTCAATTAGCAAGCAATATCATAGTTACTTCAAAAAACTACTTGGTAAATTCCTTAAAAACTAAAATATTTGCTTTTAATTAAATTTATAGTTTTAGGTTAGCCTGTGATATTTGGTTAAACCTTTAAGGTATTCCAAAATAATTATTTAAAATTAAAAAACTTTAAATCTTCATGCAAAAGATTTCTTAATTAAGGATTGTTTTTATGGTATTGATATAAAAGGAGAAAATGGATTAAGGATAAAATTAAATATGTTTTTTATTTAGGGATAAAAATACACTCATAGCTAAAATATAAAACACGTTAACAAATATATTTTAAATTACAATAATAAACCCAATTATCAATGTAAATATTAGATAATATGCCAATTCATCTTATATAATGGGGTTATAAAAGCGGCTACATGATTAAAGATGTTGGCAATAGGAGATAAATTGTCTTTTTGTTTAAAATTATTAAATTATCAAAACAGAAGATTTAATTTTTATATGAACTATATATAAGGTATAATATATATAAAAATAAGGAATATGCAAAACATATAAAGCATATATTATATATTTAAAGCAAGATTTTTAAAGACATAATATAGATTTTTAATGAAAAACAAGAAAAGAGTTTTTTAATTATGACCTATTAAAGAGTGTCAAAATCATATTATACGCATTGGCACTTAAAACAGTTAATGCTACTTAAAATAAAGCTAATTTTATTAAAGATACTGCATTTATAATATCATTAAGTCTATTTTTATAGATAATTACCAATTGATGCGAAATAATTTGCAATTAATTTTTATTCAATTCTATAATAAGAAGAATTTATATTTATTATTAATGAAATCTACTATTACAGAAGAATTTGAAATTGCTGGAAAAAAATATTTTTTAGAAACTGGAAAACTGGCAAACCAAGCTGATGCTTCCGTTGTTTGCATTTGTGGAGATACCCAAGTATTATGCACTGTGGTGTATGCAAAAAAACCAAAAACAGGCGTTACATTCTTTCCACTTTCAGTCACTTATGTTGAAAAATTTTATGCATTTGGTAAAATACCTGGCGGATATTTAAAAAGAGAAGGAAAGGCAAGCGACAAAGAAACTTTAACATCAAGATTGATAGATAGATCAATTCGCCCAATGTTTCCTGAAAATTTCTATAATGAAGTTCAGATTATTTGCACTTTAATTTCATATGATAAGGAAAATGATCCTGAAATTCCTGCTTTAATTGGGGCATCTGCTGCATTAAGGCTTTCAGGTCTTCCGCTTTTACACACCATTGCTGGAGTTAAAATTGGTTTTATGAATGGAGAATTTATAATTAATCCAAATCAAGAGCAGCTTTTTAATAAAGAAAATAAATTAGATTTAACTGTTGCTGCAACCAAATCTTCAATTTTGATGGTTGAATCTTGTGCATCTGAGTTGATTGAAGAGCAAATGTTGAAAGCATTAGATTTAGGCCAAAAATCTTGCATTCCAGCAATTGAATCCATTGAGAGATTGGCGTTAAAAAGTGGAACAAAGGTCATATCTTTTTCAAATAAAAATGATACGCTTGAAGGTGTTAAATCTAGGGTATTATCTGAATTTAAAGATAAAATAAACATAGCTTATTTAATAAAAGAAAAAAAAGATAGATATGCTAGCTTAGATGAATTAAGAAATGAAATCAAAGCCCTATTCTTGGAAAATATTGAAAATAAAGATTTTATGGAAATTGAACTTGAAAATGCAATATTTAGCGTAGAAGCTTCAGCTGTTCGCCAAAATATAATTCAAAATAAAATCAGAATAGACGGAAGAACTTCGGACGAAATAAGGCCAATATACATAGAAACGGGAATATTGCCTCGTGCCCATGGGTCAGCTTTATTTTGTAGAGGTGAAACCCAAGCATTGGTGGTTACAACCCTTGGTTCGCCAATAGATTCTCAAATGTTTGATAGTATAGACGGCGTTCAAAAAGATAAACTAATGTTACACTATAATTTTCCTCCATTTTCCGTTGGCGAAGTTGCCACAATGAGGGGGCCTGGAAGAAGGGAGATTGGTCATGGAAAATTAGCATTAAAGGCTATAAAGCCAATGCTAGATTTAGTAGATTCACAGTATACTATAAGAATTGTATCCGAAATTTTGGCATGCAATGGATCATCATCCATGGCAAGTGTTTGTGGTGCATCTTTATCTTTAATGGATGCAGGAATTGCACTTAAAAAACAAGTTGCAGGAATTGCAATGGGGTTAATTAAAGAGGGTGAAAATTTTGAAATTTTAACAGATATAATGGGCGATGAAGATCATTTAGGTGATATGGATTTCAAAGTTGCGGGAACTATAGACGGAATTACGGCTCTACAAATGGACATTAAGATTGATGGAATTAGTCATGAAATTTTAACAAAATCACTATCCAATGCAAAAACTGCAAGATTGTTTTTAATTGAAAAAATGAATTCGATTATAGCAAAACCAAAAGAAAAAACGAGTGGATTTGCACCACAAGTTTTATCATTTATTGTTCCAACAAATTCAATTGGAGATATAATTGGAAAAGGTGGTTCAAATATAAAACAACTTTCAGAGGATTTCTCGTGTAAAATTGATATAGCAGAAAATGGAACTGTGACTGTATACGCAGATGGAATTGAAAACGCCAATGGGGCAAAAGAGGCAATATTACTTGCAATTGCAAATCTAGAATTTGGTAAAATATACAAAGGTATTGTTGTAGAAATAAAATCTTTTGGTGCCATGGTTAAACTTCCTGGAAATAAACAAGGTATGATTCATATAAGTGAAATTTCTCAAAACAGAGTTAATGAAGTTTCTGATTATATTGAAGTTGGACAGGAATTAGATGTAAAATATCTTGGCACAGATGACAAAAGGCGTGTTAAATTATCTGTAAAAGACATGAACCTTCCAAATAAAGCTAATCCAAATGTAACAAAAGAGCAAGAGGAATCTGAGTCTTTAATTAATAAAAGATTTTCTTCAGAATCAGATGTTGACATTTTACACACCAATAAAGTATTTTATTCAAATTAATTGTATAAAAATATTAAAATATTATGAGCAATAGATTATGTATTTTTGCACATTTCGATAAAGATGGGGTAATAGATGATTATATTGTTCATTATATAAAAAATTTAAAAACTGTGGCAAGTGAGATAATTTTTGTGTCTGTGTCAAATATATCCCTTGAAGAGCAAGAAAAAATAAGTTCATATATTAATAACTTTATAAATAAAAAAAATGAAGGATATGATTTTGGTTCATGGCAAGCTGGCTTTGAATATATTGGATATGGAAACTTAAACCAATATGATGAAATAATTTTAGCAAATGATTCATGCTATGGTCCACTGGAGTTATTTGTTGATATATTTTCCAAAATGGATGCAAAAAAAAATCTTGATGCTTGGAGTATAACTACTTGTCATTCAATGAATTTCCATATGCAGAGCTATTTTATGGTTTTAAGAAAATCTATTTTTTCTAAAAGTTGGTTTCATTTATTTTGGCAAAATATATCGCATCATATTAACAAAATTGATTATATTGAAAAATATGAAGTTGGTTTGTCTCATTTAATTACTAAAAATGGTTATAAATTTGATTCATATTATAAACTCAAGGGAATCAATTATATCATTGGAAATTTACAATTTATAATTTTCCTGACTTATTTGACATTATTTAACAAAAAACATGCGAAATTTAAAAATTCTTTTGGTACAATACGAAAGAAAACATTTATTGATTTAATATTAAAATCATTTAATATATCCCTTGGCTTATATGGATTTGCAAAAACAATTCAACCATTGGTTAAAGTAATGATTTTTCGTGATAACCCACATAAATGTAATATAAAAAAACTAGAAAAAATTATTAAAAATAATAAAAATTATGATTTTTCTTTAATAAAAAATCATTGCAAAAGAATGACAATATAGATAAAAAAATTTTAAATATGCATAAAATTTATATTTTGGACACAACATTAAGAGATGGCGAACAAACCAATCATGTATCATTTTCTCCTGATGAAAAACTAATTATTACACAAAATTTACTTTCTATAATGAAAATTGATAGAATTGAAATTGGTTCTTGTAGGGTTAGTGATAAAGAAAAAGAATCCATCATTCATATTTCAAACTGGGCACAGGAAAATGGATTTATAGATAAAATTGAAGTTTTAGCTTTCGTAGATTTTAATAAATCAATAGATTGGTTATTAGAAACAAAATGTAGAAAAGTTAATTTACTAGTTAAAGGATCTAAAAAACATTGCAATATTCAATTAAAGAAAACCTTGGAAGAGCATATCAGCGATATTAAAAAAACTTTAAATTATGCACAAAGTAATAGTATAAAATATAGCATTTATCTTGAAGATTGGTCAAATGGAATTCAAGATGACGAAGATTATGTATTTAAGCTTGTAGAGTTTTTATCTAATCAAAATATAGAAAGTATAATTTTATGTGATACTTTGGGCATTTTAAATCCATGGAAAACATATGATTTAGTGCTTAAAATGAAAAATAAATTTCCAAATTTAAAAATGGATTTCCACTGCCATAATGATTATGGGTTAGCTAATGCAAATTCAATTTATGCAGTTAAAGCTGGAATTGATTGTATACATGGTACAATTAATGGCTTGGGTGAAAGAGCGGGCAATACAAATTTAATAGAATTTATAGTATCACTAAAAGACCATTTAGATATAAATATACCAATAAATGAAAGCGATATTCATAATATAAGTAGTTTAGTTGAAAGATTTTCAGGGAAAAGAATATCACATAATTGCCCTGTTGTTGGAAGAGATGTTTTTACCCAAACTGCCGGAATTCATGCAGATGGAGATATTAAAGGGCAATTGTATACATCAAAATTAAACCCTCAACGATTTAATAGAAATACTGAATATTCTTTAGGAAAAATGTCTGGAAAGGGTAGCTTAGATATTAATTTAAAGGAAATGGGAATAAATTTAAACCTACAACAAAAAGCATTAATTTTAAATAAAATTATCACCATGGGGGATGAAAAAAAATCTATCACTCAAGATGATTTACCATTTTTAATTGCAGATGTTTTAGGGGAAAAAATTGAAAAAAAATTTGAAATTTTAGAATGCATTATTACATCTTCTACTAATCTTTTACCAGTTGCCAATATAAAAATACGATACAAAGGCATGGAATATTTTGAAAATTCTTCTGGAAATGGGGGGTATGATGCCTTTATGAATGCTTTGAAAAAAATTTCATATATTACAGATTTAAAAATTCCAGAATTACTTGATTTTGAAGTAAGCATACCCCGTGGAGGAAAAACAAATGCCTTAGTGGAAACTATTATTCATTGGGAAGGAAATATTCGCACAAGTGGAATATCATCTGATCAAATAATGGCATGTATTAAAGCAACAGAAAAGGTTATTAACTGCTTTTAGATGCAATTATTGGTTATACCTTATTTTTTTATTATGTTATTACCTGATGCTGCTGGGTAAAGTGATGTATTCATTGCTTGCTGAGAATTAATTGCTTGCTGAGAATTATTCAATTTTGACACATTATGACACTTTATAGCAGGGACGGTGATTTGTTGAGGATTGTCACTGGGTACTTCATTTGCTGGTAATATATTATTGTCTAGTAATGGATTGTTTGGTGCTGGAATGCTGTTTGATGAGTGGTTTTGGTATTGATTGTTTGGTAATAGATTGTTTGGTGCTGGAATGCTGTTTGATGAGTGGTTTTGGTATTGATTGTTTTGGTATTGATTGTTTGGTGCTGGAATGCTGTTTGATGAGTGGTTTTGGTATTGATTGTTTTGGTATTGATTCTCTGGTAATAGATTGTTTGGTAATAGATTGCTTGGTGCTTGACTGCCTACTGATAATTCGTTCATTGTGTTATTGTTTTGTTGTTCTTGATTGTTAATATCCAGATTGCTTTCATGGATAGTGCCAATTTGTGACACATTATTTTTACGTTCCTTATCGTTTTCATTCAAAGATTCATTGATGAATGATTTAAGTGTAACTCCCATTGTAATGTTAATTGGGGGAAAGTTTGGATCTTCTGAATTTATGCATAATGTAATTTTTGATTTCTTCCAATTAACATCAATATAATTCGTTAAACAATCTGAAATTTGGTTAGCATATGGATTAATCTGTAATTGCAACTTATTGTATTCTGTCATATACTCTTTACAGTTTGGATTTTCTTCTTTCTGTTTATTAGTAAAAAGGAATATAGGAGTTATGCCGCACTCGCCAAAACCAAGTTCATTCATCTTTTTCAAATATTCAGCTTGTTTCTCTTTAATTTTTCTATTTTTTAACGCACAATATTCCACTAATAAACTGGCAAACTGTTCAATTATTTTATTTGCTTTGTTGCTTTGACCTTTTTTCATTAAACATGCAAATTGCTTGGCTAATAATTTAATATTTGAATCTTGAAGCATGCTACGCACAGTGTTTTTTGCGGCACTTTTAGTAAATATTGATAAATCCACTAATTTTTCAGCCACAGCTTCAATAAATGGTTTATTATCAAGTTCTTGATTTTCTTGAGGTTTATTATCAAGTTCTTGATTGCCTTGATTTTCTTGATTTTTATCTTTTAATTTAAATTTTATACTACTGCTATATGGTATATACTTACGATTCTTGTCGTCTGAAATTATTCCCTTTTTATCAATGTCTTGCATTGATTTTGCATATTTTCTTACAGTATTAAGCCAAACATTTATATCACTACTAACTTGATTATCTTCCATTATGATTTTAGTAGGAGAAGACATTAAACTTATTATTTTTTTTGACTTTCTTTCATCATCAATTATTTTCTGTATTGTTTTTTTGTTTTTGTCGATTTCTGATTTAACAATATAAGTAAAATGTTCAAATAGTTCTTTTGCTTGGTTCATTGTTATATCATAGCCTGTGTTGACACTTTCCACCGTTATTTTAAGTGCTTCTAGCTTTTTTATGCCTGGATATTTATTCAATAATAACTTTTTCTCTAAGTTTGTAATTTCTGGATATTCGTTTAATAACTCCTTTAAGTGGGCTTTGTTTACCGTTTTTTCCTGCAGCTCTGCCCATAGAGCCCATTTTGACTTTAGAGCCATCTCTACATCTAGAACGTCTTTTTCTGCCTTTTGGACTTTATCTTGCAAAAGCAATCTTAAACTACTCAGATTCTTAGCCATATTTTTTGCGTTATAGATGATATCATTAACTTTATTACTTTTACCATCTGATTCATCATTAACTTTATTACTTTTACCATCTGATTCATCATTAACTTTATTAGGTAATAATTTTTTTATATTTTTTATATTGTTTATTATATCATCCTTTATTTTTGGATCTTCATTATCGAGCGTATTATACTTTAATGTATTCATTATCTCTTCGCATAATAATAAACGATGATGCTCATCTTCATTATAATTACCGTCAATAATATTTTTCAGATGTAATTTTGATTCTTCTTCTTCTTCCAAAGTATTTTTGAATTCCTTTGTACAACATTGAAGGCAATAATTAAGTGCTTCAGAATAACGAATTTTATCGCTGAATGGAAACATTGGATTTGAAATCTTTACAAAGTATTGATGTATATCATCTATTATGTTAATTATTTCTTTTTTTTCACTTTCTAGGTCGATTTCTATTCCTTCTTTTTCACTTTCTAGGTCGATTTCTATTTCTTCTATTTCATCTCCTCCTCCATATTCTTTACAAAATATATTGTTTTTAAAGTTATATATCTCTTTATGATACGAACATATTTTTTTTTCAATATCTTCTTTCAATTCTTGTATATAACCATTATCCATACCCTGTTTATAATATACTTAAAATTATATATTTTATTAAATATGTGTCAAGATATTTTTAATACTATTTATAATCTTTATTAAATTGCTAGATTCTGCTTTAGTTGTTTTTACATCAAATGGAGAATTTGGAAATGAAATATCGCCTTGAAATCTTGCTATAACATGACAATGAAGTTGCGGGGTTTTATTTCCAAGCATTGCGATATTGATTTGATATGGGTTATAAATTGTAGTTATTGCAGTTGAAACTTCATCAACTTCTTTCCAAAAAGTTAATTTTTGATTATCAGTTAAATCTAGTATATTTTTTGCACTTTCAACTCTTGGAATAATTATAATCCATGGAAATTCATTTACCGGTTCAAGTAACACTATTGAAAGTTGTAAATTACATATAAAGCACTTGTCATTAAAATTTTCATGCAAAGCAAAATTCTTCATATTTTTATGATAAAAATAGTATCAATATGATAAGATAATAATTTACTATATGCAAAAGATTTTTACGCAAATTTTTCAGATAATATAAAATTTTTATCAATTCTTAAAACTATAAATAATAGTGCAAGTGATATAACTTCCATTATAATCATAACCATGCCAGTTGACGTAAAATTTTCTTTATAAAAATATGATGCAGCTTGAATGCCAATGCATGCAAAAACCCATTTTAAAACTGTCAATATAGCAGAAATTTTTCCTTGAGAATTGGGTATGGAATTTAAGGCAGCAACATACAAAAAATTTATTGGAATAACCGCACCAACTGATAAAAATAAAATAGTAAAAGTTATATAAAGCGGATTATTTATGTTATTTATGATAATAAAAATACTAGACAAAAGAAAGTACAATATCAAAGTTAAGCTAACTATAAGGCTTTTCTTTTTACCAAAGAATTTGGTAATATTTCCACTGAAAATTGAAAAAACTCCAAAAGTTAAAGTAAGAGATCCTTGATAAAAACCAAAATGCTTTAAACTTACACCAAGAGATTTTATATAAATTAATGGAGCCATGGCAACAAATGTATAATACAACCCTATTCCGATGGTACAAGAAAGTATGTACATCATTGGTATTTTAGATTTTAAAATGATAAAATAATTTTTAAATTGAAACTGTGAAATCTGATTTTCAGATTTTATATCCTCATTTGGAAGGTATATTTTATTGAAAAGTATAGACATAATTCCAAGAATGAATAATATTAAAAAATTAGCCCTCCAATCGAAAAATAAAGTTGCATAGGAGCCAATGGTTGGGGCAAGACATATCGCTAAAGTGCATATTCCATTTAAAGTATTCATCATTTTTTCTTGTTTTTCTTTATTGTAAATTTGTATTATAAATAACGGAGCCAAAACCATGGGTGCAGCAGAGCCAATTCCCTGTAGGATTCTACCAAACATTAAACTTAAATAATTTGATGAAATGCAACAAAGTATGTTACCAATTGTAAAAATTAAAAAACCAGTATTAATAACTTTTTTTTTACCATATCTATCACCAAAATAACCTACAAATACAGCTGAAATACAATGAAAAAATAAATTAATACTTAAAATAGCTTCAACTCCAAAAGCAGAGAGTTCAAATATTTTCTGTATTGCTGGAAAACTTGGAACGCAAATATCAATTTCCGCAGCAGATACAAAAATTGCAAATATAATAGCAAGAAATGTCAAATTTATCATAAAAAAATCTAAGATGCACAAATATCTTGATTAACTGATATTTTGCAAGAGGAAAGTAAATTTTGATATGCTACATTATTTAAATTATTACTTTCAGTTTCACATGCTTTTTCACAAAAGAAAATGGCTTCATAGTACTGTCCTTCTTCTTGATAAAGTTGTGCAATTTTAAAATATTTATTTGCAAGATTGACATGATAATCAAAATGTAATTTACTTGTCAGTTGTATAATTGACGAATAAATTGACACAAAATCTGCATAATTATTAGATTTTTTAGCAATATTTGCATGCTCGTAAAGTAAAGCAATATCAATTTTTTGTAAATCTTCATACTCAACATTTTCATTTGTACGATTTATAAAATTAAAATTTTCTATAGATTTTATTTGATTGTAGGGTATATTATCCATATTGCTTGTAATATACATATCCTTACTAAATGTATTTCTATATTTAAAAGACTGCATAAAATCTATATTTGCATTTTCAGTTTCATTTAATAAAAAATAAACAAATCCTCTTGCATAATGGCTGTCTGCATTTTCTTTGTACACTTGAATGGATTGTGTAAAATTATTAATTGCATCCTTCAACATTCCAATCTTCAAAAGCCCACATCCTAAATTAAAATATTCATAAGATCCTTGATAGTGAAATTTACAATGATGTTTTGCAAAGGCTAATACATCATCCTTTAATTGTCTTATTTCGTGAGTCATTTTATACATCCTTACATCAAACAATAAACAAATATAATAATAATATAATTGTTTGCAAGAAAATAAATAACTTTTAATAACTTATATTTTTTTCATCATCCTTAACATGTGTAATATTTTCTTCAGGCAAAATAAACACATAAGTTCCAGACATTAAATCATGAATTGTTTTATGCCTCTCTCCAAATAAAATCCATGGATCATACCAAAAAAACCACAATATTAAACATGGAAGGTACAAAATATTGCCAATATTATATAATTCGTATATTGCAACTGGTAAAATCCATGGAATGTATGATAAAATAACGCGTGCAAATATATCACCAATTGTAATTTTTGTTTGATCAGACTTTAAAACTATGATACCCATAAATTTTTTACCTTTAGTTTGCCCACTTTTAAAATGATAACAATATATTTGATATATTGGACTTACAGCTATAAATAAAATAGAAAATCTTATAATCCAATTTGTAATTTCTAAATCTTTTAAAGTGTTAAAAATATCCATTATTGTCGAGTTTTCTGATAGATTAATTATACTTAAATAAACTGTATTATTTAACTCTTGTAATTGAGATTTAAAGAATAATAAATAAATAGATGAAATAAGTAATATACGAAAAAATGAAATTATAATTTCATCAATAATAAAGGCAAATCCTCTTCTATATATACTAGCTAATTTTAAATCTTGCATTAAATTTAGAAATAATTCTATATATGTAAATAAACAATAAATAAAAAATCAAGAAATTTTAACTAGAGTAGTAAAAATATTCAGATTTATCTATAATTCTTTTATATTCCAAAATAAATTTTTCACCTTTTATGGTTTGAAGTTGTTCATCTGTTAAATCTTGTTTGGCAAATAACTCTTTTTCTTTTAAGAGACTCAATCCCTTTTTTACAAGGTAATTAACCATATTTAAGTTTCCAGAATTATATGCAAAATCCATAACATCAAGATTATGTTTATTTTTTATATCCAATTCTGCCCCAAAATCAATTAATCTTTTTGCAAGATTTACATCTCCAGAAAGCGCTACATACATTAATGCTGTATTTCCATTTCCATCTCTTAAATTAACATCTCCGCCAGCTTCAATTAAAGAAACTGTTGCGATATGATCTGCAACGTAAGATGCAAGATGAATAGGGGCAATACCAAAAGTATTTAGTTGATTAATATTTACTCCACGATTAATTAAATACATTGTAATGACATAATTTTTTTGATTAATAGAGTACATTAACATATTATTTCCAAGATTATCAAGTATGGATGGGTTTTCTAGGTAATTCATAAGAGCTTGAAAATCTGATCTTGAAAAATCTTTATCACTTATAATTTTAAATGCGTTGAGAGCATAATCTGCGGGAAACCAAATAGATGTAAGATGTCTGTTTGGTTTGTTATATATTCTTTTTGCTATATTTGAAGGTCTTCTTTGAATTTTGGTATCATTTTCACGATTTAAAATTGGAGATGGAGACCCAAAAGCGTCTATTTGTTGTTTAGTTAGAACTATACCCTTTGTGTTTTTTAATCTTTTTTGTAATTCATCCTGTGCTTTTTTGCTTGCATCATCTGTTATATCAAGCATTTTAATTGGCTCATTTTTAATTGGTGGGGTAGTGGCTTTATTTACAACACCTGAACCTTTTGGATCATAAACATTACCCTGTTTCTTTCGCCAATCTGAGTCATTTATAGATTTTTGTCTTTCTTTGTTGAAATCTATTACATCACTCTTTGTATTATCTTGCTTTATATTTTTTTCATTTGAAGGTTCAATTATTTTATCAACATTTGGTGCAATAGAATTGGGGTCAATTTTATTTTGTACTGGATTTTGATTAAAAATTTGTAAGTTTTGATTTTGTATCATACTTGGAATATTTTGCGCAGTATCTCCTACTTTATTTGCTATTTTTTCCTGAATTACCTCTAGTTTATTAGCCTGATTATCAAAATTTACATCAGAATCGTCACCTTGCCCCGTGTCCGAGGTTTTTTTTCCAGTTATATTTGAATCATCATTATAAATATTTTCATTTCCATATGAAATTTCATACTTTGGCTTTTCTGCCGCAATAAAAAAAGATATAAATAGAATAAGAAATATTCTTTCATTCATCGCAAGACTTTAAAAGATTTATAAATAAAATATTTGGCTTTAAGGGATTGCTATTAAATTCAGGATGAAATTGAACAGATATACAAAAATCTAATTTTGTAATATCACCATTTTCATTTTCAAACGATTGAATTTCAAAAATTTCTGGCAAATTTCCGTCTGGAGAAATTCCAGAAAATATTCCGCCAAATTTTTCAAGCTCATCTTTATATTTTATATCCACTTCATATCTATGTCTGTGACGCTCTTTTATTTCATCTTGTTGATAAATTTTATGCGCAAGAGTATTTGGTTTAATATTGGCAATATAAGACCCAAGGCGCATAGTTCCACCAATTGTTGACACTTCATCTCTAGCCTCAAATCCTCCATCATCTTTTTTCCAATATTTCATTATATCCACAATATTTTTTGCACCAGTAAAGTTATCAAATAAATTATCAAATTCTGCTGAAGTTACATTTAATTTCGCAACATTTCTTGCAAATTCAATAACGGATAATTGCATGCCTAAGCATATTCCTAGCATTGGTAAATTATTTTCTCTACAATATTTAATACATTCAATTTTACCAATTACACCATCTGCTCCAAATCCACCTGGGATAACAACGCATTTATAATTTTGTAAATTAGATTTTGCATCAGCTTGGTTTGTAATATTTCGTGAATCAATAAAATATATTTCTGGTTTTACGCCCATGCTTATTGATGCATGATATATTGCTTCAATTAATGATTTATATGCATCTTTGGACGCTGTATATTTTCCAACAATGGCAATTTTAACCATTTTCGTTGTATTGTATGTTTTATTTAAAAAATCTTGCCATGGAATAAGATTTTTTTCAAATAAATTTTTATTTTGATAAAGATTAAAGTGATTTAAAACACTTTTTCCTAATCCATTTTTTGCATATATAATTGGAATTTCATAAATATTTTTAACATCTGGTGCTTCTATAACATTTTTTACATCAACATTACAAAAAGCTGATATTTTCATTTTATCATTTTCATTAATAGGCATTGATGTTCTGCAAACGATAACATCTGCCATAATGCCATACGACATCAATTCTTTAATAGAATTTTGTGTTGGCTTAGTTTTTATTTCACTAGATGCAGCAATATATGGCAATAAAGTTACATGTATAGACATTGTTTTTGTTCTGCTGAGTTCATTTCTTATTTGGCGAATACTTTCTAAAAATGCTTGACCCTCAATATCTCCAACAGTTCCACCAATTTCACATATTACAAAATCATATTTTTCAACATCTTGTATAATAAATTCCTTCACTAAATTTGTCACATGAGGTACAACTTGAACAGTTTTACCTATATAGTCTCCCCTTCTTTCTTTTATTAATAAATTTTGATATATTCTGCCAGATGTAATATTATCTTTTTTAGAAGAAAAGCAGCCAGTAAATCTTTCATAATGCCCCAAATCTAAATCTGTTTCACCGCCATCATTTGTTACAAAAACTTCTCCATGTTGAATTGGATTCATGGTTCCGGGATCAATATTTAAATATGGATCCAGTTTTTTTATTTTAACTGAAAAACCTTCATTTTGTAAAATATTTCCCAAAGAGGCAGCGACAATTCCTTTGCCCAAAGAAGACACAACTCCACCTGTGATAAAAATAAATTTAGACATAAAATAATATTGTTTTATAAGTGTGAAAAAATAAAAATATAACTCAAGAAAAATATTGAATATTATATTTTTGCAGTAAAAATATTTAAGGATTTTATTATTATGAATAATTTATTACCGGTTGTTAATCGTTGTGAGTTGCTTTTTACTCACGGAAAAGGGGCATATTTATACACTGAAAACAACGCAAAATATTTAGATTTCATATCAGGTGTTGCTGTGAATGTTTTCGGACATGCTGATGAAAAAATTACAGAAATTGTTTCAAAACAGGCAAAAAAAATGATGCATATCTCAAATTACTTTAGATCACATGAACTTGAATCTGCTGCTGAGAAACTTACAAATTTAACTATTGGTGGAAAGGTCTTTTTTTTAAATTCAGGTGCAGAAAGTGTTGATACTGCAATAAAAATTAGTCGTAGATATTTTTGGCACAAAAAACAAAGTGAAAAATATGAAATAATATCTTTTAAAAAATCTTTTCATGGAAGAACATTAGGGGCTATTGCCTCGCAGGGAAATGAAAAATACCTAGAGGGCTTTGAGCCAAGACTTCAAGGATTTAAACATGCGGAATTAAACAATATAGATTCTGTAAAAGCTTTAATAACAAAAAATACCGCAGCAATAATGCTGGAACCTATTCAGGGCGAAGGTGGGGTTTCTGTGTGTGAAAAAGATTTTATCTTACAAATAAAACACCTTTGTAGTGAAAATAATTTACTATTAATATTTGATGAAGTACAATGTGGCGTTGGACGAACTGGAAAATTATACGCATTTGAACATTACAATGTAATGCCAGATATATTAATTACAGCAAAAGGTTTAGCTGCTGGAATTCCAATTGGAGCTTGCATTTGTACAAATGAAATTGCACAATGTATGACAATAGGAAGTCATGGCTCAACTTTTGGTGGAAACCCATTTGCTATGTCTTTAGTAAATTATGTCTTAGATACAATTTCAAAACCAGAATTTTTGCACAATATTTGCATTATAAGTGATAAAATAAAAACTTCAGTAGAAAAAATTATTGAAAAAACTGGGGATAAAATTATTGAAATTCGTGGAAAGGGGTTGCTTCTAGGGATTAAATTAAATACAAAATATACCACACAAGAGTTAGTTTTATCAGCAAGAAAAAACAAATTGCTTCTTGCGCCAACTTCCTATGATAATGTTGTTCGTCTTTTACCAAGACTTAATACAACAGATGGGGAAATTTCTGATTTTGAAGAAAAATTATATACATCAATAATAGATTTATAATATAAAAAAATTCCTTGCAATTTAAGATAATTGAATTTGTAATAAAGTACATATTTGAAAAAATAAAAATGGCAAAAGAAATTGCAAAAACAACTAAATCAGAGGATAATGCTAAAACTCGCTCACTAAACGATGCAATATCACAAATTGAAAAAATTTACGGTAAGGGATCTATCATGAAACTTGGTGCTGGTGGAGTTGTTGCAAATATTGAAGTTATTCCAACGGGGTTATTAACTTTAGATGCTGCACTAGGTGTTGGAGGGTTGCCAAAAGGCAGAGTTGTAGAAATGTATGGACATGAAAGCTCTGGCAAAACAACTTTAGCTTTAACGGTTATTGCATCTTGTCAAAAATTAGGTGGAACTGCTGCATTTATAGATGCAGAGCATGCACTTGATCCAAAATACGCAAAACAACTAGGGGTGAATTTGGAAAATTTATTACTATCTCAGCCAGATAATGGTGAACAGGCTCTTGAAATTACAGACACTCTAACCAGATCGGGTGCGGTAGATGTTATAGTTATAGACTCAGTTGCTGCACTAGTTCCAAAGGCAGAAATTGACGGAGATATGGATCAACAATCAATAGGCCTACAAGCAAGACTTATGTCAAAAGCTTTAAGAAAGTTAACTGGCTCAATTTCAAAAACAAATTGTACGGTAATATTTATAAACCAAATTCGTGCAAAAATTTCAACCGGATACTCACAAGGGCCATCTGAAACAACTACAGGCGGAAATGCATTAAAATTTTATGCGTCTATAAGAATTGAGGTTAAAAAAGTAAAAACCTTATATCATAAAGAGGAATCTGTTGGGTCTTTAACTCAATTCAAAATTGTAAAAAACAAGGTTGCTCCTCCATTTAAAAAAGTAGAACTTGAAATAATGTATGGTCAAGGAATAAGTAAAGAAGGCGAGATATTAGATTTAGCTGAAAAAATGGGAATATTTCAAAGATCAGGTGCATATTATTATTATAATAATGAAAAACTTGCACAGGGAAAAGAAAAGCTTCGTGAAATTTTAAAAAGCAACATATCCCTTGCAGATGAAATTGAAAAGAAAATTCGCGCAAAATTTGGAACAGTTGATATAACAGACGAGGCTGAGGTAAGTCATGATGAAATAACGGAAAGTAAGGCTGAGCCTGAAGATGATGATATTTTATAAAAATATTTTTTTTAAAATTATAACCCGAAAGCCAAAGTGATGTTTTTTTATTTTAAAAACAATAGAATCAAGGGCAACATAACCACAGAATATTTAAAAATAAAAATTGGAACTCTCAAGAAATAATTGAGAGATAAAATAATTTTTTGGGCTTTTTATTATAGTTTATATTTTATTATTTATGTTTGATGAAAATACAATAGTTTGGTTTAATGGAAAATTAGTTAAAGCAAGCGAAGTTAAGATTGGAATTTTTACCCATGCATTGCACTATGGAACGTCAATTTTTGAAGGATGTCGTGCTTACAATGGAAAAGTTTTTAAAATGCAAGAGCATAATGAGAGGCTTATCAATTCTGGAGACTTAGTTGATATTCCAGTTCCATACTCAGCAGATGAATTAAATAAAGAAACAATTGCAGTACTTAAGGCTAATAATTTTACAGATGCCTATATTCGTCCAATTGCTTGGCGTGGAGATGAAAATTTAGGAGTTAAATCTTGTAATAACTCTGTAAATGTAGCAATTTTCGCCTGGCAGTGGGGAAGTTATTATGGTGAAGAAAAAATAAAGGCTGGCATTAGATTATGCTCTACAAAATATGTTCGTCCAGACCCACGAAGCACTGAAACTCAAGCTAAAGCATCAGGGCTTTATTTCGTTGGAAGTATTATGCAAAATAAATGTAGTAAAGATGGATATGACGATGTTTTAATGTTAGACTGGAGGGGTTACATTGCAGAATGTACATCTTGTAATATTTTTTTTGTTAAAGGAAATGAAATTCATACACCAATTCCAGATTGTTTTTTAAATGGTATTACTCGTCAAACCGTTATTGATATTGCAAAAAAATTTGGTTATGCTGTAATTGAAAGACGCATTTTACCCTCTGAACTTCACACATTTTCAGAAAGCTTTACAACTGGTACTGCGGTTGAAGTTATGCCAGTTGCATCGATATTTGATTGCCATGAATATCTGTTAAGAGAGGTTTCAATGAAGATAAGGGATGAATATCTAAGGTGTGTTAATTCTTAATTTATGTCAGAATTGCTGAAACCATTACTAGAAAAAATGCGTATTGGAACAACATTTTTTGTTATATCTGCATTATTTTATGTATTTAGTACAAAATTTAGTTGGTTTTTACCCTTCCTTATGAAAGACGATAAACCAATTGACATTTTAGCGCTAGACAGAAATCAATACATTGCAATTTTCATTTTTATTAGCGTTATATCTAGATTTATTGAAAATTTTCAATTACCAAAAGTAATGTTTGACAAACTCAATATTGGAAAATTAAAAGAAATATTAAAAAAAACTCCAACATGGAAATCTTTTGTAAAAGAACTGGCGAATCAGAAAGGACGTAAGAAAGAGATTAAGTCTTTACAAAGGGAGATAAAAAATTATGAATCAAAGATATTTCAGATATTATCTAGCTATGATGACAATTTTAAAGTAACAGGGGGATGTATTAATGAAGAAAACCTTTTTACTCTTTATGTTTCTGCATCAGATATATCATCATCAGATATATCATCATTAGATTATCGCTACCATAGCAATATATATAATGATATTTCGTTGGAATACTTAAGATTATATGATATTAGTTTTGGAGAAAATGCAGAAAAAGAAAATAGAGCGCTTACGAATGAGGAAATTATTAAAATAAATTCAAAGCTAGCGAATGTGGTTGAATCAGTTATTGACAAATAAAAATTATTTGTTAGTAAAGATTCATAATAATTGAAAGCTATTATGCAAACTTTGTACGATAAAATTTGGAATTCACATGTTGTTGAATATGATGTAAAATCTGATATGTATTTGATATATATAGACAGGCATTTAATTCATGAAGTAACTTCTCCGCAGGCCTTTGATGGAATTCGTGCTGCAGGGCGAAAAGTTATGCATCCTGAAAAAACTATGGCATTGGCAGATCACAATACACCAACTAAAGATATATCTGTAGTTAAGAATGAGGAATCTCGTATTCAGCTTGATACTTTATTGAAAAATACTTTAGAATTTGGAATAGAATATTTCCCATTGGGGCATAAAAATAATGGAATTGTGCATGTTGTAGGTCCAGATTTAGGTTTTACTTTACCAGGAACAACTCTTGTATGTGGAGATTCCCACACGGCAACCCATGGAGCATTTGGTGCAATTGCTTGTGGCATTGGAACTTCGCAAGTTGAACATGTTTTGTCGACACAGACACTTTCAATGAAAAAATCTAAAAATATGAAGATTTCAGTAAATGGTGTTTTAGGTATCGGAGTGACATCAAAAGATGTTATTTTACATATCATTGGAGTAATTGGAACAGCTGGGGGAAATGGTTATGCTATTGAGTTTTGTGGAAATATTTTTAAAGAAATGTCAATGGAGGGAAGAATGACAATTTGTAATATGACAATTGAAGGGGGTGCAAGATTTGGTATAATTGCTCCAGATGAAAAAACTTTTTCATATTTAAAAGGAAAACCCAAGACCCCAAAAGGTGAATTATGGAACAAAGCAGTTGAATATTGGAAAACTTTAAAATCTGATGATGACGCAGTTTTTGATAAAATAATTGAAATAGATGCAAAAGATATAAAGCCAACCATAACATGGGGAACTTCACCGGAAGATGTTATTTCAATTGATGGAGTGATACCAGAGCCTAAAAATGATACCAAGAAAAGATCCCTTGAGTACATGGGTTTAAAAGCTGGAATGAAAGCAAGTGATATTAAAATTGATAAAGTATTTATTGGATCATGTACAAACTCTAGAATTGAAGACTTGCGTGAAGTTGCAAAAATTGTTAAAGGAAAAAAAGTTGCATCTAGTGTTTCTGCTATGATAGTTCCCGGATCTTATGTTGTAAAAGATTTAGCAGAGGCAGAGGGTTTGGCTAAAATTTTTACAGATGCAGGATTTGAATGGAGAAATCCGGGTTGTTCTATGTGCCTTGCTATGAACGAAGATAAATTAAAACCTTATGAACGCTGCGCATCCACATCAAACAGAAATTTTGAAGGCAGGCAGGGTTACCTTGGTCGCACCCATCTTATGTCTCCAGCCATGGCTGCATCTGCTGCGATTGCAGGACATTTAGTGGATGTTAGGGGGTAACTTTATCAACATTATTGAACTTTAAGTTTAAGAGTGTTATTTCTTAAATAACTCATACATCATAATTGCCGCGGCATTTGATACATTTAAGCTGTCTGCATCTTTATGTATTTTAATTTGCACCAGTTCATTGCAAGATTCTTTAATAGATGGACGCATACCACTTCCCTCGCTACCCATGACAAAAGCTAATTTCTGATTTTCTTTTACAATATCTGAAATATTACGAGATTTCGTATTACATTCCATTCCAATTGTATAAAAACCTGAATCCTTTAATTGTGCAATTGTTTGATTAATGTTTGTAACAGTTAAAATATTAACATACTCACTCATTCCAGCAGATGAACGAATTACACTTGAATTAATTTGTGGCATATTATATGCTGTAATTATAACTAAATCTATATCAAAGCATCTTGCCGAACGAAGTATTGCACCTAGATTATGTGGATCGTTTATTTGATCTAAAATAACAATAGACGCTTTTTCTTCTTTTTTGAATATATCAATATAGTCATTGAGCTTTAAATCTTCAATTAAATCACTTACATGAGCGATATAACCTTGATGCTTATCTCCATCTTTACACATTCTAAATAATCTATCTTTTGAAATATACTCAACATCAATATTTTTATCAAATTCAATTGCATTATCAATATTTTCATCAATAAATAATTTATATATTAATCTTCTTTGATTATCTAAAACTGCCTTTACCGCATGTCTTCCATAAATTACATGGAAATTTTTTTGTTTTTTATTATTTTTTTGCATAAATGTTTTTGGTAAATTAAATTGCATTTTAAAATTAAACTTTTAAAAGCAATAAAATAATTATTTTAATTTAGTGGATATATCAAATAAAGTTAAAACTGCGGCATGCTTGATTATAGGTAGCGAGATTATGACTGGTAAAACAAAGGATACTAATATGCACCATCTAGCAGTTGAGTTATTTAAGAATGGAATAGATTTGATGGAAGCTAGACATGTTCGTGATATAAAACAAGATATCATTGATGGAGTTTTAGGCTTATCGCATAAATATGATTATGTTTTTACCAGTGGAGGTATAGGCCCAACACATGACGATATAACAACAGATGCAATAGCCAAGGCTTTTAAAAAAGATGTTTTATTGAACCCCAAAGCTCATGAGATATTAAAAGCTTTTTATGGTGATGCTTTAAATGAATCTAGATTGAAAATGGCAAAAATACCACAGGATGCAAATCTAATATTAAATAATATAACTCAAGCTCCAGGGTTTAAAATTGAAAATGTTTTTGTAATGGCTGGTGTGCCAAAAATTTTTATAGCTATGTTGAATGAAGTTTTGCCGTATTTACAAAAAGGCATACCAACTAAAAGTGTATCTCATATTTTTTATTTACTTGAAGGTGATATAGCAAAACCACTTACAAAAATTGCCCATAGTTACGCAAAAGATGGAATTGATATTGGCAGTTACCCAACAATGGAAGATGGAAAATGGATTGTTGAAATTATTGTAAGATCTTGCGATGAAAATTTAGCAAAACAAATTATGCAAGAAATTATTGAAGATTTTAGGCATATTGTACCTAGTTTTAAGAGTTTATAAATATTTTTTCAAAAATTAAATATCTAAATCATACTGAAAAACTGTTTTACTTAAAATATGAAAGTGTAGATGAAATACACTTTGTCCAGAGTCTTTACCTTTATTGGTAATAACTCTGTATCCATTTTCTAAGTTAGTGATTTTTACAACTTCAATAATAAATTTATTCAATGATATAATTTCAAAGTCGCTTGCATTTAAAATAAAATCTTCATAATCGATATATTCGCCTTTAGGTAGGGCTAAAATATGCATTGGGGCCTTTGGCTCAATTGACCAAAATGCAATATTATTTTCATCTTCATGAACTTTTCTACAAGAAAGTTCGCCTCTTATAATTTTTGCAAATACATTGTTTTTGTCATATTTTTCCATATTTACTATCTCAAATTAATGGCCATTGTTTTTGGCACTTTCTATTAATGTCAAGAAAATAGCTAATTATAAACAATTTCACCCTAACTAAAGATTTTTAATAGTCGCCCAAGCCCTGAATTCTGAAAAATCTTGAAATATTTATAATTTATCATTTGTTTTTTCTTGCTCTTTTAACCATACTTTAGCTCCTTTTTTAGTCGCTGGTGAATCAAAATAACAATAGTCTTATATGGATATTTATGTTTTATATTATCATTTAAGTAAGGATATTTTTCATCAAAACTGCCAGTGGATGTTTGAGATTTACATTCAATAATAATATATTTTTTTTATTAGGATCATAAACAACAAAATCAGAATTTAATTGATTATAATCATTATATTAAATTATAACACATCCAAACTGAGGACATTTTTATTTGCCCATAAAATGAATTTTAAGAATTTTATTCAAACCTCCTTTGTTTTTTATAGCTTGCTTTCATCAATAATTTTCTTATGTATATTTAGGGTTAAATTGTATATAATTAGCTAAATTTTAAATATTTCTTGCAAAACAAATTTTGTAGATATATCTACAATAATGTTACTATAAATAGAAGTGAAAAGAGAAGAATTTTTTACACATCTTGATGAATTAAAATTTATAATATTAAGGGTTTTAACCTTTTTTTTAATAAGTTTCACTATTGTATATTTCTTTGTAGATTCCATAATATCATTTTTAATTAAACCAATTATTTCTAATACTGGTTTAAACATGATATATACTGGCTTATCTGAGGGATTTTCTTTACACTTAAGTATTGCAAGCTCTTTGGGAATTTTTCTTACCATACCTTTTGCACTTTATGAGATTTATAAATTTTGCTCCCTAGGAATGAAAATTTATGAAAAAAAGATAGCAAAGTACACCATTATATTTGGAGTTTTATTATTTATTATAGGTTGTATAATATCTTATATTTTCATCATTCCATCTGCAATAAATTTTTTTATTTCATATACAAATTCAACCAATGTACAAGTAGCATTACAGCCAAAAATTATAGATTATATAGATTTAATATGCTCAATTATGATAGCTTTTGGAATAGCATTTCAGGCACCATTAATTATTTTTTTTCTACATATATCAAATATTTTAAAATTAGAGAAATTATTAAAATATAGGCGATATGTAATTGTTTTTGTATTTATTATATCTGCAATTTTTACTCCACCTGATATTGTGAGTCAAATTATTCTTGCAACAATGATTCTAATTTTAATTGAAATATCTTTTCTATTTTGCAAAATATTTGATAAATTCCAAGCTAATAATAGATAATACTTATTCATTATTGTTAAATAAAACTCTTAAAAGTGTTTCTAATTTTTCCTCATTATTAAAAGATATGCACACATCTTTATTTGATGAATTATTTTCATTTTTAGGTATAAATCTAATTTTTATATTGAATTTACTTTCAAAGTCATCTTCAATAAGTTTTAATTTTGATAAAAATTCTTGATTCATGCTATGGGAGAAATTTTTTGTTTTATTACTTTGTTTATTGTTAAGTGTTTTTATATATTCTTCAAGTTGTCTTACCGTTAAAGATTTTTTAATACATAATTTTAACAATTCCAGTACATCTTGCCTTCCAGCTAAAATTTTTGCAATACCAATTGATATATCATGTTCAATAATAAAATTTTTAATTTCATCTGATAAATTTGCAATTCTTAGCATATTTGCTATATGTGAGCGATGCTTTCCAACTTTATGTGAAATTTCATTTTGAGTTAAATTAAATTCTGATTGTAGCTGTAAATATGCATTTGCCTCTTCGATTAAAGTTAAATCACTTCTTTGAATATTTTCGATGATACTGGCTATAAAGCCTTTTTCTTTGATAAAATCTTTTATTATAACTGGAACAAATTCTAAATTTAAAAGCTTTGCTGCACGAAACCTTCTTTCGCCTGTTATAATTTCATATTTATCTTCATCAATTTTTTGCACTAAAATTGGTTGTAATATACCATTTTCTTTAATTGATTCAGCTAAATTCATCATCTCTTGCGTATCAAAAGATTTTCTTGGTTGATTTATATTTGGAATAATTTTATTAATTAAAATTTCAATTGCACCAGATTGATTTTGATTAGAAGATTTATTACTATCTTCTTGATTAATTTTTTGCATACCAAATAGTGCATTTAATCCCATTCCTAATCTTTGATTTTTGTTATCATTTTCAGTCATTATTCAATTTTAATACCATTTCTTTGAACAAATTCTTTAGCAAGATTTATATATGCAATAGAGCCAGGGCATGAAATATCATACATCATAACCGGAAGACCGTAGGATGGGGCTTCTGAAATTCGTATATTTCTTGGTATAACAGTTTTATATACTGCTTCACCAAATACTTTTCTTACTTCAATTTCAACTTCTTGTGTTAAATTATTCCTTTTGTCATACATGGTAAGCAATACACCTTCAATTTCAAGTTCGGGATTTGCATTGTCATTGCCAATTATCATTTCATAAGTTTTCATTAAATGACTTAAGCCCTCAAGTGCAAAAAATTCACATTGTACTGGTATTAAAATAGAATTAGATGCACATAAAGCATTAATTGTGAGCATTCCTAAAGACGGCGGACAATCAAGAAGTATTATATCATAATCTTTCAGTACTGTTTGCAATAATACTTTTAGTAATTTGGTATTTCCAGATAATTCAATCTCCGCACCAGCTAAATCAACGCTTGATGGAATAATTGAGAGATTTTTTATTCCACTTTCATGTATTGTGGTTGAAATTTCATTTTTTTTGGATAATACATCATAAGTATTTGAAATTCTTCTATCTTGAGAAAGACCAATACCAGTTGATGCATTTCCCTGTGGATCGAGGTCTATAATTAGAGTTTTTTGCCCAATTGCAGCAAGGGATGTTGCTAAATTTATTACGCTTGTTGTTTTACCAACACCACCTTTTTGATTTATCACGGATACAACTTTTGCCATTAATTTTTTTGGACTATAAATAAGCATTACTTACTAGCACATATAAAATAGAAAAATCAAGATTTTTTATTGCAAAACAATTTTTCTTATTTATTATCTGAATAATGTCTTATCATATGAAATGGCACAATGTACAAGAAATTGTAGAAAATCTTGAAGATAAATATCCAAATGTGGATATAATTAATATAAGATATACAGATTTTCATTCATGGATTATAAATTTAGATGGTTTTGTGGGCGACAAAGATGCCTCGAATGAAAAAATTTTAGAAAGCATACATTTAGCTTGGCTTAAAGAAAGGGGTTTAGTGTAAATAAAGTAATTTTATTATAAAAATAATTTACTTTTTTATACACTCGCTAATATCAGGAATTTCATTTGTTGCAGGAGGAATTATATTTCCATATTTTGCAGTGATTTTGTTTATGTTGTCCTGCCTTTGTTGCAGAACTTTTTCTTTGTTTTGACAACGGCAAGATTGCAAGAGCAGTGACAATGTTAGTACATAAAAAAATTTCATAATTTTTTGACTTTTTTATTTAAAAAACTCTTCATTTCGTATAAAACAAGCAAAATTCCGCCTAATGTTACAAAGCAATCTGCAATATTAAACACTGGAAAGTGATAGTCATGATAATAAAAATGTAAGAAATCTGTTACACAGGATTGATTAATTCTATCTATTAAATTTCCAATTGCACCACCTATTATAAAAAGTATTGCTAGTTTTTCAAAATTATTTTTTGATTTTATTAAATATCTTATAAAAAAAACCAATATTAATATTGCTGAAATTGATAAAATAACATCAGAGTATGCAATTTTACTCAGCATACCAAAACTCACACCTTTATTGCAAACAAAGGTAAAATTAAAAAATGACAATATCGTGTATGAACAATAGCTGTAAATATCCTCACAAATGCTATGAAAAAAATTAACTGCAAAGTATTTGGTTATTTGATCTACAAAAATAACAAATAAAACAACAAATATTTGTAAAAAAAATACCTTGTTTTTAATAAAAATATTTTGCATATTATATATAAAATATATTAAGGTATAGCATGAGTGCAGAGAAAATTAATATCAACAACAAAATAGATAAAAATAATTTTAAGCTAGGATATATGCACTTTTGTGGTATTGGTGGCATTGGAATGTCTGCTATTGCACAGGTTATGCATCAAAACGGCTTTAAAGTGCAAGGCAGCGATAAATCTGAATCATTTATAGTGCAATCTATGCTAAATATGGGGATAAAAATTTTCCCCTTACAAAAGGAATCTAATTTACACGGTGTCTCTTGTTTGGTTTATAGTTCGGCAATTAATCTTGAAACGAATGAAGAAATTTTAGCTGCAAAAAAACTTAATATTCCAATTATACATAGATCTGTTGCACTTGGATTTATAATGGAAGACTATATCAGTATTGCAATTTCAGGTTCACACGGTAAAACAACCACAACATCTTTGCTTGGATTTATATTGGATAAATGTGGCTTTAATCCAATTATTATCTCAGGTGGAATTATGAATGAATATAATTCAAATTATAAAATTGGAAATGGGAAATATATTGTTGTAGAGGCAGATGAATCTGATGGCAGTTTTGTAAATTTTTCATCAAATTATAGCCTTATTACAAATATAGATAGAGAGCATATTGATTATTACAAAAGCATTGAAGAAATTGAAAATATATTTCAAGTTTTAGCCGATAAATCTGATACCTGTGCGGTATGTTATGATGATGAAAGGTTGCAAAAAATTTCGAGTAAAACAGAAAGTGCAATATTAAAATATGGCATTAATGATTGCGTTGACTATAGAATTGATCTAAATACAATCAAATACCAAGGTGGATATTCATATTTTAATGTTATAACCAAAGAAAAAACATACAATATAAAAGCAAAACTTTTTGGTATTCATAATATTAAAAATATTACAGGTGCCTTTATGCTTGCAAAAAAATTAGGATGTGAAGATGTCATTTTACTTGATGCAATATCAAAATTTACAGGTGTTAAAAGAAGATTTACGCATGTTGGAACTTTTAATGATGCTTTAATTATTGATGACTACGCCCATCATCCAACTGAAATAAAAGCCGTAATTTCAGCAGCTTTAGATATTAAAAGTAACACAAATATGCAAAATGGAAGGATTATAGTTGTATTTCAACCTCATAGATACTCAAGAGTGTATGATTTAATGGAGGAATTTACCAAATGTTTTTATGGAATTGATAATTTAATTATAAATCCAATTTATGCTGCAGGTGAAGAAAATATTCACAATATAAAACTTGAAGATTTATCAATATTAGTACAAAAAAATATTTTAACTATCGATATACGAATTGCAAATTTGGAGCATGTAAGATGTAATTTGGCCGTTATGAACCTTTGTAAAGATGATATAGTAATTTTTATGGGGGCAGGAGATATAACTAAATTTGCTTATTCAACATGTGATGTTTTATTGTAATTTACTAATATGAAAGTATTTATCTATCTATTATTTTTTGTATTTTATTCTTTTCAAGCTTTTGCATTAGATACAATTGAAATTGAAAAGTTATATGGAAATTTAATACCAATTTCTATATCAAATATTAATCAAGAAGATGATAAAGAATTACAAACAGTTTTTCTTGCGTTAAGTGACATAATTGGAAATGACTTTAAAACTACAGTAGATATGGATTATAAAGGGGTTCATAATTATTTAGCAGATTTGAATATATTAAATTTAAAGAAATATCAATATGAGGGAATAGTTTATAATATTAATATAAATATATTTTATCAATCTAAGGAAGACAAAAAATTTATAATTGAAATTAAAGTGTATGATGTGAAGAATGAATCTATATTAACCGAAAAGAAGTATGCTTTTAAAGAGGACAATATTAGAAAAACAGCACATATAGTAGCAGATGTTGCATATTACGCCATGACTGGTAAGGTTGGTTATTTTCAATCTAAAATTCTTTTTAGTTCATCAGATTTAGTAAAAAACAAACATTCAAAAAAAAGCATTTACATTATAGACCAAGATGGTTATGGTGAAAAAATATTGTTGCAAGGTGGGATATTTAATTCACCAATTTTTGATGCTAAAAATAATGCATTAATTTATGTTGATATGACAAATGGGGAACCCTCTTTAAGAGCAGTTAGTATTTTTACAAAAGATAAAATTAATCTTGAAAAATTATATTCAGGTTTTAAATATTCTGAATATATGTCAAGTCCATCTTTATGTAACAAGAAAAATTGTTTATTGGCAAGTAGGCTTTTGGGAGAAGGCAGTAGTATTGTAAAATTTGAAACCATGGGTGAAGATACCATTGCATCAGGAAATATAAATACATCAGCAAGTTCATCTCCAGATGATGAAAAAATTGTATTTGAATCAAACTATGAAGGAAGAAGAAATTTATATATTACTGGACAATCTTTTGCGTCTATTAGAAAAATGTTGATTGGGAGTGATGGAATTTATGCAGAGCCAGCTTGGTCTTACGATGGAGAGTGGATTTGTTTCACAAAATTAAGAAATGGTTTATTTCATATAGGAATTATTCACCCTGATGGCACTGATGAGCAAATTTTATATTCATCACATATGATTGAAAATCCAATGTGGATGCCAAATTCAGATGCAATAATATTTTCAGAAAAGAAATCTATGTCTTCCAAAAGCACTTTGACCATGATAGATTTAAATGGAAGATTGGTTCGCAAAATTAATACCACAATTGGAGCTGTATCTCCTTTTATATGGATTATTAAATAAGAAATACATATAAGCTATATAATAGCAAAATTTTATATATCAAATATTGCTATTTTTTGCTTACATATCAGAATTTACATTACAAGAACAAAAATGACATTCAGGTAAGAAGATTAAAAAATTTTGTTAATCACGTGATATTTTATATTAAAAGATGTTTGACATATTGCTTTAAAACATTGGTACTATAGGAAAAAGATAATTTATCATTGAGTTTTCTTTATTATATCTATAAATTATATTTATAGATATAATAAGGTTAAGATTTAAAACACTTGCTATAGTGATTGAATGCAAATTATATTAATTCACTTTATGTAAAAATATGATGTATTTAATGAAATGTTATTGGACAACAATCTATGTTGAACATTTTAAATTTTAAGGTAAAAAGGCAATATATATGGATTGAATTTTTAAAAAAGGTATAAATAATTAGTACCTAGATTTTCTAGCATAGCCATTTCCACCGCTTCTAGTACCTTTGTAACCATCTGAAGATCTTCTAGCTCCGCCACTTCCTCTATCTCTGCCTTCATCATCTGAAGATCTAGAGTTTTTATCAAATGGGTATTTAGCTATTTCTATTTTAGTCGTTCTTATAACTTCATCAAGGAATGATTTGTGTTTTCTTGCTAAAAATGATACAGCATTTCCAGATTCTCCATTTCTACCAGTTCTTCCTATTCTGTGAATATATGCTTCAACGGTATTTGGAATATCGTAATTTATAACACATTTTACGCCGTTTACATCGATACCACGAGACAAGACATCTGTTCCAATTATGATATTATATTTACCATCATGAAAGCCTTTTAAGTTTGATTGCCTTTTTCCCTGTTGCATATCTCCATGAATACAGCAAGATTTTACACCTTCATTTGTAAGGAAATTTCTTAAAGAATCTGCTTCAATTTTAGTATTTACAAAAATTATTATGGGTTCATTATTATATTTTGATATTTCGGATAAAACATGAGTATATTTTTCATCTCGAGAGTTACATAAATGAAATTCTTGTGTAATTTTGCTATGGCTTGCAGATTCAGTGTTTTTAATTGTTATTATTGCAGGATCTATAAGATATTTGTGTGCAAGAGCTTTTATTGATTCATTTGCCGTTGCAGAAAACATTAAAATTTGTTTTTTTTCGGCACACATTTTTAATATTGATTTTACATCTTCACTAAAACCCATGTCAAGCATTCTATCAAATTCGTCCAATGCAACTATTTCAGTTTGTCCAAGCTTTAAACTTCTTCTGTCGAGATGATCTAAGGCTCTTCCTGGTGTTGCAATTATCAATCTTGGATTCCTTCTTAACCTTTCAAGTTGACGCGACATAGGTGAGCCGCCTATTAAAACAACTGATTTTAAAGGACAATCAGGGCTAATTAATTTATTGATTAGGTCACTAATTTGCATGGCAAGTTCCCTAGTTGGGGTTAAAATAAGTGCACTTTTATTTGCATCTGTAAGTAATTTATTTAAAATTGGAATTACGAAGGCTAATGTTTTTCCAGAACCAGTTCTTGATTGTGCAAGAATATCAAAGCCATCTATGGCAATTGGAATTACAGTTTTTTGTATTTCAGTTGAATTTTTAAAGCCATTTTTATTTAATGCCCTAAGAAGAGCTTCGCACAGGGCGAAGTCTTCAAATAAACTCTCATCATTATTATGTTTATTTTCCATTGTATTAATCTATTAAAGCTATGTTACAAGCTGATTGTCTACCACGATTTTCTTGTGCTTCATAGCTAATTTTTTGACCATCTTTTAAACTTCTTAAGCCAGCTTTTTCAACTTCGCTTATATGGATGAAAATGTCTTGAGAGCCATCATCTTGAACGATGAATCCATATCCCTTTTCAGAGTTGAACCACTTAACTGTACCTTTCTTCATACTTTTTTATAAAAAATTTATAACAAACAAACAAGAGGAATTCAAATTTCTTAATAAAACAAAAATTAGTATTAAAAAGGCATAATCATTTCTCACAAATCCTTAAATATTAGAATAATTATTAAAGTCAATTATTAATTTAAATATTATTTTATAAAGTTTCTTGAAAATTATTTTTCAATATTTATCTTGATTATCAATATGTGTATAATATGAATATAAGAGACTTGTCGATAGAATTTGGCGGAAGATACATTTTTGAAAATGTGTCCTTTTCAATAAATCCAGGGGAAAAAATTGGATTAGTTGGAAGAAATGGTGGTGGAAAAAGTACTTTTTTAAAATTGTTATTAAAGCAATTAGAGCCATCAAGTGGAAAAATTGAGATACCTGAATATTATAAAATTGGATATTTGCAGCAACATTTTGATTTTAACTTTCCAACAGTTGCAGAGGAAGTTTATAGTGTGTTAACTGCGGATAGAGAAAGTGAGGCATGGAAGGGGGATGTTATATTGTCTGGACTTGGTTTTTCTTGGGAGCAAACTCAACAAAACCCTAGAGAATTATCTGGTGGATACCAAGTAAAAGTTAATTTAGCAAAAATGCTTTTAATGGAATCTGAAATGTTATTATTGGACGAACCAACCAATTATCTAGACATTTACTCCATTAGATGGCTTGCAGATTTTTTAAAAAAATGGCGTGGAGAATTAATTTTAATTACGCATGATAGAAAATTTATGGATAAAGTAATTACCCATAGTCTAATAATTCATAGAAATAACTTTAGAAAAATAAATGGAACGCCTCATAAAATTAAAGAACAAATAGCACAAGAAGAGGAAATTTATGAGAATACAAGGTTAAATGAGGCAAAGGCAAGGAAAGAAACTGAAGATTGGATTCGTAGATTTGGTGCCACTGCAAGTAAAGCTAGTCAAGTACAGTCTCGTGTTAAAATGCTTGAAAAACAAGAAGTAAAACAACAGCTTGCGCATATTGCACAATTAGATTTTTCCTTTGCACACACGCCATTTGAAACAAAAGATGACATGGTTGTAGCGAAAGATTTATCTTTCGGTTATGAGGAAGGAAAAGAGTTATTTTCTAACTTAAGTTTTGAAATTAAAAAAAATGATAAAATTTGTATAATAGGTAAAAATGGACAAGGTAAATCTACTTTACTGCAAATTATCAATGAACAACTAAAGGCAAATTCTGGTGAGATTATAACCAATGAAAAGGTTGTATCTGGATATTTTGGACAAACTCATGTTGAAAGATTAGATCCAAATCTTATGATATGGGAAGAAATGCAAGATTCAAGCCCACAATCAGACTATGGAACAGTTCGCAGAATTTGTGCTTATATGTTATTTCCAGGTGAACTTGCAAATAAGAAAATTGGAGTTTTATCTGGTGGAGAGAAAAGCCGTGTTATGCTTGGTAAAATTTTACTATCTAAGGTAAATTTATTACTACTTGATGAACCTACGAATCACTTTGATATGGAATCTTCTGAATCTTTACTTGATGCAATTAAAGAGTTTCCGGGTGCTGTGGTTATGGTGACGCATGATGAGGAGTTTTTATATGAAATTGCAACAAAATTAATTGTATTTGATGGTGGAAAAACCTTCGTATTCCATGGTGGATATAAAGAATTTTTGAAAGATGTTGGTTGGGTTGAATAACAACCATGGATAATGGTAATAATAAAGCCACCAATAATGATGATGGAGGCAAGAAATTTACTTCTTGGCTAGATTTATTTTCCAGTATATTAACATCTAAAGATTCTTTTAAAAGGCTGTTTGTGTTCTACTTTCTGATTTGGAATTATGATTTCATCCTTCTTTTAATTGGCAAACAGCATATTTTACAAAATATTGCTTTATATTATGGTTTTAATAGTCGTGATAATTTTGGAATAGCTTTACTAGGTTTTTTTCAGTTTTATTGCGGAAAACATTGGGGTTACTTTTTATATATTATTATCAATCGTGTTATTATGCCATGTATTTTGGTTTATATTTCAAGATTTTGTATTTCTATCGCAAGAAAGCTTTATATGGAAATTGAAGAAATTCCATGGATAAAAAATAATACAATTAATTACAGAAAACATGAATATGAGAAAAATAATCCTATAAATAATGAAAACAAGGGGATGGAAATAATGAGGCATAGGGAGGAAAGAATGAGGGAGGAGAGTAGGATGGAAAGAATGAGGGAGAGT
>Ga0214919_10000553_pt1 | contig 63417 bp, 68 predicted proteins | sample LL1503_MetaG_FD_177994 | JGI IMG/M metagenome (GOLD analysis project Ga0214919, IMG submission 177994) | Freshwater microbial communities from Lake Lanier, Atlanta, Georgia, United States - LL-1503 | ecosystem: Environmental > Aquatic > Freshwater > Lake | place: USA: Georgia | collected... | reverse complement strand
GTGCCTTATAGATTATATAGGTTTTATTATCAGTTATGTTTTTGAATACTATCATATTCGTTTTTTATTTTTTGTGGAGCTAGTGGGAATCGAACCCACCACAGTCTGATCGCAAATCAAACTCGCCAAAGCCTTGGAACATGTAACCCCATATGTTTTGAGCGGGTGAAGGGAGTCGAACCCTCGTCTCCTGATTGGAAGTCAGGTGTAATGTCGTTTCCTACCGTTATACGACACCCGCGAGTTTTACATCCTGGTGGGATGGTTTTAATGTTGTCTCATTTTGAGCGGGTACCCGGAATCGAACCGAGATCTCAGGCTTGGAAGGCTAGAGTAATAACCGTTATACGATACCCGCAATTTTTGTTGGTGAGGTGGGTAACGATCCCACTATCTTGTGTGTATAAGACACATGCTTCTACCATTTAAGCTACTCACCAGTATAAATAAAAAAACCCAGTCAATTTTCACTGACTGGGTTCCGTTTAATTATTTTGATTAAAAATTATAACATAACACAGCCAGTGACATTCGCTCCCGCGCCGCCTCCGATTATTGTTGATATGTTATTTAAATTTTTCATCGTTTTAATTATATTAATGTATATATAAAAAGTTTTATCTCCCTTTTCAGTTATTTTTAATTTTTGTTGGAAGGGAGGGATTCGAACCCCCGTACTCTTGCGAGAACAGATTTACAGTCTGTCGGTTTTAACCACTCACCCACCTTCCAATATTTGTAGTCCGTACGGGGTTCGAACCCGTGCCTCTGCCGTGAAAGGGCAGCGTGTTAACCGCTTCACTAACGGACCATTTTTATTTCTTTTACAAAGATAAGGAATTATTCCTAATATCCAATATTTTTTGTGTATTAAAATTAGTTATATAAAAATTTTCTTTTTCTATAAATATATCACCATCTAAGTGACTTTCATTTATTTCAATATCATTTAATTTCAAAGTTATTTTACCTTTTATTGATCGAATAGCCTCGCTTTTACTTTTAAATATACCTACTTGTATAAGAAAATCTAATATTTTCATTTTGTGGGAATGGCGAGACTCGAACTCGCAACGCCCGAAGGCTCTGGTTTTACAGACCAGCGTGACTACCTGTGTCACATCATTCCCATTTGTACTACGGACGGGGCTCGAACCCGCACACATCTTACGATGTCCAGATTGAAAGTCTGGTTACTTAACCGGTTTGTATACCGTAGCATCTTATTTGTGGGAGTACCAGGATTCGAACACTAGTTACCTCAAGCCATACGCCATATATTTACGAGGGGCGGCTTACATGCCGCTGACGTTACACTCCCAATTTAATTTAAAACAAAAAACCCAGTCTGATAAGTCAGACTGGGTTAGTTAATATCATAATGAAACCATTACGACATAGACATTAGTCTGACGTTTGAGCTTTGCTCACCCTCATAATAATACGCTATGTTAGTAATAGTTGTCATTGTTTTAGTTTTTTATAGTTTTTAATTCTTTTACAAATATACGGTGTCATTTTCAATTCACCAAATATTTTTTAATCTTTTTTGTAGCGGGGGAAGGATTCGAACCTCCGACCTCTAGGTTATGAGCCTAGCGAGCTACCCCTGCTCTACCCCGCAATATATTTTATTGTATGTGTATATATTAAAAAGTTTTAGCCTCTTTTTTATTTTTTTAAATTTAATAAAATTATTTACGATAAGCAATAGTATTCCAACCAGAAGTTTTAAAATTATAATCTTTTTCAGTGAACCATTGATTAATTTCTTCTAATTTATCTTGAGTTAAATTAATACTTTCATATACAATAACATCGGGTAGTTTAACCCTACTATCATCTAAACTCATAATTAAATCAGCATCTATACCTTCAACATCTAAGTGTAACCACTTGATATCATCTGATAATCCTAAATTTATTATTAAGTCATTTAATGATATAGAGTTTAATAATACAGAGTTTGTATTATCACCTATGTAACTAAAAGTATGTTCTTTTATAACTGAATTTGTATATCCATCACCACCTTGAAAAAATTCAACTTGACCACCATCTGGAGTAACTAACATTAATAAAGGATAAGCACTTTCAACATTTTTATAATTGTCTACAAGTTTTAGATATTGTGGAATTGAAGCTTCTACCAAATATCCTTCTAAATAACCTTTTTTAATAGATGTTTTCCATTCGCCAGAAGATCCATCATGTGTGCCGATAACAATCCCTTTAGCGCCTTTATTAGCAATAGACCAACTTAAAAAGAATTTATGAGCTTCATCACCATCAATTAAAGGATTCCAAACCCAACTAAATACAACATTATTATCAGCATCTGTAACAGTAACAGTTGATTCAAATCCCCAGGGAAATGTGCTCCAAGTACCAGGATACATTTCACTTTCCCATATTACTTTTTTAGTATCTGTATTTGAAACTTTAAATATCAATGGTAAACTCCAAGGAAATTTTACACCAAGTGGAGCATGCTCTATCTCTATAAACAATCCACCATTAACTTCATGTGGTGAGTTATTTACTGCTTCTTCTGGTTTACTGTATTTGAACTTTATCACAATGAGTACTTTTTTAATTTTGATACAAAATCAATATTATCTTTATTTATAATATATTCAAAAGTATCTATATTACCTGAGTTAACATCTTCAACAGTTTCAGTAACTTTACAACCTAATTCTGACTTAAATATATTGAATATATTTTCACCTAAATTGTTGTATCTCCATATATTTGGTGGTAAATCAAACTTATTTTTAAAAAGAATACTTTCATTTTGTAAATCATAGATAGTTATGTCAGATGTTAAATAATTATTTGTATTATTATTATAAGCAACTATACATCCATTATTACTAAAATAAATACCACTTCTCAAACCTAAAAATAAATAGTTACTACCTTGAGAATGAACTTGAGCAGTTAGTGTATCAGGTAGATAGTTTTTATAATCATCATATTTATATTCTAATCTTGGATTACATTTATTGATTATATTACTTTTAATCCATTGCTCCATAATCATTAATTTGCTTATTTCAGTATATTCTTTACCACTTTCTATAAATTTATCTGGAGCAATAGATAAAAATTTATCTAAATTAAAAAACACAGGAATAGCATAACAACAGTTAATTTGAAATTGTATAATATCGTTACTAAAAATTGTTATTATACTTTGAAATGATATAGATTCTAAGTTATCTTTAATCATTAAATCCATATTTTTATTAAAAAAATCGACTGATTGGTCACCTAGTTCATAATCATATTCCCAAAGAATGGCATTTTTAAAACCTATTTGTTTAGCTAGTTTAAAAGCACTTATATAAAGATTAAAAACACCAGCCTGATAAGATTTCTTATAAATATAAGTTTCCAATCTAATACCACCGAAGTAATCGATTGTATTAAAAAGATCACCTTCTATACTAACTGGGTTGCTGAATATATCTGATTCATTAACAATTAAATTGTTATCATCTTTGATAAAATAATCGCATAGATTTTGGTTTCTTTCACTAACAGAAATATGAGAAGCTAATATTACTTTTAAGTTTAATTTTTTTATAGATGTTAAACTTTTAAAAAGTATTTCTTCTCTTTCATCTGTACTAGCGTGCGAAAATACTACTATACAAAAATCTTTATTCATTGTAATTTTCTTACATTTTGTCCAACATAAACTCCAGACTCGGTTATGTTTTTAACTATTCCTGTATTTAATCCAATAGTGACATTATCACAAATAGTAATCTTTTCTCTAATAGATGAATTTGTTCCTAAGTAAACTTTATTACCTAAATTAACATTACCGGAAACAATAGAACCAGGCATAGCACTAAAGTAATCACCTATTCTACAATCGTGTCCTATATGATTAGCTCTATTTAATATAGCGTGTTTCCCTATTTCAACATTACAAGTGATAATAGAATTAGCACCTATAAATGAGCCTTCACCAATAATAATATCATCATTCATTAGTTGAGCAGTTGGATGTATAAAAGTAAAGTATTGAGTATTTACTGGCAGTTGTTTTACAATGTCTTCTCTGTCTTTAGAATTAGCGACCGCTATCATTACAACATACTTATCTGGATTGAATTTAGAAAGAGGTAAAAGTTTATTATCACCTTCTTTCCAATATTCATCACTGACAAATCGAAAAAGTTCAATACCCATTTGAGCTTGAACTTCTCTTGCGTGACCACCATTACCAATTAAAGCTTTAATCATTTAGTATAGATTTCAAATTTTGATAAGTCTGGATAAGGAAGTTCTAAATCGGCATTATGTTTTTTAGTACCATCCATATTATAAAATTGACCCATTAATAACATACCTCTAGTTGCTAACTCAGGCATCATATAAAAGTTCCAACCTAACATATCAAAATTATCATCATGATAAGAACACTCTCTTCTACCTGAGTATCTAGCTCTTTTGAACCAAAGATAAGCTTCTAAACTATCTGTTAAAATAGCACCACCTTTACTTAACTTAAAGTGTTTGTAAGGTCCAGTAAATGAGATACACATATGTGTTCCTGTTTTATACATATCAGCAGTAAAACTTAAAGCTGAATCCCAAACATTAGTTGGTTCTAACTGATAAGCACCTTTGATTGTTTTTCCTTCTACTGGTCTAAATTTAACTTTAGCACCTGCGTGAATAATCTCACAAGGAACTGAAGGGTAAGTTCTTGATGGTATAGTTATTTCCATACCTGCTGCTTTTTCATACATTAAAGCGAGAAAAAGTGCGTTACTTTGATTATCAACTGTTACTACATAAGGTGCTCCTGTATAGTCAGCTAATGCTTTTTCAAAGTCTTCTGTTATTTTATATACTCCGTTTGCCATATTATCTTAATTCTAATTTTGCTATGTTTTTAAGTTCATTGGATGATGAAAATTCCCAATTTTCCATACTGCCTGTTATTGGGTTTATATAAATTACTTTATACAAAGTTTCTGGAATAATGTTAAAAGTTTTATAGGTAACACTATTTGAATTAAAATGATGAGAGAAAGATTCAGGAACATCATTTTTCAAAATTTGAAACTCAAATTCTATATCTTTTTCCCAACCATGACAAATTATAGCAAATTTATCACTATCATTTACAATAAAAGCTGGTCTAAAAATACCAACATTTCTCACTCTAGATTTGGTAAAATCATTATCTAAAAATAATCCAACTGTATGAGTAGGTAGTTGAATCATATGGTTTAATATTTGATTTTTTTCTAATATTTGATATTGAACAGACTGTAGATGTCTTCTATCATGATTTGGAATACCTTCATCTGAAACAAATCTCATATAATCATCACCAGTGTTTATTTGCTTATCAAAGCAATTGATATAATCATTAGATTTACACATAATAATCTTACCATCTATCCAGTTTTTACCACTAAAAACCATTCCTGTACACATTGATGCTGTTTCTATTATTGATTTTAAATGATTGATATATTCAATTTTTAAAATCGAATCATATTCAAACCTAACAAAAAAATCAAAACCATTATTATGAGAAAATCTAGCACCATTGATTAAACTAGTTAAACAAGCCGGGGCATGAGGATCAGGATTATTTAATACTATTGAAGTTGAAAATAAATTAGTACCAAATGTTAAATATGATATAGATCCATCAGGTTCTAACAATGTATTATTTAAATCAACCTCACAGTAATCACACATTAAAGAAATATATTCTGGAATAGCAAGATGAGATGTTAATAAAATTGGAAAACCAAGATTTTTAACTCTGTTAATACATTCTATTGTAATCTCCTCAGATTCTTTAGATTGTATAAATGTGTCTATTTGAATTAATACTTTATTCACTTTTGAAATAACTATTATTTTTAAGATTTACTAAATAATCTAAAATTAAATTAACTTCAGATGTTCTTTTTTCACCGTGTAGAACTTTTGTATCTCTTTTATTATCTGGAATTCTATAGAAATTTTGAGAAGTATCTTCATTACTCCATCTTGCTTTACCTTCAACTGCTTCATCTGAATAAAAGTGTTTAACTGTTTCAAAACCTTCTCCTAAATTAACATAACAAAGAGGAAATCCTACATTTGTTTTTTTCCAAGAAAGAACATTATAAACAGTTTCTTCATGATAAGTGGCATACTTTTTAAGATTAACTAGTTTGGGTAAAATAAAACAAAGCTCTCTCCAAGTTTTTATAAAAGGTAAACATTTTTGATTCATTAGCATTATACCAGTAGTTCTATATGAACCTCTTTCATTTTCACCAACTTCTAAGAAACTCATTAAGGGCCATTCTAAACAAAATTTATTATCAGCTTGCGGCCAAGACCCACCAGCAAATGGATTACCGTGTTGAACTCCATTTTCAATCCAAATCATATACTCATGTATACCTTGAGTTGCTATAGGATAATCAGCTACAATAGGCATCCAATTAAATAACTCATCAACCAAAGGTGTTGCTAAACAATCAGAGTCTAAATAACAAACCTCATCAAAACCTTCTTCTAAAGCCATTTCCATAGCAATTGTTTTAGCACATAAAATATTATAAATTCTTTCACTATATCTGTTTATATAAAAGTTACCAGAGTCTACTGATGTATAATCATCAGAAGTTCTTTCTGAAATATCTAAATCAATATTTCTAAGTTGAACATTTTTATATTCATCAAATTTTTGTTTATCTTCTTCTTGTAAGTTTATACAATAAACTATTAAAGGTAAATCAGAGAATAAACTAACTGATTTAGCAAGATTAAGAGCTACCTCTAGATAATCTCTAGTAACGTGTGTTATATAAGTTTTTTTCATTATTTAAATAATTTTATAAATTCATCTATGTTATCAGAACATATATATGTTAGTAATTCATTTACTTTACTATCTTCTAAATTCCACCATTTTATTTCAAGTAAATCAGATATTTGTTCATCTGTAAATCTTTTTTTAATAAACTTGGCTGGATTTCCACCAACTATAGAGTAAGGTTCAACATTTTTAACAACATTACTATTAGCCGCAATAACAGCACCATCACCTATGGTAACGCCAGTTAGTATAGTAACACCATGACCAATCCAAACATCATTTCCAATAACAGTATCTTTTATAATTTTCTCTATGTTAATAGAACCACTAAACTTATTAGTGTTTAATACTCCAAATGGATAAGTTGATACATTTTGAATTGGATGATTACCACCTAGTAATATTGTAATATCACTAGATAAAGAACAAAATTTACCAATTCTTAACTTTTCACCAGTTTCAAAATCTTTTACAACAACACCATCACAACCATATGTGTATTTATCAAACTCTTCAGATTTTATCTTTCTATCCATTTAATCTTTCACTATATTTTTTAAGAAAATCTTCAGGTGATATTAAACTTAGATTATTCATAACACTTTCCTGATTATAACTATAATAACCATTTTGAAAGTTATCTAAGAGGTTACCTTCACCTGGATTAGTAAAATGTATAATACCACAACCGTGGTCAGTATTAACACAATTCATAACTAAATCATTTCTTTCTGTTCTTAATTTAATCCAAGATTTCCAAACATCTCCATTCCAAGCAGTTGTTCCTAAGTCAGATGCTTTTTGTAAAGGTATAACTTGAGCCTCATATGAATAAGGAATAACATCGTGTACAACAATACAACCACCAGGATTCAATCTTTTAAGAGAGTTTACAATATCTCTATAAGCAACATCAGCGTGGTGTAAACCATCTACAAATACTATATCAAACTTCTCAAAGTTATTTTCAAAATATTCATCAGAGGTTAATAGATAATCAGCCTCAGCATTTGGATCTGGATCTACACAAACTTTTCTATCAACACTAACTGATGTAAAGTTAATTTTTGCTTGTGTTCCAATTTCTAAAAATGATTTATAATCATTTACAGTAATTAAGTAATTTATAATATCAAATCTTAACATTATTCGTAATATTTTTTTGTTGTTGTTCTATATTCATAATAATAAAGAATCTTTTCGATTCTAGATTGGGTTACAATTCTATCCAACATTCTAGATGCCCATTCATCATCTTCACCTGTTTTAATATCTTGGAACCATTCAGTTATGTTAGACTTTTTATGAACCATTAAATGATTTGGATGTCTGTAATAAGATTCCTCTTTTTCACAATAATCAAACTCTCTACCATATTTAACTAACTTAGGTCTTTGTTCGTCAAAAGTTATTAAAGCGTCAAATACAATAACATCAGGTGACCAGTCTCTTATCTCTTTTAATATCAAATCAACATAATCATCAGATACTAAATCATCATCATCAATAAAACAAGTGTATTTACCATTAGCCATTTTAATAGCATCATTTCTTTTTTGACCAATGCTTCTTTTAGCATTATCAGAAAAGACTAAAAGTTCAACATTTTTATCTTTTACTTGAGGTTCTAACTTATCTAATAATCTATCTAAGAAAATATTTCTTCTTTCGGTTAAAGAACAGATTAAGATAGAAAGATCAATTTCTTTTTTATTAACTTTTGAAACTATATTCAAACAATCAAAACCTTCTCTGTTATCTCTATAACATTCAACTACTTCAAATCCTTGTTGAGTAAATAATTCAGATAAATTGTTTTCATCAAAGTAATTAACATGACAAGGATCATCATAAGCTCTTAAATAAGGAACAGATACTATGAAATGACCACCGTCTTTAATAACTCTTTTCCATTCAGAAAATACAATATTATAGTCTTCTTGATAAATATGTTCTAATGTATGAAAACAAGTAGCTGAATCAAAGTAGTTATCACTAATTCTATTTAAATTTGTTAAATCACCTACCTGGTATCTAACCTTACTTTTAACCTCTAAAGATTCATTACAGTTTGATAAAAGATTTTCAGCAACTAAAATAGATTCTTCATTTATATCAATACCTACAATACTTTTAATATTAGTATTTCTAGCGGCTATTATTGTACATGCTCCGTGATTACATCCAAAATCAGCAACTCGACCTTTTATAATTTCACTATACTGATTTAGTATAATAGTATTTAGATGAGATTCCCAATTTTCAATATTAGCATCCCTAGTTATATAACTTTCTTTTGAGTATTTTTCTTTCATTTTAATTTTATTAAATTCTGGTTTCCATTTACTTAGTTCTTCAACAAAAGACATATTCTTAAATTCTAAATCTAATTGACTAAAGAATAAACCATCTGGTGAAGCATCTCTTTGACCACCTTTTTCAACTGTTGTACTTCTTTCAAAATGAATCATTGGTGAGTTTAGAACATAAGCACCTTTCATTCCTGAAGAGTATAATTTTGAATAGATATAATCATCACCATAAAAGAAAGATAATTCATTTGGTATTTGATTATAACATTCTTTTCTAAAAATTAAATCCCAACCTTGTCTATAAGGTGATTCAATTACTTTATATTTTAATTCATTAGACCATTCTTGATAGTCTTTATTATTTGAAACATGATTAATAAATCCAATATTTTGTTCTTTTTCAAAAACTTGAATAGCAGATGATAAAAAGTTAGGAGCTACTCTAACATCATTATTTAATAAACATATGTAGGGTGTATTAGATTTAATAACAAACCAATTCCAAAGATTATTCAAAGGAGTGTTTATTTCATTTTGAATAAACTCTATATTTGAGGGTAGTGATTCAAAGTATTCTTTAGTTCCTTCTTCATAACTATTTTGGTCTATAATGGTTAAGTTAAAATTACAATCTTGTGACAATAAATCACTTATACAATCTTTTGTAAATTGTAAATTATTAAGATTTACAACTAGAACTGAAATATTTACCAAAGCACTATTATATTTTTTTATATTTTTTATATTCTTATAATCTTAAAAGTTTAATATATACCTTAATGAAACATCTTAAATCTATACTTGAATCTATTGAATCTTATCCATTTGAAGATGGTGGTTTAGAAGGTGCTACCTACTATTATTATTTCTCAGATGGTCAAAATGATTTTAGAGTTGAAATAGATAGAAAACCTCAAGGTGAAGCCGAAATTGTTTATAGAGTTAAGACTGGTGATAACTGGACATTTGAATTAGTTACAACAAACATATTTAGTCTTTTGAAAACTATATTTAACGGGATTATATCAGACTTTATTAGTAAAAATGATTGGTGTTCTGAAATCACTATAAAAGGTTTAGGTAAAGGAAATGAAAGTGATGCTATCACTCAAAGAACAAAAGTTTACTATAGATATTTACAGAATAATCCAATAGAGGGTTGGGAATTAGATAGATATGGTAACGAAATATACTTAGATAAAATAATATAATACTATGAATAGACCAGAAGTAAGAATTATACAAAATCAAGAAGAGCAAACTCAACCAGCTAATATTGATAGTTGGGAAGCAGAACAGTTACTTCGTAAATATGGACATCAACCTCAACAATTCTCAACAAGAGAAGAACCTCAACAACCAGTTGACCAAGGTTTAACATTTGAACAAATGGTAGCCCAAGAAGAATCTAGACTTAAAGAAGAAGAGATGAGAAGAAGAGCCAGAATGAATGGACCTAAGCCAACAACATTTGATGGTAATAGAGGTTATGACTCGGAAGTTAAATATAGTTCAGATGATGATACTGGATTTGGTTTCAAGATTGAAATCACAACAGATATGAAACTACCTAAATATTAATAAAAAAACCCACTCAAACTGAGTGGGTTTTTCTTTTAAGCATTATACTTAAAATTATGATTTTCTTCAATGTTTAGAAGAGTGTTATAAATCAACTTAATCACATTCTCAACATCATCTTTATGAACAGTTTCACAAGTAGTGTGCATGTATTTCAAAGGAAGTGAAATTAAAACTGAAGGAACTCCACCATTTGAATAAGCAAAAGCATCAGTATCAGTTCCTGTTGAAGTTGATGAAGCCGCCAATTGAAAAGGAATTTTCTTTTTGTTAGCTGTATCAATTACTAACTTTCTCAATTTATTATGAACAGCAGGTGCTCTTGTGATAACACCACCTTGACCAGCAACGTGTTCACCTTCTTTAGAAGCAGTGTAACAAGGAGAAGAAGTTTCGTGACAAACATCAGTGATGATTGCTACATTTGGTTTGATACTTTGAGTAATCATTTGAGCACCTCTTAAACCAATTTCTTCTTGAACAGAGTTTACAATATACAATTTGTATGGTAATTCTTTACCTTTTTCTTTTAGTCTACGAGCAACTTCAGCAATCATAAATCCACCAATACGATTATCTAAAGCACGACCTGTGTAATAATCAGTACCTAGTTTCATGAATTGGTCTTTGAAAGTAACTACTGTACCAACTTTAATACCCATTTTATCAACATCTTCTTTTGAAGAAGCACCAACATCAATAAAGATTGAATCTAAGTCAGATTCTTTTTTACGATAGTGAATATGAATTGCTGGGTGACCAAAGATACCATCTACTGGTCCATTTTCTCCCCAAAGAGTAACTCTCATTGAAGGCGCAATAGTAGCATCAGAGCCACCATTTTTAATTACTTTAATGTAACCTTTTGAATCAATATAATTCACAAACCAACTGATTTCGTCAGCATGTGCCTCAATTACTACTTTGAACTCAGAGTCCATATTACCCATAATACCGTAAGCGGTGCCATAGTTATCAATTTCTACTTTATCAGCAAACTTAGCAATGTTTTCCATCCAAAGTTTCTGACCACCTAATTCGTATTCGAATCCGGTTGGTGAGTTGCTATTCAAATAGCTTTCAAGGAATTTTTCGTTTATCTTCATATAATTTACTTTGTTTTAATTCTTAAAATTCTAATTGGTTCATAAATAAAAAATAAACCAAGTATTGTGTATATTATTTTATACTCAATATTACAGTCATTGTTTATAACTAGATTAAATATCATACCGGCTAAAGCAAACATCGGTACTGTTAAAATCAATTTCATTTTATTTGGACTCATTTGAAATCTTCGTTGCTTCTATAGTTACTTAAATTAATTGTATCAAATTCATCTTTTTGATCTTTTTTAGAAACACCCATCATTTTTAAGACTGTATTAATAGGTCTTTCAGTCCAATCAAACTCACTTGATTTATCATATTCTTTTTTGTTATTCACAAAAAGTTTGGCTTCTTGATGTCCGTTACCTCCAAAATAGTCTGTTGATATTTTAGCAATAGTTTTATCTCTTCCAAATTCTCTTACATTTGGAATATAAGTAGTTGCTAAAATATCATGAGGTAATTTGGTCCACTTTATTTCTTTAGATTCTTTATTTTCTAACACAGAGTTAATCTTTTCATTTCTTAACTCCGACTTATTCATTAAATATATGCTTATACAGTGTCCCATAATTCGGAACAAAGATAAATAATAAAAGCCATTTGACAAAATAATATATAGAGTATATAAAAAAAATTACTACAAATGAGTATAATTTCACTTTCCACTTACACAGATATGTCAGGAGCAGCAACTCCTTCATCAGGTATTATAATGGGCTTAGATACACTAGATGGAAAATTTAAACAAAAAGATTCTACAGGAGCTATAACAGAAATTGGATCAGGTGCTGGTACAGGTTCTGCTGGTACATCTGGATCTGCTGGTACATCTGGATCTTCGGGCACAAGCGGAAATATTGGAGCAACTGGACCAAGTGGAGCAGATGGTGGTAACTCATTAAAATGGATATATGGTGATAAAAGTACATCTGGTGAGTTTGAATTAGCCACTGCTGATTTTACACAAACAAATAATTATGTTTTAATTAATGACTCCAGTCAAATTGGAAACTCAGTATCTTGGTTAACAGCTTTGGGAGATTATGCTACTTTATTTTCCGGTGCTGTTTATATGAAAATATCAGAGTTAGTTGATCCTACCATATATGGTATTTATCAAGTTACTGCTGGTTCTGACCAAACAACACACTGGAGATATGAAGTTACTAAGGTTTCATCAAATGGTACTCCTACTAACAGCTTAGAATATTCAATTAGTTGGGTTATAATGGGTGGTAATAGTGGATCTTCAGGTAGTTCAGGATCATCTGGAACAAGAGGGTCTTCAGGAACAAGTGGATTATCTGGATCTGCTGGTACATCTGGATATACGGGTGCTGATGCTGCTAATACTTTAAAATGGACATTAGATAATACATCAACTGCGGCTGTATTTGAAAAGTTTGACACCAATTCTGCCGGACCAGGCACAGGTGAGACTGATACATCGTTAATTAGTTTAATTAATATAAATAAAAAAAGTTTAAGTGGTGATGTTACTAGTTGGTTGGAAGTAATTAATACAACGGTTAGCGCAAATGCTGATAGTGTTTATTTACAAATAACTAAGTCTGATGATCCTACTGTATTTGGTATTTATTCAATAAACTCATCAGCTGATAATGGAACACATTATACATTTACTATTTCTCCTACCGGTATTATAGCATCAAATGGAACTTTATCAGAATATAGAAACTATTCTATAAGTTTTATTTTACAAAGTTATGGTAGTTCAGGTACAAGTGGAACATCAGGTAATGGTTCATCAGGAACTAGCGGATCATCAGGAACTAGCGGATCATCAGGCACATCAGGTAACTCAGGTATTGATGCTGCTAATACACTAAAATGGAATCTTGATACTACATTGTCTGCAACAACATTTGAAAAATTTGATACAGGTGGTTTACTTGATACTTCAATGATTTCTAATATATCAATAAACAAAACAAGTTTAAATGGATTGTCTCCCTATAATTGGTTATCTACAATTCATACGTTAGTTAATGCTAATCCAGATAGTGTTTATTTACAAATAACTAAATCTGATGATTCTACTATATTTGGTATTTATTCAATATCAACATCAAATGATAATTCAACACACTATACTTTTGGAGTTGGATCTGCTATATCATCACTTGGTAATTTAGTAGAAGGTAGAGACCATTCGATAAGTTTTATTATACAAGGGTCTGGTACAAGTGGTAGTTCTGGTACATCAGGAAGTTCAGGAACTTCAGGAAGTTCAGGAACTAGTGGTTTAAGCGGAACTTCTGGTTCAGCGGGGACATCCGGATCTTCAGGTTTGAGTGGTGGTATTCTTGTTAAAGCTCCTATTTCAACACCATCTGGTTATACACTAACTCCATCTCCATCACCATCAATTCAAACTGAATATTGGCCCGTAGATACTACAAGTTCAGCTATTAGTTTTGCCTTATCGTCTGCTAGTCTTTTGGCTGATGGTAAAACAATAATTATTAAAGATGAGGCAGGAAGTGCGGGAAGTAATAATATTACAATAACACCACATTTAGCTGAAACAATTGATGGCACGAACTCAAAAGTTATAAATTCAAACTATGGATCAATAACACTTATAAAAAATGGCGGAGGTTCTTGGTTTATACTATCAAAAGTGTCAACTTAATTTAATCGAGAATTAATTCTCCAATTAACATACATTTTTAAAGGCTTTATTATAATAGACAAAAAATTCATAAGTCTATATATAATAAAGCCTTTAATCTTTTTTAAATAATTACATCATTTAGAATACCTTCTGATAAAGTGTCAATAAATCTTTCAATTATTTCCATTTCTTCTTCTAGGTTTCCATCAGTTCTAAATTGTCTAAATGAACCAGCATCTAGAAATCTCATAGTATAACCATGATGATTAAATATAGTAAAACAGAATCTTGTTCTACCTGAATTAGAAGCATTTACCCAAATTTTTCTATAATCTGATGTTAATCTTTCAGTCAATAAATCTTGTAGTAACATCAAAGTTGTTTCAATTGATGTTTCTCTTCTTGTGTAATATGAATAAATTGCTTCCATAATTTTATTTTTGCGGAGAGTGAGGGATTCGAACCCTCGGTGCCTTTTCAGGCACACACGCTTTCCAAGCGTGCTCCATAAACCACTCGGACAACTCTCCAGTTATCTTTGCGGAGAGCAGAGTATTCGAAACTCACACATTTTATTGTGCCACTCGCTTAGCAGGCGGTGCTAGTACCCTGACTAGTTTACTCTCCATTGGCGGAAGAAGAGGGAATCGAACCCCCAAAGCTTTTACACCCAGCTGTTTTCAAGACAGTGTCCTCGTCCATTCGGACTCCTTCCAATTGGCGGAGAAGTGAGGTATCGATCCCCATACCCGAAGGTACCAGCAGTTTTCAAGACTGTGCTTAGCGCCAGCTAAGTTACTTCTCCAATTTGTAGTCTCGTAGAGATTCGAACTCTAATTTCACGGTTCGTAGCCGAGTGTCCTGTCCAGTTGAACGACGAAACTATATAAAACAAAAAACCCTTCAAACTTGAAGTTCGAAGGGTTTCTTTAATATCTTTTTACTTAAATATTATGAACACGATCGAACCTCACTCATTTTTGACGAGCGACTTGACGATTTTGACGATGTGTAAATAATTGTTTTCATAATCTTATTTGTTATATATTAATTTTTTATTCTTCTTTTTAGTGGGGATGGTTGGATTCGAACCAACGACCTTATAATTTCAAAATATACGAAGTAACTCTCTCAATCAACACTCTTACGAGGTAAAATTTCAAAAGAGATAGTTTTCTCTACCACTGAGCTACATCCCCAATTGAATTTATTACGTTACTTGAAAAGTGCCAAGTCGATAAAATTCTAAACAGTCTCATAACTAGGGAGAGAGGCAGGACTCGAACCTACACCACGCGGTTAACAGCCGAAGTAACTCTTAACATCACTACTAATTACGTTAACCGTAATCAGAGAATACTTGTCAGAGTATAATAACGTGCTCTACCAATTGAGCTACTCTCTCCATTTTTTGTGATTCCGGTGGGACTCGAACCCACGGTGGACTTTTCATCATCAGATTAAGAGTCTGGCGCAATCGCCGCTATGCGACGGAATCAATTTTGTGCGTCTGGTGGGACTCGAACCCACGGTTGAAATTAATCTACTGGTTAAAAGCCAGTTGCTATAGCCACTAAGCGACAGACGCATTACTTAGTGATCCTGGTGGGACTCGAACCCACGGTTGAGAATTAACTCTACTGGTTAAAAGCCAGTTGCTATAGCCGCTAAGCGACAGGATCATTTATGTTTTTTAGTGATCCCGGTGGGGTTCGAACCCACAACCTTCCGATTAAAAGTCGGAAGCTCCACCGATTGAGCTACGGAATCATTGTCTTGTTGAGGGCAACGATCCGTATGAATCGTTGCCTAGCGTTTATATTTCAATTTTGTTTTCATTTCTTTTAATTTTTTCTTTTATATTAGCACGCCATTGAGGAATCGAACCCCACCGTCGAGGTTTTGGAGACCTGACCGACACCTTGTCTGTATGACGTATGTTGTGGAGACTGACGGAATCGAACCGACCTCTTCCGGGCTTCAACCGGACGCTAAACCTACTTAGCTAAGTCTCCTTTTGGGTAAATGACGGGTTACGATCCCGCTACCTCTGGTACCACAAACCAGCGCTCTACCGATTGAGCTACATTCACCATAATACCCCACTTAATCAGATTACCGGACTGACTGCCATATGGGAGTGGGGGTCTCCTGTTTATCTCAGGACTCCGTGGAACCTCCCGGTAACGATCCGGGCTCCCTGGATTTTCAGTCCAGTGCTTTCACCTGATTAGCTTAGGTTCCAATTTGGGTGTCGTACGGGATTCGAACCCGTACCTTAACTTTCACAGAGTTAAATGCTCATCTTTCGATTCTCCATTAACAATAACGACACCATATAAAAACAAAAAATCCGAACTCTTTTGAAGTTCGGACTGATATATTGATTTTAATTTTCTAGATAATCTTAAATGACATCCTTCAAATCACGCAATACTCTTTCAGTACCGAACTGGGTGCTAAACCACTTGCTCGATTTACTAAAATGTTTATGTGTGCGATTTGTTGTCATTTCTTTATATATTAAAAAGGATTTCTTCCTTTTGGTTATTTTGTTCTTATTTTATACAAATATAGATAAAAGTTTTAAATCTACCTAATATTTTTATTTTTTTTATTAATTTGTTTCAACTCTGATACAATCTGTTGCCAAAACTGTTTGTTCTTTACCATCTACCCAGAACTTAACTTCGTTAATAGAAACCATTTCAAATGAGTCACAGTAAACAAATGTTTCCATATATGTAAAACCTGACCCATTACAAACTGTAAGTTTATAATCTCTTGAAGAGTATAAGTTATAAAAAGCAAATGCTGAAAAAGCAATAGCTATGATAATTAGTGCGTTTCTAAATTTGTTTTCCATAACACAAAGATATGGATAAAATAATAATTTACCAAATTATTATTAAAATTTACCCACCATAAGCAGCAGTTATATAACCACCTTTAATTCTAAAATTGATTCTATTAGATTTAACCTCCATAGTAAGCATCTTAGAATGACCATCTACTTCTACTACTCTAACTATAAATCCACCATCTTCGGCATATTTTGTTGCTTCATCTAAAGTTTTACCAACATATTGTTTTTCGGTAATAATTCCATTATCTCTTAAATAACTCATAATTAATTTTTTCTTTTATATAGTAAAAAATTAATCGTACATCAAAATATGAGAAATTGTTTTTAATATATAAGTTAAACTATAAAACTACAAAATGGATTTAACAAATTATTTAAGAAAAGACTACGCTACTCCATCTATATATTATGGATATTCAATCGATCCAAATGCTGCTTCTACAGACTTCAATTGGTCTATTAGAAAAGTTACAACAGCCGCAAATGTTGAAACAGTTACTTGGTCAAATGGTGATCCAGGGAAACCATTAGCTAAATGGAATGACAGAGTTAACTCATTCTCAACACCAGCTGGTTCATTAGGTCTTACATGTAGTAAAGGAACTCAAATAGATAATAGTGTACCATTAAATATTACTTGGAACCAATTATCGGGTGCTAATAGATATCAAGTAGTTGTTTCAAAAAACAGTATAGTTTACTCAGATTTAGGATCTCAAATTTATTATAATCCAAATGGTAACACAAATCAAATTACTAAAGAGATAGTAAATGGTGGTAGTTATATTTATAATTTTGCTGAGTCAACTAATGGTCTTTCACCAAGTAATATTTACTCTATTACACTAACAGCAATTAATGTTGCTGGTTCTTCATCATCAACAGTTACTATTACTACTTAATAACTTCTTTGATTGACTCAGAAACCATTTTCTTATCAGCTGGGAGAGTTGCGAACTCTTTCATAATAGCACCGATTTGTGTGATTCCAGAATTAACAAGTTCTGTTACTTTAGCTGTAACTTCTTCTTTAGACATTTGTGTTGGAAGGTAAACTTCAATTACTGACAATTCTACTTTAGATTTTTCGTCATTGCTTAATGTAATAGTTTCTTTAAGAGACTTTACAGTTTTTGTAAGAATTTTTGTTACCTCAGCATCTGAAAGATTATCAGAACCAATATTCTTTTCTACGGTTTGAATTTCTCCTTTAACAACAGATAGTATGCTTTTTGCTACCATGTTCTTAGACTTAAATGCTGTCATAAAGTCTGCGTTGATTTTTTCTTTCAGTGTCATTTTATTTTTATTTACTTATTTACAATTAAAAAAGAAGATTGGTGGAACGTCTGTCAAGTATGGTCGAAATCCGAGAACCTTACCTTGACTTTTAGTGACCTCATCACTTAGGATTACCTTTTAATATGCTTTCGCCTCGGTTGAGCAGTGTTACCATTCTGCTCGTTTAAAATCTTCTTTGAGTTGGGTTTAATCATTAGTTATTTGAGACATCTATCACCAACACGACTTCGACATCTACACCCTTACTATTATCATATAGTTATATTTACAAGGTAGTTCACTGGCTTTAACAAGGGTGTTAACTTATTTAACAGCTACTTACTACCATAATTTCGTTAAGACTCACACCGTTTTATCATATTATTAATGTGAAATCTTTCAATCTGTTGATTTCTCAACTTTTGCCTTAACGACTCTTTGTTTGTTATACAAATGTATAAAGAAAGTTTTAATTTACCAAATAAATTTTAATATATACATTATGTCAAACATGAAACACTTAATGTTATTTGAAGCTTTTGAGTCTAATGCTTTATCAAAAATGATGAAGTTCTTAGCTAAAAAAGTAGATACTAATTCTAAAGAAAGATTTAAGGATAAATTAAAAAGATTGATTACTCAATTTGATATTCCTATTGATAAGATAAGTGATAAAGATGTTAAATATCTTAATAGAAATCAAGCTCTTAAACTTAGAAATGTAGACAAAATTGAAAATTATAAAGAAATTTATTGTTTAAAGTTTTGGTTTTCAATGGATGAAGGATATTTAGGATTTACCGGTGTTGGTAATACTAGTATGGATTTCAAATCATATATCAAATATAATAACAACAGAAATAGAAGTCGTGGTAGAAATTCACATTTTAGTAATGATGAATTAGATTATATAAAAAATCGATTAAATATTAAAACCGGTAAACTCACACCACTTAAAAATTATGAAGACTTGACACACAAACAGTTAGTAATTGGTATATTCTCTGATGATGAAGATGATATGTCAAGAATAGGCTTAGCTAAAATTTGGAGAAGTGAATATGGCGAGCTTCATGGTATTCAAAATGTTGCTGGTGGCGGTGAACCAGATGCTCAAATAGATGGCGAAAGCTGGAGAAATTGGAGAGATGAAGATGGTGAAGAAAATGAAGATGGTTATTTACCATTTTCAAGATCTTGGCATATGGGTTCGGTTAGTTCTCCAGGTTCCGACCATCATAAATTACACATTTATACACCATCAGAAGAACCTTTACATATAGAAGGTGTTAAGAGAGAAGAAGTAAAAGAAGAAGAAAAAGAAAGTCCTCTTGACTTCAATTTACCATTAAATAGTAGTTATGGTTTAAGAGAATGGGGTGATACATCTTGGTCAATAGATGATTACACATTAGTTGAAAAATCCGACTTTTCAATTGTTTTAATGCTTGATGATATACTTAAATCAGTTAAAGTTCCAGTTAATCAAATTAAAACAAATAGAGAAGAATCAAGAGAAGGAGCTACTAAATTAATGAGTGATTCTAAAATTAAAAAAGCAAACATTGAAAGATATTTAACTGCGATTGTTGGTAAAATGGGTATTGATAAAGATATCAAAGAACTTAAAAATCTTCAAAAGTTGGTAGTAAAATCTGTTTGTGGTGATTTAGCTTTTATTTCTATTTATAAAGGCAGACCAGGATTTGATAGTTTAGATAGTATGTCTGGTTATATTTATGATATGATGAAGTCTAAGGATGAAGGTGATAGAAATTACTATCTTTCAAGTATAATTAGTTCTTTTAAAAGCTTGAATTCATATTCTGAAGATTATACAAAACAATATAATGAGTCTCTTAAAGAAATTAATAATAGTAATATAGAACCTCTTATAGAAATATTTAAAATATTTATAGAAATTGGTAAGAAAATTAAAAATTATTTACTTTCACAAAACATTCAAACTATCGAAGATTTAGGAATGGTTATGGTTAAATTAAGATCTATTAGAAATTTAGCTACTGAAAGAGGATTTTCATTTAGTTATACTAGAAATATTCTAAACGAATTTCATTATGCCAATGATGTCAGATATTATATTAATGAATGTGATAATGATAGAAGAAGAAATGAAGTTTTAGAAGATATTAAAAAGGTTAAACACATTGAAAGATATATTGATTCTTTACTTAGATAACGAATCAATTTCTTTTTTACGCTCATCAATTTCATATATCAAAGATAAACAATCACTTTTCAATTTTTTTAATTCTTTAGCTGATGTTATAGTGGCTTTTTTTAAATCAGATTCAATTGTATCTATCTCATTTTGTATAGATTTACTGATTTTCTCCAACTCTTCAATTATATCTTTTTGAATATCTGGTATTAAAGCCTTGTAATATGGATTACTGTATATAACTTCTCTATATTGATTTGGATCAAACCCTTTAACTAACAGAATAAGATGTTTGAGTATTTCTTCTTCTGTCAAAGATTTATTTAAATCTTCTAATATAGGTTTAATATCTTTTAATTTACGAGCCATTTATACCGTTCGACGGATCTCTCGATCCATATCTCTTTTTTTGATTGTTTCTCTTTTATCGTACAACTTTTTCCCTTTAACAACACCAATCTTAACCTTTACACGGTTATGTGCTGTAAATATTTCAAGTGGAACCATAGTTGTTCCTTTATCTTGAAGTAATTTTTCAATTCTATTAATTTCCTTTCGATTGAGAAGTAATTTCTTATCTCGACTTTCGTCATGTTTTTCAGCCACATGTGTTTGTTTATATCTGGCTACTTTCATATTCTTTAACCAAACTTCACCATTAGTGATATAAGCGAAACAATCAACTATAGAAACATTGCCTTCTCTAACTGATTTAACTTCAGCTCCCAATAGCATTACACCTGCGTCGAAGTCTTCCAACACAAAGTATTCATAATAAGCTTTTCTATTAGTTGTTATTTTCATAGTTACAAATATAGTTATAATCTTTTAATTTGTTGTAAGAAATATCAATGTTGTTATCATCAAATCTATTCTTTATTACTTTCATTGATTCTTCCTCCATTACAATAGCTACATCACTCATATAAATTGGTTTACTACCACCTTTGAAATTTGTAATACTAGCATCATCAACATTCTTTCCACTACTATATAGTGATGTTAATATTAAAAGTTTATAAGGTGGTGTTTGAGGGTAAACACCAGAATAGTTTGAGTATAAATCTTCTCTGATTTTATTAATAATATTTCCTATTTGATTTTGTCTACCTCCTAAATCATCTGACTTAAATCTAATCTCATTTAAATCTAAAACAAGATACTCAGGATTTTTTACAGTATTACCAGTTTCTAAAATTGATTGAAGTTTCAAATCTCTTAAAAAAGATTTAAAAGAAAAAGACGAGTCTATTTCAGGAACCACCAAGTGAGGTAGTTTAGAAATAATCTCGTCTTTGAGTCTTTCCTGCTTGAATCTATACCCCAAAAGAGATATATCAGATTTTTGTATTAATTCAAAAAAATATTCAATGTTTTTCATTTGACTTTATTTTAAAAGTCAGTGTCAGTGTTGTCAATAGAATCAACTGATTCAGATGGTGTTAATAAACCATCAATAATTTCAGTTAATTTTTTCTTAGTTACAGCCCCGTGTGTTGATTCAACAATTTGACCATCTTTATAAAAGAAGATTGTTGGAATATTTCTAACACCAAGTTCCATAACTTTATCTCTATTTGCGTCAGCATCACATTTACCAACTGTGATTTTTTCAAAGTAGTCTGAAGAAATTTGATCTACAATTGGAGAAATCATTTTACAAGGACCACACCAAGGTGCCCAAATGTCAACAAGTACTATACCTTCTTTAACGAAATCATCATAGTTCTCACCGTTTAATTCTGTTACATATGCTATCATCGTAATAATTTATTTTTATTTTATATTGAATATATTGAGAAAGTTTAAAACATCCAGATGTCATTATTATTCTTGTCAATAACCTCTTCTATATTTAGTATTTTATTAACTTTTCCTCTTGTATCATTAACAATCTTTTTTCTAACAGAAAGTTCTAATAATAACATTGTTTGGTCATCCAAAACAATATTTTTATCTACCTTAACACTTTCTAAAATAGAAATTGCTATAATAGGGTCTTCTTTGAATGTGTCTAAAAACCTTTTAATAATTTCAATTTGCTCAGACATTTTTAATCCTTTTAAGTTCTCAATAGAACCAGGAGCATATTTACCAAATCTTTGTAATAAGTCTAAGTCTTCTTGGTTCACTTCTCTATCAATATAATGAACATCATTAAAGAAGTAATATAATTTAGACCACATATCTTTCAGATTTTGATCCTTACCATAGATATTTCTCATATAGAATAAGAAGTCCGTTGATTTAAATATCTTATTAATGTTATCATCTTCAAATATTTGAGGAAGATTGCTATAAACTATTTTTTCAAAATTATCAGTCAATGGAACTTCTGTTACTTCTTTTTTAATATCTCTAGCAACCAAGTAATAAAGTTCTACTTTTTCACCAACTTTTGTGAATACATATTCTTCCGCTTCTAAATCTCTTGACATTTGAAAATATGGTGATAATAAATCTTTATTATCACGACACATATCTAAATACCTTTCTCTAAATCTTAATTTGATTCTATCAATGAATCTATAAGAAAGAGCATATTGAAGTAACTTAAATTCAAAATCATACAACTTAGCATTTAACTCTTTACTCTTTTTAGCAATTCTAACAGCTGTATGTGAAGGTGTCATTATATTTGAAACCTTTAACTCACCAGTTTTTAAGAAGTCTTCGAATTCTGAAGTCCAATATAATTTATCATTATCAATATCATATCCAATTCGAGTGGCATTGATATCAAATGATTTAATAATTAAAGAAGGATCAGATGTGTTTGATTTATACTTAATAGTATTGAACATATCTTCTCTCTCAGACTCGACTATAGAATAGAAATCCTTGGTATAATTATTAAAATTCATACCACCATAGTCTTCATAATACTTTGTTTCTTTTTCTTGGTAATTAAAAAGGGACTTCTTATTAGTGTCTAATTCCTTTTCAATTCCATCAAAAACAAAGATGTCAATATCATTGACTACTGCTTTGTTGCCTGATACCAATTCCCAAACTATGTTTGCGATGGCACCTCCAGCGACAAATCCGTGTAGGGGCAAGCCCCATTCAGACTTGATTCTATCTATAGCCTGTCTTCCTAGAGATTCTATATTCATAAATAATTACATTAACATTTCATCGATAGCGTCAAACTCTTTCTTAGTCTCACGAACTAAGATAGCTCTTCCGTTACGAATTTGTGATTTAACTGTTGATAGGTTTAGGTTAAGTTTGTCAGAGATATCTTTATAAGACATTCTTTTTAACTCACGCATTTCGATTACATCACGATAAGGATTCTTTAAATTCTCAATGTGCTTCTTCATAATGTCAGCTTTCTTAGCATGAACCTCATGCATGAAATTGTCACCTTCATCTTCTTGAATGAAGTCTTTCATTGTTGTTCCTTCATCATCGAACTCAATATCTAATGACATTGTTTTCTTTTCGTTTTTAAGGTCTTGTAATGCTAGATTTTTTGCTATTGTAAATAGCCAGGTAGAGAATTGAGATTTTTCTTTTTCATATTTCTCAATCTTCTCAAAAGCCGCCATGAATGAATCTGTTGAGATATCTTCTGCCTTTTGAGGGTCATTAGTAATTTTAGCTGTAAAATATACTAGTTTTGGGTAATACTTTGTGTACAATGAAGAGAAGTCTTTACCCGTTCTTTCTCTAAATACTTTTTCTTGTTCACTGAATAGAATTGCCTTTTTAGGTTCCATATTTTGCCGTTTCTTTTTTTGTTGAGGAGTCATTAATTCATCCTCAATATTGCCTTCTTTTGCCGTTAATGGTGATTGCTCACCCGAATAATTTATATCATATATATCAGCAAAAGTTGTGTCTGTTTCAATAATTTTTTCAGTCGATTGTTGTTCATTTTTTAGATCATTCATATTTTATTTACAGGTTTATTATTTGGTTAATTTTTTTATCGCGCAAGTCAGCAAAGGTACCGAAATTAATCGGATTTATTTGACAAACTTTACCTTTGTTTTCATCATCAGAGCATATCCAAACACTTACTCGTTCAACATCACTTGACGGTGAATAAGAAGCAGTTCTTAACTCATATTCTTTATGAATAGTTAGCCTACTGTGATTTTCATCAGACTCACCACCTAAATAATAAAGTGTTCTTTCTTCTTTACTTTTTGATTGTATTTCAGAGATATACTTTATGTGAGGAAATTTTAGTTTATCAAAGTCCATATTAATTTAATATTTCGTCAATTTTTTTGTTTCTCTTATCAGCAGCAGTTGTGATCCAAGTAATCTCACTAGAAATAACCCAAGTCTTATCAACCATATCAGTTAATCTTTTTTTATTATAATCTGTATTATACTCAGATTGATTTGATTTAATCTCAATAACTTCAATCTTTGATAATCTATCAGTTGATTCCAACTCACCTATTTCACATACTACTTCAACTGTGCTTTTTCTAGTTGTGAGAGCATCAGTTACAGAAAAACTTTTCTCGAATAAACCTCGTCTTGAATACTTTTCAACAACTGGTACTGGCTTTTTCTTCCACTTAATAAAACCAATCGGTAGTCCTATAATAAGACCAATTAAAATTCCTAAATATATCATTGTTATTATTTTAACATATTTTCTAATTGTTCAACTGTAATCACTTCAACACCTAATTCAATAGCTTTCTTCTCTTTAGAAGAACCACTACCAATCGCCTTCATTACAAGGTGAGTTGTTGTTTTTGATACACCAGAACTAATCTTTCCACCACGAGATTCAATATCAGATTCTAAATCTGGTCTACGAACTCCGGTAAAGACAAATGATTTACCCTCAAGGTCTGTGCCAACTTTAACAGCCTCAACTTTTTCAGTAATAGTGACAGGTAAATCTTTAATGAAGTCAAAGAAAATGTCATATGAGTCAATGTATGATTTAGCAGATACTTCAGCAAATCCTTCAATTGACATTACTTGGTCAACAGTTGGTTTAGTTTTGAAATCTTCTAAAAGAACTAGTTTCTTAGAACCTAATCCTTTGAAAATACCTGTAGCATGTTGTAGTTTAGACAACTGAACACCACTAACAGACTTTTGAATAGATTTATAAACGATGTCAGCTTTTCTCTTACCAAAACGGTCAATCTTCTCTAAGTCAGAAGTCGTAAGAGTAAGAACATCTTTGATTGTTTTATAACCAGCATCCCATAATTGAGTAATAACTCCTTCTGACACATTGTCTGCTTCTAAGATTTCAAAGAAAGCAACAATCTTTTTCAACTTCTGATCATCAGTTTCGGTCAAAGTTATTAGCTCGATACCTGCTTCATTCCAATCTACTTCAACACCTTCGATTGTAGGTTGAACAAATTCAACTGGAGTGATAACATCAGCAATGATTGGAATAACCATTCCAGAACGTTTTACGACTACTTTAGCACCTACGCCAAGTCCTAAGTCTTTTACAAATCTGGCGTTGTTACCAGTCACGTTAGACACTGTAACACCATCTAATTTAACAGGAGTGATATGTAAGATTGGTTTTAATAAACCTTGTTTAGAAATATTCCAAGAGATTCCGATAACATCGGTTTGAGCAGATTGCTCAAAACTTGGATGTTTGAAGGCACGAGCCCAAACTGGATTGTTTGAAGAAGTTTCACGACCTAATTTATTTTGAAGTTTTAAGTCATTTAATTCGATAATCAAACCATCGATTTCATATTCAGTAGAAAACTTATGAAATAAATCAATAAGCAAGTCTTCTGATAAATCAGATAGTTGACAAATATGATATTGTACTTTTGATGCTTGTCCTTTGTTAAGTTCGTTAATAACTTCTTGTTTAGTTGAGAAGTTTCTTTTACAAACAGCACCGTATTTAATATACTGGCAATCTTTTAGAGAATCATTTACAGTTTTAGAGTTTAACAAACCAGCAACTAAGTTACGAGGATTTGCGAAATCAGCTGAGAATTTATCAATGAATACTTGTTTAGGTATCATTACTTCACCATAAGTAAAACTAAATGGATCTTCTTCTAGGTTTAAGTGATTTTGAATTAAAGCGTAATGTTCGCTTGATTTTTGACCGAACTCACCATCACCACGAGTCCAAGCTTCAGATGTAGCCTCATTAACACATAATGAAAGACCATCAAACTTTGGTGTGATAATAACATATTCAGATTTTGAAATGCCTTTTAGGCGAGACCAATCATCAACATCATTCATTGACTTGATTTTATTCATCGAAGCCATTTCAATAGGAAGACGCGATTTACGAGTTTCATCAGCGATTTCAATACCTACTTTTGTAAGTAATTCATCATCTGGAGATAATAAAGATAATTCTTCAACTAGTTGGTCATACTTAGCATCAGATATGATTGGTTGTCCCAATCTATAGGCATCATTTGCCTTAATAATTTGTTCTTTTAGTTGTTCAATCATCTTACAAAGATAGTTAATTTTTTATTAATTAAAGAATATTTTCTAAATTTTTATTTCTATTGTAGGTTTTTTCATCATAAACTTCAATTACATAACCTTCAATTTTGAATTCAGAAGCCCAAACATCATATCCTGTCTTATATCGAGGATTATCTTCTAAAACTTTTTGAATCGCTTCATCTTTTGATTCAGCAACAACTTGATAACTTGGTAGTGAACCACTGTGCCAACCACCATCATTGAATGTAACTGTGTAAATCTTCATCATAAGCAAATGTAAGGAAATAATTTATTAAAAACAAATATTAAAGAAATGAGTAAAATTTAATATATAAGAAAAATCAATAGATTAAAAATGCCAATTCAAAGCTCATTTCCGACCGTAGCTGACCAGGTTATCTCTTCCAATAAGAATATTATAGAAATACTAGGTCAAATTAATAGTTTAGCTACCACAACAGACCAATCTGTAAATATTAAAATTTATGATGAAAATGGAGTTCTAAGAACTTATGCCGTTCCATCATTTGCTTCATTAAAAGGTGAAATTGATAGATTAAATAATAATATCAACTCTCTTTATAGTATTGATGCTGGTGGTGCGATGATTTCAACATCTAATCAAAATAAATACAAAAAAATAATTACAGTAGATTTAAATAGAGAACCAAATGCTGTCGGAACACTTGGATCACTTACTAAATTTAAAGCTTTGAATAACTGGTTTTTTGATGGACTTATGAGTCCTATTATTTCTATTGAATTAGACTTAACTGGTAAAGTTGAAAATAATGTAAGAAAAGTTCAATCTAGAAGATATATCGTTGATTTCGCAAAAGATGCTACAGGTACTTTAACAACACTTGGTCAATCAGCTCTTAATAGTTTTAATACTTTATTTAGAGGTAACGCATCCATTAATATTTCTGATTTTGAAAACTGGCACAATACAACATCTGGTGTTCTTTATCCTACTAATCCTCAATTTGATGAACAAGTATTTGATTTAGATCCACATGATTTATTATATGATGGTCAATTTTCAGTTCTTAAAATACAAGAAGATAGAATTAACAGAAAACTTTGGTATGTTTTAGATACATTAACTTATTTAGTTAGAAGTACTAATGAAACAGCTCAATTATCTATTGGTAGTGAAATTATTATAAATTCAACACAAACATCAACAAGATATAAAGTAACCGAAGTTTCAACATCAGAGTCAAGTCCAAGAGTTAGATTTGAAAGAGTTGAAGGTGTTGAACCAATTGCTGTTGGAATTAGCACAATTAAAATATATTCACCAGTTGTTTATAGTAAAATAGTTAAAATAAGTGTTGGTTATAATGAAAGAAATGTTATTTTTATTAAACCTCTAAATGCTGATAATCACTTATTGGCAAGAAATTGGAGTTTAGGTACAGGATACTGGACAAATGATTTAACCTTAGATTCAACAGCACCCGAAAATGGTCTTACTATGGAACAGTTCTATACAGATTATGTATATGACTATGGAACTGTATTGAAAGACTTAGTTGCTAAAAAGACACCTAATGCTTTAGCTGGTACACCATTGGCTCCTACATTAAATGCTGGTAACTTCAAAGTTGTTCAAATTAATAAACACTTAACAGATACACCAGATTCTAATTTAATTAAGCAAAAACATAATTATCATTTAACATTAAAGTCTGAAGTTCAACAAATTCAAGATGCTATAGTTGATAAAAACGCTAAATCTAAATTTGTTAAGTTTAAATCAGAATCTGATAAAAAACAAGTTATGCTTGAGATAGAAGATTTGACTAGAAAAAAAGATAGTAAATCTAAATTACTTGCTACAACAACTCAAGAAATTATTCAATTATCAAATAATCCTAAAACTAAAGTTCAACCTAAATTTAGAGTTAGAGGATTCTGGACAGTACCATCAGCTGTTGTAACAAGAGGTACAAGACCACAAGAAATTGTTCAATTTAGAGTTCAATATAGATATGTTTCTAAAGATGGTACTGAATCTCCTATTGAAACATTTAATGTTGATAATACTCAATCTAAAGCGGCTTTCTCAAACTGGAAAGAGTTTAAGACGGATGCTCGAAAAAGAACATATAATCCAGGAACTAGTGAATACACTTGGGAAATTGAAGATGTTGAAAGTGCGGACACGCCAAACATTAATCAAATTGATGTAGATATTCAAGCTAATGAAAAAATTGAAATGAGAATTAAATCTATTTCAGAAGTAGGTTGGCCCGAATCTCCAACAGAATCAGATTGGTCTGAAATTTTAACTGTTGAATTTCCAGATGATTTAAATAATGTATTAAATGAAAGTGATTTTATATTAAAATCAGCAACTTCAGAAGATTTAAAAATCAAAATGAATCAAGAGTTATCGTCTAAAGGTTTAGATGATCACTTATCAGATACTATAGTTGTTAATAACCTTACATTCCATCACGATAGTAATAAAATTTTATCAGGATTCAAAGATGAAAATGGTGTTGCTTTAGACTTATATACCTACTTAAAATCTTTACAAGAAAGAATTTTAACACTAGAAGAGAAAATTAAAAGAGTTAAAGGTGAACTTGAAGTTGTTATTCTTAGAAATAACCAAGAGTTTGTCGTTGCTAATGGAAGTGAAACCACATTTAATATTGAATGTGAAGATTATCTTGACTCTTATACAGGAGCAGGTATTCCATCTGGTAGAGTTTATGCTAATAACGTTTATGTTATTAAAGACTTTGTTGTTAAAATTAGAAATAAATCAACAAGTTCACCATTAGGTTTACTTTCTGGAAGAACTTATTTACAAAATCCTAATTTCTATAATACCGGAGCTCCTCAAACATTCTGGGTTAATGATCAAGATGAGTTGATTACATCAGATTCATCAGGTCAAACAAGAACACAATTAGACAATCAATATATCTGGACAGTTAATTATGATTCAGTATTAGAAACATCGGTTACTAAATTAACAGAAAATATTGGTAATATATTTACTACAAACGCATCAAACTCTATTACCAATGTTTTATCTTCAAATGAATATAATGTAGGATATAATGAAACATCTATACTTTCATTTGTTGGTAATAATAAGTCATTATTAGACCCATCTAAATGGTTAGACACCAATGTTTCAGTTTCATCAACAGCTAAGTTACTAACAACTATTCATCCAGTTGTACATAATTTAGAAACAATTGTAGAGACCAATTCAGAAAAAGTTAAAACTATAGACACTGGTGATGTTAACTCAACTGTTATTCCATTGAATATTTACTTTAAAATGAACTCATTGGATAATAATCAACCAGGATTAAACTATAAATACATAAATCTAAATACATCTAGACAAACAGTTAAACACATTAAGAAAATTAAATTTTTCTTAGAAAATGAATCTGAAAATAGACCATTTACATTTAGTATTAAATTTAACATAAATAGAAGTAAGGTAATTGTTAAGAAGGCAACTCAAGCAATTAATACTGAGATCAGATAAAATAATTTTTAAGAGTGAAGAGCTTTGCTATATTAAGAACTAATGTCGGATTAACAACTAACATCAAAATAATGGTGGATAGTAACTATAACCTATCACTTAGTAGTATTGAATCAAAAGATGAATTGGCTAACAGTAAATTCAAGAAAGTTTCTTTTATAAAAAAGAACTATTATGATGAGTTAGTTAGTTATTTCTATGATGGCTTACCACTTGACACCGCATTTTATATTAAGTATGAAAATGATGTTGATACAATGAGTAAAGATTACTCTGCTCAATATGATGAGTTATATCAATATGGTGCTAGAAATATAATTAACAATAAAGATTACACTGAAGAGTTTGAATACTTTGCTCCTCTTTATATTTCATCTAATAATTTACCTAAAAAGTTTATTATTTTTAGAGTAGACGGTCCAGGTATAGAAACCGTTAATAAAGAAAATTTTAAATCTAATATTCTTAGTAGATTTAAAACTGTAAAATTATTTGACTTAACTAAAAACACATCATTAGGTGAGTGGTTAGATATTAACTTTAATAATAATTCATTCTTTCCATTAACACCATTCGAAATGAGTTTTCAAAACTTGGAATTTACAAAATGGAATGGAATTGATTTTGAAAGTGGTGGTTATACAAGTAAATCTCAATTTTTAGAATCAGTTTATGAAGAAGAAAAAGAGATATTTGAGTTTGAAAAATTTGTTTTTGATGGTTACAAAAATCACAAAGTAGTATTTCCTAATATTCTTAATATGTCATTTTTATTTGACGATACACCAGCAAATGCTGATACAATAAGAAAATGGTCTATTAATAGATATTTTGGATTTTATTTAGATGATATGGTGAAGGTAAAAACTATATCACCTTATATAACACCATTTATTAAATCAGATGCTGTTATACAAACAGGTAATTTATTATATTCACCAAGTGGTGATCCATTTGTTGAAGGATTTATGGATCATAAAGTTTATTATGTAGAATACAATGATGAATACTATAAAGTTGAAAAATATGTTGAATCACAACCAAATACTTTACAGTCAGTTCAAACAGGAAATGTAGTAACTCAACAATATATTACAAAATTAGTTAATAAGTATAGAATTATATCAGATATTGATTTAACAGGTAAACAATCTTTATTAAATAAAAATACAGGTCTTATTGGAGATGATACTACATATCCAAATAGATTATTAAACTACGATAATACTAACTACTCAATAAGTGATTGGGACTCAGCTGATATTTGGTTAATAGAAATTGATGGTATGTTCCATAATTTAGTTAGAGAAACTGGTCCAGAAGCTGTAAATGGTCTTAAAACTAAAACTACAAGAATTAGAATTAACAGTGATTACTCATTTTCAATAGGTGAAAATGATTACACATATTGGATTAATAAAAGTGATCCAACTTACACTAAAAAAGTAAGTTTTGTTGTTGATAAAGATAATATGCCAAAAAAGTTTACAATTTATAAACTTAAATTTACAGATATTAAAGATTTTGATGATAAAATTATTGATACAGAATATTCTAAATATGAATATGAAAATAAATTTACATTAACTGATACAGATGAGACTAAAATGTATCTTACTAATTTATCGAGTACAACAATTCCTAAAAGTTATGATGACTTTAATTACAATGAAGAAGTAATACATATTCCAGTTTCTTCAGAATATACAGCAAATTATGAAACATTTAAATTGGATAGAGGAAATCTTTCAGAAATTTGGAGAAAAAATGCTGTATATACTAGATGGTCATTTCAAAATTCACTATCAGCTAATGATGTTCCTTATTTACTAAATAATTCACTTTTATTTGAAGATTATAATAGAAGTACAAACCCTTTTGATCCAAATCCAAAAAGAATTGAAAGAAATTTAGATTATTTTTATACAATAAATTCATCTACTGCTTCTTATATACACCATACCTTACATGTTGAAAAACAAAACTCTTTAGGAATAGATAGCTCATTTAGATTTGAATTGAATAAATATTTAAACTTAGGCACTTATTCAACTGCGACATCTTCTGCTATTTATAATTTTGATTATTTTTCTTACTTTTTTGAAAGAGTTGCTAAATTTGATAATTATAAGATAAGTAAAAATGTTAAAAAGTATTCCTTATTTAATACCGGAAATAAATCTATTCCTAATATAACTTTATTCAAAGGATTAAAATTTTTAATCTATGATGTTGAAGATATTAAAAAAGATGAAACTGGTAGAATTGACATATTAAACTTAAAAACGTCAAATACTTTTGATGATTATAAATTTTCTATTTTATTATCAGACAATGATTGGTCAGTTATAGATTCACCAACTGGTAATAATATTGGCACATTAACACAATCTCAAAATTTAATGAATTGGACAATTTTTGATGATTGGAAAATGGATAAAACATATAGCCTAAATGATATAGTTGTAAAAGATGATATATTATATCAATCAACCATAATAGGTGATAATATCACAACAAGTCCTGTGAGAGAGTATGCCTTAGCTAAAAAAGCTATGTCTGCTCCTTATAATCAAGTAGGTTGGTCATTATATACAACATCATCAGGAAAATCTATATTCTGGAGACCAACTGGAACATATCCAGGAAGTGGTGCTGGTAATAGTTATAATATAGTGTATAATCATGCTGATTATTATTATTGTTATGATCCAACAGCCACTGAGGACTTTTGGAATCCAACAAAATCTGATACAACAGGTTATACACAAAGTGATGTTGTTTTATTCAAAGGTCAATATTATATGTCAATGACATCTTCAAATCATTATAGACCTGATTATGTAGTACCTTATGCTGTTTCTAGAAAATATAATTCATATAGAAGCGGATTAGATGGATTCAGCGTTTATGAAAATGTTGGAAGTTACTACTGGACAGCAACTCAATCTTCTGATCCTAAATGGAAAACAGTAGGTGTTTGGAATCCAAGCACACCATATAATACAACGACATATGTTGTACATAATGATATTGTTTATTCAACCGGTTATTCTCAAACAGGAAATGAACCAGGTATATCAAATGACTGGACTAGAGAATATAGTTTAGTACCAGATACTACATTGGTTTATAACTCAACTACAAATCCTATAATTGAAATGAATAATTCTTATTATATGATTAATAGTAATTCTTCTAATTCAACATTAGAAAATGGTATTAATATTTATATTAATAAAAAATGGAAAAATATATTAATTAATATTGATGTTGCTGATAATACAATACCTAGTTTATCTGAGGCAGATAGAGATACATTATATAATGATTTAAATACAAAATTAACAGCACATAACTTTATTCAATGTCTTAATGATTTATCTAATAAACATGGATTTACAGATTATGTAAATTATATAATAATAGAAGAAGATGGTAGTATTAAAAGATATAATTATAATAACATAGAAGGATTACCATATTATATAACTTGTGAAACACCAGATGAAGTTGTAATGAAACATAACTCGTTGCTACATAAAGCGATAGAATTACCTAAACAACTTAAACCAACTATGATTCTTAAATCAATAAATAATAACTTGACGAATTTAAATTATTATAATGGTGTTGCTATTGCTGCTGAAATAAATCCTAATAAAAGTACACCTAAACCAACAGCTAATTTTCACGGTAGTAAAAGTATAACCGAAGAAGTTATTTATAGATTTAGTGGATTTTATATGCCATTATTTTATGATATACAATTATTCGATAAAAACTTATTTACAGCATCTACGGGTAACTATAAGTTTGATACAACACTATCTGACTTTGGTTTAGTTAAAGAAAGAAAAATTAGAAAGATAAATAATAAAGGATCTGTTCTTAAACTAAACAATATAAAAGATCAAAAATCTATTTATCCAATGATTGATGAATTTGGATATACAACTGTTGATACATTTATATTTAAATCTTCTTGGGATAGTAATTATCATTATATAACATCAAATAATCCAATTGTTATATCAAATACAAAAGCAAAATCAACAATGGTTAAAAACCCTGGATTAATAGGTATTCAAACTCCAATTAAAAATATAAACTTATAAGATGAGAAGAAGTTATATGTCACCTGAATATAGTAATACACAAATATATGGAACTTTCAATATGGTTGAGGAAAGTAATTTCTTTGCTGCTAAAATGTTAGAAGTTGAGGATAGTATTTACGTTTCTAATCAAAATATAATTTATTATCAAAAATCAACGGGTGAACAAATAGATTTAGCAATTGAAACATCACTACCTACACAAGTTTATTCTGCTTCTGATAATATGAAATCACATCAAAAATTAACTTTAGATGATGCTCAATTAGATTATCAAAAAGAAAGTAATACTAAATGGGTTTTAAATATAGATTTAAGAGATATTCTATCAGATTATTTATTTGCCGTTATGAAAAGATATAGAACATTTGAAGGTATAAGTAATCCATTAACTAGAACTAATGATGTTAATACTGCTATTAGAGAATATATATCTAATAATGTCACAAATAGATATAAACTTAGTAGATTGGACCTTTATGTTTCTTATACAGATTTAAGAAGTCAAAATGTTTTAAGATATAAAAACAATTGGAAATCTACTATATCTTTAGATTCTAATTTACTTAAAAAGAAACAAATGGATGTCGCATTTGATGAATCAACATTAAAAGTTTTATTTACACAGGAAAAACCATCATCTCAGTATAATTTTGACTATAGTTTCAATATTTTATTTGAAAAAATCTAAACAAGTTACTCTTTATTTCATAAAATTACTACTATGGAAAATGAGGAACTATATCGCAGTTTAGTAATAATGCTAAAAATGTTTAAAAACAGACCTTATCACTTAGCCAAATATCTGGTTGAGAATTCTGCTTTAACTGAAGATTTTATTAAAAAAATCAAAAACAGTGATAAACTAAAAGAAATGAATGAAGATGAGAAATCTTCTGAGCAAAAACTTTTGCCTGTTCCAGTACCTGTGTATTTTGTGGACATTTCACAAATGGAAAACTTTTACAACTCTTTTATTGATGATATCAAACAACTTTCTAAAGAAAAGAGCATAGAAGAAATCACTAAAGATTTAAATAAAAAACTTGATGACTTAATCAAACAAGAAAAGTATGAAGAAGCAGCAAGAGTTCGTGACTATATGATGAGAAATAACATTGAAAGAATTTTTTAATTTTTCTAAACTAAAGATAGCGAACTGAATATACTAAATTGTAACTCTATAAAAAAATATGAATATGAATAACAAAACAATCGGAAATGAGGATTTAATGGACGTTTTTGAAAACGATCAATTTACCTCAAAAGGTACTCGTAATAAAAATACGAAAGAGTACCAAGAAATGCTTAAACTTTACAATCTTGACCAGATTGCTATCCCAGAAGAAGGTCAAGTTGTTTCAGCTAAATACGTTGGCATGTCAGCAGGTCAATTTGTGTTTAGTGTAGTTGGCTATAAAGACGATGTGAGAGTTGATGACAAAGTTGGTGAGTCTAAATACTTCAAGAACCTAAACTTGAATGATATGATTGACGTTTTAATCACCGAAGTAAATCAAGATGCTTTTATGATTAAAGGAAGTGTTGCTTCTCTTTATGAATCTAGAGCTCACGCCAAACTTAAAGCCCTTGTTGAAGGCGAATCAGTAATGGTTACAGTTAAGAGTCTTAACCCAGCTGGTTATGATGTTGAATTAAATCACGGTGGTGTTACACTTCCAGGATTTATGCCAAACACTTTAGCCGGAATCAACAAATTACACGATCCTAACGCAATCGTTGGAAAAACATTCAGCGTTATGATTGAGTCTTATGCTCAAAACGAAGGAACTTATATCGTTTCAAGACGTAAGTATCTTCAAACTCTTATACCTGAGGCTGTTAAAGAATTGGAATACAACAAAATCTATAGCGGTCACGTTACAGGAACTACACCATTTGGTGTGTTCGTGGAGTTCAACGAATGCTTAACTGGAATGATCCACAAAGCAAACGTTAATCCTGAATGGGCTGAGAAGTTAACTTCTATCACACCAGGATTCCAAATTGACTTCTACATCAAAGAAGTGATTAAAGATAAAATTATCTTAACTCAAATTCTTCGTGAGACTCTTTGGGACAACATTAAAAACGGTCAAGTTATCGAAGGAACTGTTAAAGACACCAAAGCATTTGGTACTTTAGTAAACCTTGATGATGAGACAGTGGGTCTTATCCACACTTCAGAAATGGAGAAACTTGGTAAGAAATTCACTTCGGGTCAACCGATTAAAGTGAAAGTTCTATCAGTGGATAGAATGTCTCGTAAAATCTTCTTGACCTTAGGTTAAGATTGATTCTACCAGAAAAAGAAAAGCCTCAGATTTATCTGAGGCTTTTTTTGTTTATATAAATTTATGATTTTACTTCAATTACATATTGACCTGGGTAAGCTCTAAAATCTGGTTTAACCATTACCGTAATAACAGTTAATCTAAATTCATTGTCACCTGGTACTAATTGACAAACAACATTTAAGTTATTTGTTTTATTCTTAATTACAAATCTATTAGGCTCACCTTCTTTGACACCTTTAGTTGGATAATTATCTTCTAATTGATAAATATTGAACTTATCTTGCATGAGAGCAATAGTCAATTCTTCAATTGCTAATTCAATTGTATCAATAATATCTTCGTCTTTAATTTGATTTTCCAAAGCACCGTGTCTGAATTGTCTATCACCAGCGTGATTTACTTTCTCAACATCAATTCTGATTTCAACAGGTTCTTTTAAGTAAGCTATTTCTTTAGGAGGTCTACTCGCAACAACTCTTCTATCAATATAAGGATTGTTAAAAGCTTCAAATGTTTTTAGATTTTTCATTAATATGCCCAATTTTTGTATTGGTATATATTAATTTATTAAGCCAGTATTTTTAAAACAACATCTTCAGTAAACTCTTTCATATCATTGATATCAATTGTATCAATTGTATCTTTAGAAGAGTGACAGTTATATAACATAGAAAAATCTAAGTAAGTATTATCATCCCATTTAACTTGAGATTTACCTTCATTCAAAGGTGGAATAGGATTAATAACACAAGAGTCAATTCCATTCTTTCTAAAAGTAACAGAATCGTTATAAGGAGTATTTGTGATAGGACAATCAAAGATTGATTTAATATGATCAGATAGTTTACCAGGGTAATTACCAATAAAGAAATACTTACCACCTTTACCAGTTAATTCTAAGTTAAGAACCCAGTCAATAGTGCCAAAATAACCTTCATTAATCTGTTCTGATGCTCTTTGAGAGCCTAAACCACCACATTCTTCACCATCTAAAAGAACAACGTTTATATGAGGCATTAACTTCTTAATTGATATAGCATTAATAACAGATGCTGAGTTGTCGTTAGCATTATCAATGTTAGGATTACTAACATCGTGGTGAGCAACCACCATTCTATCAGAGTCGCCTTTTAAGATAAGATTATAACAAGTAGTTCCTCTTGACTGATAAGTATCTAACTCATAGTCAATATTCTCAGATTTTAAAAGATCAATAAGAAATTGTACCCTTGGTGTAGGTTTATCTCCATTTGAGTAAACACTACCAAAGTTTCTTACTTTACAAAAATCATATATCTTATTATACATAATTAAACTTTTTCATCAAAAAATACTTCACAGTGGTCTTTAGAATAAATACCAGTAATTCCTCTTGGGTAAATTTCACCACCTAAATCTTTACTTCTACCCCATTTCATAATAGTAGACATTTTAGAGAATGACTTAGCCCAAACTTTGATATCTGTTTTAATCCAAGATCCATTTCTTTGTAAAACGTCTTTATGGTCAGTATATTCATCTAAGTGATGCCAGATTTCTCCAGTATCTTTTCTAAACTCTTTACGCATTAATGAAACGGCTTTATCATATTTTTTATTAAAATCGTTCCATTGTTCTTCTGTCCAATCTTTACGTTTTTCATAGTTTTTCTTAGGAACTGAACTTGGTTGATAAGAGTCTAAAGAACCAATTAAGAAAAGTTCTTGAGCAATTTTAGGCATAGCATAAAATCCACGAGTAGCTGGTGGTTGGTGATAAGTCTCTGGTGTCTTTGAAAAACCTTTTTGATTTTTCAAATCTAAACCACCAAATCTTACAAATGTAAATATGTCTTTACCTTTTAACATTATTCTAATATCTTTCTTAGTTGAAATTCACGCCAAACATCCATAGGCATAAAGTGTTTATCATCAAACACACCAATATCTTCACCGGTTTTGACATTACTAACACTTACTAAATTCTTTTCAGTACCAAAAACGTTACCACCTATTTCAATACAATCATCAATTTGATATTGTTCACCAACTTCTAATAGGTATTTCATACCATACATCTTATTAGTTACACAAATTACAATATCTCCCTTTTTGTATCTCAACATGATACAAATATACATAAATATTTTAAAATAAAAAAACCCTTTGAAATTAATCAAAGGGTTTTTTTATTATAGAAGTGATTACTTCTTACCTTTCCTTTGGACAGAAAGGTCTTCAACAGGCACATCAGTAGTAGGTACTTCTGATTTCACTGTTGTGTCGTTCATACTCTTACCAATTTGGTTACCCATCATGTTTAAGATTTGAACTCCCAATAATCCGTCTATTGCTCCGTTCCCGCTTTGTCCACCTCCGTTGATTAACAAGTCTGGCATGATTTTCACACCGTTTTTACCAATCTCTTCAGTAACCTTAAATGTTGTAAAGTTTTCTTTACCCATCGCCTCAACGGCTAGCTTGTATGCTTCTGCTGTAGATTTACCCTTAGAAAGAATAGCCTCAGCCTCAGCATTACCAATCAATGATGTTCTTGTAGCATCTGCTTCTGCTTTCAACTTTGTTGATTCAGCACTTGCTTCAGCCGCAATTTTAACAGACTCAGCATCACCTTTAGCTTTCTTAACAGAAGCATCAGCGTGACGTTCAGCAATTTGTACACCTTGATCGGCTTTTACTACTTCACCTTGCATGTCCGCAATCGCAGTTTCTTTCTCATAAGTTTGACGAGAGATAGCGGCTTTCTTTTGAGTTTCAAAAGTTACTTCTTGCTCTTGAGCAATCTTACGGTCAGTTAACGTTTTCATCAACTCTTGTGGCGGAACGATATCACCAATCAAAGTATCAACAGCGTGAACATTATATTCATCTAATACTTTAGAAATGTGCTGTTTCGCAGAATCTTGACGTTCTTTACGAGTAGTTAAGAATGCGATTACATCAGAGTCTTGAGCCGAGTTACGGAAGTAGTTACCAATTGTTGGTTCTAAAACTTGAGACACTAAGTTATTCATATTACCAAATCGAGCAATCACTTTAGGCGCTTCTGTCATTGGAATGTGGATAATCTGTGATACGTCTAAGTTGAATGGGAAACCATCTTTAGAACGAACAGTGATTGTGTTAAGTCCTTTATCTAAGTTATGAGACTCAGTACGAGCGTTAGCCCAGTTAAGAACTAAGTTTGTTGTAGGCACTAACTCAATCTTATTAGTGTACTTATTGATAGGATATTTACCAGGTCCGAATGGTTCAGCCCAAACACCTTTTTGTCCTTTACCAACTAAGTTACCGTGTTTGAAATTAACACCAGTTACGTCAACACCATCTTCTCCAACGAAAGAGATAACAACACCAACGTGACCAATTGGAATCTCAGTCATTTGTACTTCTTCTACTTGAACCGCCCAAGGGTTTAAGTTATAAGTACCCGCCAAGATAGTTTGTTGTTGTAAACCACGATTACCACCTAACTCAAGGAATTTATCAAAATCTTGGAAGTTATTATGTCCTTCAACATTTTTACCCGCAATCTGACCATTCTCCAATGGTTCACCATCTAATGTAGTTACAACACCCACCATATTCTCTTGAATAGTAGCTTGTTTAACAATAGATACTTCAAATAAGTAAGTATTGATTTTATAAACACCATTTGGAATAAAAGCAGACTGACGACCTTTCTGACCACCATTCGATAAGAATGTAACAGCATCTTGGAAGTTCTCACATTCTACTCTACGTCCTAAGATACGACCTGTTTGTGGAACCGTACCATCTTTAGCAGATACTAACCCAATATGACCTTCTGGAATAACAACGAATCCATGCATATCGATGTTATACTGCCAAGGCCACATCCACCAATGAAGACCCGGAGAAAGCATTTCTGCTTGATAACCTGCTTCACCATTTACCGCAATAATACGGTCACCTGTAAGTTCTTTGTGTTCTCCAAAAAGAACGAACTTTTTTGTTACTAAACCAATCTTGTCCTCAGGAACAATAACTAGTCCGAAAAATACTCGAAGGATGAACTTGTACATTACTAAGCAAAGTACAATTGCTCCAATCCACCAATAGTTTGACATAAAATTTAAAATGTTACTCATTTGTTTTTTTGTTTTTGTTTATATTAATTGTTTAATTACTTATTAATCGTGTTCGCATTCGTCAACACTCACACCTTCAGCTGTTATTGTGATTTCAGCATGGTCTCCAAATTGAGATAGGAAGAAATCCTCGTCAAAGTTACTTAAAAAATCTTTAACTTCATCAGTTATTTTTGCTAATTCTGGATCATAATCTAAATTTGCTACTTCAGTACGACCTTCATACTGTCTTTTCTCACGATTCCAAGTACCATAATTTGTAATCTTAGTCTCATTAATCCAATCTGCTTCATCAGCTGGCTGACCGTTGATGTAGATGTAATCGGTATTAGCTGAAAAAGTACAAGTCTCACCATCATTGAAGTAAGGTGTGTACTGACTCCAACCAAAAGACTCTAACTTAGGATGGTCTTCAAAAATTGTTTTTGTCAAATCTGTAAAGATTTTGTTAGAAGCTTCTAACATTTCTTGTTTCATCTTTCTAATTTCTTCTTGCTTCTCGCGAAGAATTGCGAACTTTTTGTTATCCATTTAATTATATTTGATTATTGTATACTGATTATTTTTATTTTGTTTCAATTTTTTCAAGGATATCTTTCAAAGACATATTCAAAATAGTTGCGTAATCATCTGTTGTGATCCCTAAATTAGTTCCAGACTTTTGACAAGCCCAATCAATAATAGAAAGATGATGTCTATTTGGATCAATAATTGATTTAGATAACATACTCATTAGTTCTAATTCTTTATTAGCAACTAATTCAATCTTTCTTATGTCTTTTGATTTTACAATTACTGGTTCTTCACCATGTAATACAGAGTTTAAAGAAATCTCACGAGCTTCTTGAGCTGTTAATTTTCTAAATCTCCAAGGAGAGAATTTTAATGTTCGAGGAATACCAACAAACTTAATACTTTTTTCAACGTGTGTATAAGTTTGTTTATTCCAACCTACTTTTTGAGAAGAAACTGATTTTAGTTCTTCAATTTGATACATACAACCCTTACCAAGAGTTTTGTAACTATCTGATGTACAAACAAGAATATCATCTTTTGTGAGTTGTTCAAAAGTGAGTTGTTCTAAATGAGTTGGTTGTACAACAATATTGGTCTTAGGTAGTGGATTGCCATCTGTTGTAGTAAAATTATCAACAACAAATCTTCCAATACCAAGAATTTCCACAGTACCTTCTTGCCAACGTTGGTTATTACCACTGTTATAAAGACTGCCAGTTTCATATCTAACACCTTTAACCAATCTCTTAGTTGGTCTTTTACAAATTACTATCATATTTAATCTAAATTTACTTTAATATTTCCTTTTTGTGAAAGTTTTTCAAAAGATGATGGGTGACCTTTGATGCCATTTTGCATCCAGTCCATGAACTCCATATTTTCAAGATAATCTTGAGGAGTTGGTATAAATCTCATTCCAAAATCTTCTAAGATGTGTTGCTCACAAACATCTTTAACTGAGAATTCTTTACCAGCCGAATTTTTCATAGTGTACCCAAAAATAGGTATCATTACTTCATGAATCCAAAAACTTGTGTGAGTGAGTACCCTGTGTCTATTATCAGATACATATGCTTTAGAACAATCCATTTTCATATGTATATGAAGATAATCTTCTGGTTCACCTCCAAACTTTCGAGCAGAGGACTTTGAGTGTATATAAGCGTTAGCCATTTATAATTCTATGTTAATTTTATTGAATGCTTCTTGTAAATCTTCTTTAGAAAACTTATTGAGTACAAAGGTAAGTAAATCTTCTGAATTGTCAAATTTATTTAAGATATAATCTTTCATAAATTCGGTATAGTCAGATTTATCAGCTATTCCAAGTTGTAACATTTTTATATTTCTATCCCACTGAACTCCACCGTTAACAACAAATTTACCCTCAATATTTTTAATTTCAGTAGTAAATTTTCTACGATAGTCTGTTGTGGCTGGTGTAGTTACTCCTGTGTTATAATCATAAGTTTCCCAATCACGAATAGGCATTTCATAAACTCTCTCTGGATAACCATGTATATTATCACATAAATCCTTTGCTTCTTTTAGACCAAGACCACTACACTCTTTTATTAGCTTAACAAAAGCCAATTTTTGAGTTGTTGGTTCGATTAATTTTATTTTAATAGTTTTCATTAATAGTGTTTTGATACGATAGTTTGTTCTAATCTTAAATAAGAGTCAATTACAAACTGGTCGATTTGATGAACTTGGTCTAAAACTTTTCTACCATTATAATTATGAACTACAAAGTTAGCCATTTTATTTTTATCTAAGTCGTCTATTTCATTTCTCATTGACATAGCAACATCAGAGACTTTCATATTTGTCAATTCTTTACACCTTTCCATTCGTGTAATTTTTGGACAAAAAATAGCAATACTGTGATTCATTAGTTTATGCCAGTTTCTTTCAAATAAAATTGAAGAGTGAAATATTGTGTAAATAGAAGATTTGTGTTTTTCAGAGAAAGCTTCATAAGCTCTCATTAGTTCGTGCTGAGCACAATCTACAACTATATCAAATTCTGCTTTAGTTTTTACAAATTGGGGATCTACATAAACGGATTTACCGTGTAAGGGTTTTAACTTTGCCATTATTTGGCTATTAATAGAAGCGTCATGATTTATAATAAATTTCAAAACAGTATCTGCTTCAAAAACAGGTATGGTGAGTTTTCTGAAAATATTACAGACTTCATTTTTACCTGAATATCTATTACCCGAAAGTCCAACTTTTATCATTGTATTAAATATATTTATAACTACAAATATATAAAACATTCTTAGAAAAAACAACTTTATTTCAAAATTATATAAAAGTAATCTTATGTACACTAACGAAGAACTCGGTTTTATCCTTTACAACAACAGATCTGTTAAAGGTGTTGTTTCTAATTTCTTACCAAATTTCAATCCACATAAATTAATGAAGATTGAAAATCAATTTGATAAATGTAAACAAATGTTTAATAATGATAACAGAATGGTTGAAATCAATATTGATGAATTAGATATTGAAGCTAATGATATTATTGTAACACCTGAAGAATTGGCATCACTTACTGATTTAATTATAGAAAATATAGGATTATTGAATACTAATGAATTTGAGTATTTAGAGAATAGAGGATTTGGTGAGAAAACAATCTTAGACTGGGATATATTAGGATTATCTAATATTACAAGTTTAAAACACCATGAGATATTAGGTTCTACTTGTCACCCAGTTCTTAAAAAAATAATGAGTGATGGTATTGAAAATGGTGGTATATTAATTCCACTTTTTAAAGATGGTGTTTTAATTAATTGTGCTGTTAGAAAGATAAATTCTTCTAAGTCATTAAAATATTCATTGGCTTGTCCTGATATTCCGGTTTGGGGATTAGATAAGTTTGAAAAAGGTAAAGAGATTTGGATTGCTGAGGGTATATTTGATACAATAGCTCTTTTTAATTTAGGTAAAAAGTCTGTTAGTTGTTCATCTGGTATGTGGTCTGGTTTACAGCTTTATCAAGTTCTAGAAAAAGAGCCAAGCTCAATTGTGGTATTCGCTGATAATGATTCTGTTGGTTTAAGAACATCGGCTATTTTGAAAGAATTTTTTATAATGAATCACATTCCAACACGAATAGTTATTAGTAAAATAGCAAAAGATCCCGCTGAACATTATTTTCAAAAAAATCAAACTTTAGATAATCTTATGGAAATTGATGTAACTCTTGATATGATTGAAGAGCATAAAGATGATGTTTTTAATTTCCTCAGACATATGAAAAATAGAAAGTATTAATTAATATATAAGACTATGAAACATAAATACATTTATAATACTAGTGATGTTGGTTACATGGATGAAGAGTGGATTAATTATATCCCTGAAGACTCAAAAGAAAATGAGGATAAGGTTGATGAAAAAATAAAAAAACAAGATGAGCAAAAAGAGCTTGAAAAGATACAGTGATTTTATTAATGAATCTTTAGTAGCTAAACCAAAATTAACAAAGCAATCACTTGATTTTATTGTAAGTAGAGCTATTCTAAAAGTACCTGGAACTGGTAAAGAAACTATACAAGATTTAAGAGATGAGTTTGAAGAATCAGTGATTGATATGTCTGATTTTTTTCCAGGCTATTTTTCTGATATGTGTAAAAAAGAAGATGCTAATCCTGAAGCTGATTATCAAGAAATGCAAAATTTGCTTAATAAAAAAGGTTGGGATTTTGAATCAATTAAAAATTTATTTAGTGAAGAAGCTAATAAATTAGTTGATAAAGATTTTGATGGTTGGTTTAATAGTTATGGACAAATAGGAAGTCAAAATGGTCACTGTGATGTTTATCTTTATTTTACTGCTAAAAAATTAGGATTAAATGCTAATGATATTATTTCATTAGGTGGAGATGGATGGGCCGCTTATGGTGAAGATGATGAGCTTTGGATTAGATACAGATATGGATATCATCAAACCAAATATGGTCAATTAATGTTAGATCAAATAGGTTATACAGTTGAACAATTCAAAGAAGAAGCTTTAGTTTACTTACAACAAGATATTAAAGATAATTGGGGTGAGATGATTTCATCAAGTGTTATGCGTAATGGTGTAATTAATAAAGTTCCCGTTAGAAGATCCGATTTAAGTAATGATACGATAAAAAATTTAACTTCTTTTTTAAGATCATCAATTCAAATAGAAGATTATACTTTAGTTGAAGATGATAGAATGATTATATACACAAATGAAATGAGTGATGATATTAATAAAGCTTTTCCAGATACAACAACATCAGAAGAAATATCATCTGGTATAGTTAAATATTTAGAATGGGCCGGAACTGATATTGAAGTTATTGATGGTGATGTTGTAATTTGGGGTAAATTCAAAGTTGATTTCTAAACTTATCTTTCAATAGATTGTATAAAATACAAATTAAATTAATTTAAATGATAATAAATCTTAAATCCGAAACTGAGTTATCTGGTTTCTACGTTGTATATGAAGGTTCAACTAATCTTGAGAAAAAAGGTTGGTTTGGTATCTCTCACTTAATGGAACATTTAATGTGTAAAAACTTTGACCATCTTCAAGAAGATTTTGACAAAGACGGCATTGATTGGAATGCTTACACAAGTTCAAATGAAATTGTTTTTTATCTAACAGGTTTAGATGAAAAAGTAAATAAGTGGAAAGGTGAGTTTATGGACTTACTTGGTGAATTCAATGTTACTAAAGAACAATTTGAAAATGAAAGAAACATTGTACTTGAAGAGTATATGGATTGTTTCAATGACCAAACACAAACACATATGTTAAATCTTTCTCGTAAGTTATTTGGAGATTATGATCCAATTGGATTAAAAGAAGATTTAGAAAAACTAAAGTATATGGATTGTTTGAATTTCTTTGAACTTCAATATGCTAAGCCTACTAAGATTATTAACGTATCTAAAAACAAACCTTACAAAAACAATACTATTGATTTTGCTAAGAGAGATATTAAAAAAACTATTGAGTTTGGTGAAAATGATGTTGATTTAGAATTAAGTAATGAGTTCAAAGACAAAACATCTATCGCTATTCTTTCTCCAATAATTGAAGAAGATTTTGCTTATGTTCATTTTATTAATGCTATGTTATCATTAGGATTGAAATCTCCTTTGTATCAAGAAATTAGAGAGAAAAAAGGATTAGTTTATTATGTACATTGTTATCAATCAAGAGTTAATAATCAAGGTATTAATACTATTTCAACTCAAACATCTAACAAAAACTACAAAGGTGTAGTTGATTCGGTTAAAGAGGTAATTACAAATCCTGATAAGTATTTAACAAAAGAAAGATTTGACTTAGTTAAAGATTACTATAAAGTAAGAATGGCTAAAGATGAGATTCTTAGATATAAAAATGTTAATCAGTGGATTAACCCTGAGGGTTGGTCAGTTTATGATATTTTAGATAAGGTTAATATGAAGAAAATCAAAGAAGTGTATAAGAAATACTATAATTTTGATAACTTCTATGTTTCTAACGATAAAAAAGAATTTAAAAAGTCCAGATAATCTGGACTTAAACTTTTTAAATTATTATACTATAACATTTAACAACATAACACAAAAATAATATGGAAAACAAATCAACAAAAGCACCAACTATGAAATCTAAGGCTTCTACAGGTGCGACTAGGAAAACAAAAGCTACAGTGGCTACTGCTACAGCAACCGTTTCTCCAGTTAGTGAAAAAATGAGCAAATTAGAAACTGCCTATATGGCGGCAATTAGCGGCGAAATGAAATTTGGAGAAGTTAAGTCTATCTTCAAACAACTTCACAAAGAGATTAAGAAATCTGTGAAGTCAAAAAAATAATTTTTTGATGCTGATACCTTATTTAGGCGAGAAATCTAAATTTGCGAACTTTATAGTACCAAATATTCCCACGGATATTTCCACTTATGTGGAGCCATTTGGTGGAATGTTTGGTATTTTTTTTGCCTTAGATTTTACTAAGTTTAAGGATATTAATTTTATCTATAATGATAAAAATAATCTAAATTATTTACTATTCAAAAATCTAAGAAATCCAGATTTTATTGATTTATTTAAAAATACTGAAGTAGATGAAGAATACTACAGAAGTTGTTTGAAAAAAATAATAACTGAAAAAGATGAGATGTTACTTTCTCTTTATTGGTTAGTTGTTTTAACTTGTTCATCTCCTTATGAAATTGGTAAAGATTCTTGGAGAGATAACACTGAGTTCAATATACTCAAAATGAAACACCGTGCTTATGAGCATCATTTAAATAAAATTGACAAAATACATAACTACGATTATAAGAAAATAATTGATATATATGATTCAGAATCTACATTCTTTTATGTAGATCCGCCTTATATGGGTAAAGAAGAGTATTATATCAATCATGATTTTAATAAAAATACTCATAAAGAACTGGCTGAAGTTCTTAATAATATTAAAGGAAAATTCTTATTAAGTTATTACTACTTTGATGGAATTGAAGACCTTTATCCTAATTGTAAATTTGATTCTAAAATAACAATAATGGGAACAGAGTTAATAATTATGAATTATTAAAAATTATATTTATTCCTGTCTGTTTTTTTAATTATTTTAGGTGTGTCTTCATCATGAATTACTAAACCAGTTTTTCCCTCACTTACTAACTTATCAAAATATCTACCTGGTTGAACTAAATCATTATCAAACCAGTGACCTATTGGAGAGTTTTTAATTTGTACATTAACTTCTGATATTACTATTAATGGAACCTCAGGTAGAAATTTATCTAGTAAACCTCTACAAAAAGAAGCCGACTCTTCAAGATTTGTATCTAAGAGTAATTGAACTGATAATCCTCTATGATGAGCACCTGATATTTCAACACTTGTTGGAAATTTTATAGAATGTAAAACTTCAACACATTTTGACCAATTTGGATTTGTATTTGATGAGCCTATAGGAGACTCATGTCTACAAATAAACATGTTCATTATGACTTTCTTCTCCATTTTACCTTCGTTTAAAAAAGTACCCCAATTCTTTATATTCATCTTAGTAGTTAGTTTTAACCCACTCAACTAATTTAAGTAAGTTCTCAGTATTTTGAGGATATTTGTCTAAAATAGATTCTAAGAATTTCAATCTACCTTCTTTATATAACTCACCATAAGCTTTAAATTCTTCGTGAATTCCATTTTCCCACTCTAATAATTGGTCAAAATCTCTTTCTACAATACTCATATCATAGTGATTAAACGACTCTGAAAGGTTTGTTGTAGCTTCGTGAGTCTTTGTATCTAAAATCATTTGTTTTACTTCTAAAACGTCTGAATTTGATTTATCTGAACAACATTCCATAAAGAAGTCAGCTGACTTTTCTTCATTATCACTTTTCATTGGATCATAAACACAATCGTGAAAAAGAGCTGTTAACATCAACTTCTCATATTCTTTATCAGAGTATTTTGACTTACTTTCATTGATTTGGTCAATCACATCGTTTAAGTGATTTAAGGTATGATAAGATCTGTGAGATTCATTCCACATTGAAAGTAATGTATTAACATCACATTTGATATTCCATTTGTTAAGTAATTCCTGTAAATTCATAAAATTTTATTTCTTTTTGTTGAGTTATATATTAAAAAGCCGTTTTATGGTTTCTTTTCTCGTTCTTGCTCTTTCATATTTACTATGAAGATGTTTCCAAGCCATTAAAGAAGCCGTGACACTTGATTTACCAGTTTGTCTAGCCTTCAATATCATAATTTGTTTATTACCATTTAGATATTGACCAAATATATCAAGAGTTTCTTTATTCATAAATTCTTTTTATTTTTTCTTTTCGTCTTTCAATACGACCTCTATACTTACGAACATTCCTAACACGAATGTTAAGTTTTTCCAATATGGCTGGATCAACTTTATTAGCACTTATCATACTGATATGGTCAACTATTACAATGTCTCTTTTAATCATTTAATAAAGCATTAAGTTTATCTTCTCTTTTAATAGAAGTTATTTCACTATTTAATAATTGATTTAGATTTTCAACTCCATCAAGTTGAACAGACTCTTTCATAAGATTATCAACTTTCTTTTGAAATCTGTCATTTAGAATTTGAGTAAATAAACAATTACTGGTTTTTATCTCAACCATATTATTACTCCATTCATTATTTACATGCTTACAATATTGAATATGTAAAGTATTAAATGGACCTTCTTTCTTATTAAGAACTAATAAGTTGTCTTTATTAATAATAATTGGAAAGAAGTGATTGGTTTCGGATTGTGTAAATGTTTTTGGATTAACACCGGTATAAGAATAAGCTTGATTTACCGTTACTTTATAACCCGTTGATATTTTCTTCAACATTGTTTTCAAAAGTACCAACTGTTCTACATAAGCTTTGAATCCAATTTTGTACATAGATACAAAACTTGGAATTGAAATAAGTAAAGCAAACAAAGGAACGACTATTAAAAAAGCCGTAATCCAATGAACAATTGATATTTGTGACATATTATTCTCCTAAAAGTTGGTCAATCTTATTATTTCTTTTTTGGGCCTTTTCTTTGGCTTCACGAATAGCCTTTTGTTCTTCAGATTCTTCAGTGAAGGATGTTGCGTTGTAGTAATTACCCATTTGGTCTATTAAATCAGTGTAATCACTATATGTAGATTCTTTAGATTTATCTAAACCATAAACCATATAGTCACCATATTTGATACCACCAAACATATCTTTGTAATATTTCTCGTTCATATTAAATATTTTTTAAATCGTTTTTAACTTTTTCCAAACCAGTTGATGCCAATTCTTGATAATGAGTAAATAAATCACTTCTGTATTCTGGTACATAGAAATCAAGGTCTGATAAATCCACATAGTAAATCTTAGCAGTTTCTCTAGTCAAAAATGGAATTGTATTAGCAGGTGAAACTTTCATTGAAGTTCCAACAACAATACAAACATCACATTCTTTAGCCGCTTCTGTAGCCATATCAACAAAATCTGGGTCTAGATTCTCACCAAACCAAACAATATGTGGTCTTAATTGAGATCCAGTTGTTGGACATTTATCACCAATATTAATTGGATTATACCCTATATCAATAATATTATCTAGCGGTGATGTTTTATGGTCATACATACAACCTCTAGCTTTTGTTAATTCACCATGTAAGTGAATAATCTTAGTTGAGCCTGCTCTTTCGTGTAAATCATCAACATTCTGAGTTACAACAGTAACATCAAAATCTTTTTCTAAATCAGCAATTATTTTATGCGCCAAATTTGGCTCAACATCTTTCATTTGAGCACGACGCATATTATAGAAATTAAGAACTTTTTCTCTATCTCTACGCCACCCACTGGGTGTGGCAACATCTTCTACTTTATGATTATACCAAAGTCCATCATCTCCAGTTCTAAAAGTAGCAACGCCACTTTCAGCTGAAACTCCTGCTCCAGTAAAAATCAATACTTTTTTCTTATCCATACTATTTTACAAAGATAATAAAACAAAGTTTAATAACAAAGAAAGTCTTAATAAATAATATATACATAAAATCCTTTTGGTAATAGATGGCGACATTTTCAGTTGATATAAATATTAGAAAAAAAATCTTTAAGATTCCTAGTATTATGGAGGTTCAATATTCCGAGCCAGTTAGTAGTATACCAACTTTAACAAACGCAAGTATTGCGTCTGTTGCTAATACAATATCAACAAAGCCTCAACTTATAACAAGAGCTGAGTTACAAAACTTAGGAAAAGATATAAAACTAGTTGGTTATGATCCATTAATAGATCTTGTTTCAAATTCAAATAAAACATTTAGTTCTAAGTTATTAAACTGGGTTGAGCCATATGAAATAAAAGGTTCTATAAAAACTCTTTTTTATACTGAAGTCAATTCTGAATTAAAAGTCGGAGATAGAGTATTTATAATAAATGGTGCTTATGATAGTGATTTATTAATTGAAAAAAATAAATATAAAAAAGGCAGAGACGGTTATAAAATTCTACACATAGATAAATGTCAAGTTGTTTTAGATATAGATTATACAGGAGTTATACCATATTCAACAGCCACGGATGATCAATTTATAAAGGTTTATTATATTAGAGATACATCAGAATTTTTACATGCTAATAGAGCAATCACTACAAGAGATAATAAAATAAATCATAAATTTGAATGGTATCAAAATAATATAGCATTTATTGATAGTAATTATTCAACTACTCAAAACTGGGGATTGAATAATGGTGTTTCTAGTGCGCCTGGTTTTTATGTAAGAAGTTCTACAGCTAGTTGGACTAATATAACAACAAACCTTATTAATAGCGGTTCTTATTCATATGCTCTTTCTCCTACATATACAAATGTAAATAGAGTAAAAATAATGAATGCTGATTTTATTTACAATGGAAGAGAATTCAAAGAAGGATATGTTTATAAATGGGTAGTTGGTCCAACACAATCTTCTTGGGAAGTTGATGTTACTTATTTCAAACCATATTTAACTAAAAATAACTTTAGAGATGGTAACTTCAGAGGTGAATGGAACTGTGGTCTTTACGGTCAATATGATAAAAGAATTAAATGGCATGGTGATAAGTCAGTTTGGAATATTGGAACCTTAATTAATACTATTTGGAAAAAAGGAACAATGAATTCATTATACACTTCAAGTGAAAGTTATTTTTCTTCATTTGATAGTTATGGATTACCTTATCAAAAAATTAACTCACCTAATAACGCAGGTAGAGGTTATAACTTCGTTGCTAATTCTATAATAGAAACATCAACTATAACAAATGGTTCATTTTACACAACTACATTTGGTACTCAGTCAAGTGCTACTTATTCAATTGTCGAAGATGAGATATTAGGAGTTGAATCGCCTTATTCGAATAATATTAAACAAGCATTTTTTAATGATTGTGAATTCAATAATTCACATTTAGAAAACTCTGAATTAAAAAACACAAAGGCAAATAATTCAAAATTTGAAAAAAGTAAATCTATAAACTCTTATTTTAATAATTCAGTATTAAAAGACTCATTTTATAATAGTGATAATATTATTAAAATTTATGCTTATGATGAGTTAACGGCTTCTGAATTTCCAGCTATAACTTCAGTTACATTCAGCTCTACTAATGATATTGTTCAAAAAGTTTATAAGTTTTATATTGATAAAAGTGGATATGATAGATTAAGAACAGGTGATAAATTTTATATTAAAGGCTTAGGTATTAATAATCTATCTAAAGATATTATAAACTTTTTTGATAAAAAATTCAAGATAGGTTCTTGGACTGAATACACCGAAGAGAATTTTGGAGTAACAACAGTTGGTAAAAAAGGATATGAATATTCTGCTTTTCTATCAACACCGGCTGATAACTCTTATAAGTATTACACATCTACTGCTATATTTCCTCCATATACTGGTATAAAATATTATACAGAAATTGCTGGTACAAATCCTAATAGTAAATATTATTCTATTGATATATGGGTAAATAGATATGATAAAACAGGATCTTTAACAACAGAAAAATTAGATTTTAATTACAATTCTATAAGTTTCACAACATTAAATAACATTATAGATGTTTCAACCGCTTATGTCGTAGATGCTGATTTTGATAGTGGTTTAATTGAAAACTCAGATTGGAATAGTGGTTCTCATATTGAATCAAATAATGATAATAATATAACTGTACAAACATTATTAGGTGGAAGTTATAACTTATCAATCGATTCTTCAAATTATATCACAGCAACTACATCTTATGATACTAACTACTCTGAATCTAAATTAATAAATGTTGGAGATGTTGTATTCTTAGATTCAGTAGATTTTAACTGGGGAACAGTTTCTAGAATACCTGATGCTTATAAAGTCATTTCAAATACTAATGGTGTTTATAAACTAAAAGAAGTTGGAACTGTTAGTCAAATAATTAGTTTATCAGCATCAAATGGTTATTTCTATACTAATAAGGCAGAGAATAGATATGGTCATTTAAGAAAACTTAAAATAAGTAAATCAAATATTAAGTCAGGTCTTTTAAGAAGAACTTATTTATCTGGTTCATTAATTCAAAATTTAGAATATAACTATTTAGATAAAGATCTTACAAATTTAGCAAAAGCTAGAAATTTAGTTATTTCTGATGCTATATTTTCTAACAACTCAAATATTTTATCAAATGCTACATATATTAACTCATTCTTTGTTCAAGGTGATGATGTATGGAATTCAGGAATTATACAAAATTCAATATGGAATGGTGGCACATTTAGTAATGGTGTTGTCAGAGACTCAAGATGGATTAAAGGTGATTTCCTAAATGGTTGGTTCTATAACTCAAGAACATTTAATGGTACATCAAGTGTTACAAGTCCTTATTACTATTCTGAGAATACAAATTCTTATTATAGAAAAGGAACTTTACCAAATAATAGAAACTCTTGGCAAAGTGGTAATTTCATTGATGGTGATTTTTATAAGAGTGATTGGGAGTCTGGTACATTCTCTAATGGTAATTTTAACTACTCAAAATGGTATGATGGTTTCTTTAACAAAGGTATTATTGGTAGTAATCAAGTTTCTACTTTAGATACACAATTATATAATGGTACTGTGAGTTATGCTATTGTTGAAAATGCTACATTATATTCTATTGATACAAGTTATTATCAAAATGTAAATCAAAACTTAAACTGGTTAAATGGTATTTTTGTTAATGGTGTTTTTGGCTCTGATATATTACAAAATGCTACACACTCAGCAACATGGCAAAAAGGTATATTTAATGGTGGTCAATTCATAACTAATGGTAAATGGAAAAACGGAACATTTAATGGTGGTAAGTTTACATCAGCTTATGGTTGGACACAAAGTGAAAGTACATCACAATTAGATTATGGTTGGGAAAAAGGAGCATTTAATGGTGGTGAATTTGGAAATGCTAATGGTTTAACAAATTCAACTTGGTACACAGGTGAATTTAATGGTGGTGTATTTAAAGGTAGAGTATGGAATAATGGTGTATTTTTATATGGTGAGTTTCAAGGAAGTGGTGGAAATCCAGTTTCAGGATTAACAAGTGGAAACGCTAATATATTTGTTGATTCTTATAGTCAATCATATTGGGGTAAATGGAGAGATGGTTTTTTTACAAATATTAAAGATAAGTTTGTTAAAGACCAAAAGTTTTTCACAAAACAAGTAATGGCTATGAGTTTAGAAGGTGTAAATAAACCACCTAGAAGTGCTAAATTTAAAAATGGTCTTTGGGTATCAGGAACTTTTAGTCATTCTAACGGTGAGATGAGCAGTTCTGTTTGGTTAAACGGAGCATTTGAGAGAGGTAAATTTAAAAATAGCTCATTCAATCCTTATGTAAAAAGAAATGGTTCAACAACACCATCATTTAATTTTAATGATGATACTTGTTATTGGGAAAATGGCAATTTAGATGGAAGTGATTTTTATATCTCACATTGGAAAAATGGAAACTTTATTATAGGAACAGCTACTGGTATGATATGGGAAAATGGAACATCTCAATATATGAATGCTTTTAATGTTTTCTGGGAAGGTGGTCTTTGGAGAAATGGTAATTGGTATGGTTCATCATTTGAATTTAATGGTTATGTGACAGATGATTATACTTTACAAATATTAAACAGAGGTATGTCTTGGAGTGGAACATCTTCATGTCACATATGGAATATATTTTTACAAAATACCGACCAAGAAAGAACTATTGTGTCAGCAACAGCATCTACAATATCAACAAACGGTTGGTATTCAAGTGTAACTGATCCATTTGCTATTTCGGCTCTTACACCATAATATACATAAATGATTAAAATAAATATATAAAAATAAAATAAAATAAAAATATGCCATCAGGTAAATACGGTTCATCAATGACAAGTGGTATATCACTCGCAGTAACAGCATTAGCATTGCCTAGCGCAACTGTACATTGGATATACAATTCGGCTCCATCACCTGGTAGACTACAAATTAATGTAGTGGATATTGGACCCTCTGCTGTTAATAATATTTATACACTTAATCATGCTGGAACACCATATACTTTTGATTCTAAAAAAACTTATCAATTTATAACACACACTGTTAATTTATATGCGGTACACGGATCTTTTTCAGTATCTCCACCTTGGCCGACAAATCAATCAGATGAGTTAAAATACTATAGTGGAATGAGTGCTTCAAATGTAGCACCAACACTTAATGCTACTCAAAGTTTTTTTCACTACTCAACACCAACATCAACTATAACATCAACCAGTCATGTTGTTTATAAAGCAAATGGTACATTTAGTAGTCAAGGTGTGGCAAATGAGGGCATAACTGATTTTGTCGTAAATGAGATAGATTTTAAAATTCAAGGATTTTCTTATTATAGACTAACAGCTAGTGAGAATCAACCAATTGTATCAAATTCACTTGGTTGGTATTATAATAAGAGTTCTGATCAATATCATTGGTATGATAGAGTAACAGGTTCCGCATCTAACGCAACAAATTTAAATACTGGGTATTTTCCAGTTGGTGGTCCAAATGGCAGTAAGACATCAAATATTGGATATAGATTAAATAATGCTTTAGTTAAATTTGTACCTTATTCATATTTTAACTTTTCATTTTCTTATCAAAATCAAAGTGATTTTCCATTAAAGATATATACATCATATTCTCCACCATCTCAATCTCCTGCTGCTTGGACCAATTTAGTGTCTAATAGTTATACACCACCGAGTGGATCTATATTACTAGCAACATTAACTCAAAGTGTTTCTCCATCTGGAGCAACATCACTGACATCTTCTATTTCTCAACAATTTTATGGAGTTAGAGGAAATCAATATTTGATTTTTGTTGGTGGGTTTGCTGGGGCATCAGCATCAGGTACAACATACTCATCTATATATTTATCAAATATAACAGTTGATGGAGGCTATCACTCAGGTAATAATAGACAATATGTAATGTATAATTCACCATCACTAACACCTATTGGTTTAACAGGAGCAACATATACAGCTCTTATTGGAACTGGAAACACAGTAAACGCAACGGCATCTCTTATAAATCCTGGAATTAGCCAAATTTACTCAAAAATTGGAAATGGTAAATTCAAAGCAGGTATCTGGGAAAATGGAGTTTGGAATAGTGGTTGGAGAGTTGATGAAGAAATGTATGAATTTTATAATGTTAATCAGTTCTTTGGGTATAATAGAAATAAAAGATGGAGAGTACAAATTACAGGACCAACTTCATCGGTTTCTAATTTTAATATTGGTGATAATGTTTCAATTGGAAATATTATAGCAATTGATATAAATGAGGATAGAAAAGTACTTAAAAGTTATTATACAATCATAAATAAAACTGATAATAGTATAATTGTTGAATTTGATAATAATTTTCCAATAAGGAGAGTTAAAAAAGACTCAGATCATCACAGAATTTATGTAACAAAAAATGTTTGGTTATCTGGTGGTTTCTTAAATGGATATTTTAAGGGAATTTGGAATTACGGTTTATTTAAAGGATATCCATTGATTACTGAAATGTATGATACAAGTTGGATTGATGGTATTTTTGATGGGGGTCACTTTAGTTCATCTGAATATACTATACCTAATTTTGTAGACACTGTATTTCAAGCCGGAAGTGTTGGATTAACTTTCTCACAACCACACGGTCTTGTTGTTGGTGATTTAATAACAATAGATAAAACAGATAAAACAATAAATCCACAATATGATGGTGAACATTATGTTACGGAAGTTGTAAATAGTTATCAAATAAAAACTGATATTGATTGGGGGTCTGATTCTACTTTAGAAAGTGGATCAATAACAATTGAAATGTCTAGAGGTCTTTTACAAAAAGTTAAATTTAAGTCAAATAACATATCTAAGATAACATCAAATAACTCATTGGAATCTGATGCTGTATTTGTTTATAATTCATGGATGGATGTATTATTTGATAGTTCATATGCTAGTAATATAGGAAAACCTCAAATGTTATTAAACTCTTTATCAAGAAAATCTTATTCAGAAAATAACTTATATGGTTATACAACAAATGATATATTAGAAAGTGATTCAACTTTTAGAGATAGTTTTTCAACAACAATAAGAAGTTATAAACTAGGAACTAAATATAAAATATTTAGTGATTTTATAGGAGATGCTGGTAAATTTGAAACAGAGTTTGGTGGATCTTTTGTTTCACTTACGGCATCATCAATAGTTGCTCAATCATTTATTGAAATACCTGGAGAAGATGAATTCATTAAAGACGGCTGGACATTCTCTAGATGGGATGGTTCATCTTTAACATTTTCTAGACCAACATATACGGGCATTGACTCAATAACAGGAGAAGAGCTATTGGTAAAAGCAATAGGTAGTGGTGGTGTATTGGATGTGACGGCATTTAGTAGTAATGATGTTTTAAATAAAACATATGAGGACGTTCAAAGATTCAGATATACAAAAATAGAATTTGATTTAGTAACATTTTCTAATATTATATCAGATTATTATGTCACAGGAAAAGGTACTAAACACTCACCTTATACATATAAGTATATTGGATCTAATAATGTAGTACAGGTACCGCCTATACACTTTAATAACTTAAATTTTGTTAATAGAAAACTTAGCATTAGTGGTGGAGTTGAAGCATCAATATTAACAACCGCAACATACTTACCTGTATATGATAATGTAAATCATTTACTAACACCAAAAATTAAAAAATCAGAATATTTCTACAATAAAAGAAATCTAGCCATGCATTTTTATGGATATAATCCGTTGTTAACAACAACTGTAGAATATTTAATTGATAATTTACATTTTTATGAAGTGGATATGATTCCATTCTTTCAATATTTTACAGAAGATAATATTAATAAAGGTATTCAAATTCCATATCAAGGAATATCACCTTTTATTGATTATACTAATTCTAACTTTAGTTTTATAGATAATATATCAGTTGGTTTAGATAGTATTCAAACTCAAAACTCTAATACAGTTGTTAGTGGTGTTGGTGCTGGTGTTGGTCAATCTTCTGGTGGTGTTATATTTAATGATAATAATTCATTCTCTGCGGTGGGTGGTAAAACTGGGGTAGATCCAGGATAATTTATTTTTTTAATAAAAGATAACCAACCATTCCAGCAACATCTTTAGAGCAATTACCCATTGATTCAATTTTAGTTTCATCACCGGTTAATTTAATACCTGATAGTTTTTGTTTTCCTAAGATTCTTTTTTCGCCATTACATTTTTTACAAGGTGTTAAACCTATTTTGCCTTTACCATTACAGAAATTACAAGAATCGCCTTTATAGTCTTTACCAGATCCTTCACAGAAATCGCATCCATCATCAGCATCAAATGTTCTTAAAATATTACCATCATTGTCTTTAATAACAATTTTAGCTGAAAGGTCTTTACCTGTACCATCACAAGTTTTACACTTAACCCATCTTTCATATTCTAAAGTACCATCAAACTTGTCATCTATTGTAATATAGATATCTAAAACTTCATTCTTTTTGAATTTTTCATAATTTGATTTTTCTTTATTATAATCAAATTCTAAATTAATATCAAATAGCTCAAAATACTCATTATAATTATTACCAAATTTACTTTTAACATCATAATCTTTTCTTTGTTCACTACAAAGAACATCATATGCCTCAGTCATTTCACCAAAGATAATAGGATCACCACCTTTATCAGGATGGTGAGTAAATGATAACTTATAGTAAGCTTTTTTTATTACTTTTTCATCAGAGTTATTATTAACTCCAAGAATTGCGTAATAGTTTTTATTCAAATTCATAGAATCCTATTTCTTTTAATTTTTGTTTCATCTCTTGTTTGTCTTTTGTTAAACCAACAATGTCACAAACTTGATGAGATATGCCATCTGATTCTATGATAAGAGCATCCGGTTTTGTTACATAACCTATTAAGTAATCTAAGCCATTAGAAGCGGCTGATAATAAACTATTTTTACTGATAAATCTTTTATTGAAACTCATCTAATATTTGATTAATTTTTTTCTCTCTAAGTAAAGACTTGTTTGTTTTTTCAAACTCACCTTTTTCATCTTTGTAACCACAGTCATTACAAATACTTTGTGATGGAATAGTCGGTTTAGAACCATCTGTTGGTATAAAAAACTTCCATTTTATATTTTTACTTTTACAATTAGGACAACCAGACATATCAGGTAAAGATGATATAAATCCAGACTTTTGTAATTTTCCTAAATCATAAGTTTTATTATTTTGATTAGGAAATAAACTAAGTAACTTCTTAATCATTACTTCTATATTTCTTCTGAATATAAGCGGCTCTTGTTACTTCAGCTCTTCTTTTTACAGACTTTTTAGTAAATTCTTTTCTTCCTCTAAGCTCTTTCATAGCTTTAGTTTTGTCCCATTTTCTTTTAAGAATTTTAAGAGCTTTTTCAATGGTTAGTTTTCCTTCAACCTCTACGATCAACATATGTAATAAATTAATTTTTGTACATTATATATTTAATATATACTTATATCTATAAAACATAACATAGTTGAAAATGATTAAAAAATATTCAGACTTTATAAAAGAGAATCTAGAGTTTATACTAGAATCAAATGTTGTTTTCTCTGATAACTTCAGAAAGGCAATGGCTAAAATTGACCACCCAATGGCTAAAGCTATTTTAGGTGTTGAAAATAATGACTTAACTGTTCAAGCTAATTATCTTGATATTGAGTTTTCTAAAAATGATACAATTTCTTTTACTCCTGATAGAAAAGCACAAGAGATTTTAGGTGATACTAAAGAAGTGGTTAGATTTACAGGTTCTGGTGGAGGTTGGTTAAAACACAAAGAGTCTAATAATGGTTTATTTGAAAAACTAGGTTATACATTTGAAGAAGGTTCCGAACCTTATAAACCTAATTCAAGAGACTTAGGTGAAATTGTTGCTAAAGTAACATCTGAAACAAGTGGTAAATCTTATGCTTGGGTTAAATTTAAGAATCAATCAGGAAATGATGTTGGACAAGGTGTTTATAATGTTGAAAAGTTAAGATCTGTTGATGAAAAACTTAAAAAAGTTTGGTCATCAAGTAGACAAGAGATTAAAGTAGGTAGAGCAATGAGAGCACTACTAAAAGCATCAGGTGCTGAATTTGCTGATAAAGATTTTGAAACATTTGTTAATCTTTATAAAGCAACTATTGATAAGATGAATGATAAGTTTTCTTATATTGAAGTTGTTAGAGGTTCAGATATTCACTATTGGTATAATAGTGATAGATACTTTGTTAGAAGTGGTACTTTAGGTTCATCTTGTATGAGTAGTGCGAACAAATCTTGGTTGGAACTTTATACTGAAAATCCAGAAGTTGGTTTAGTTATTTACAAATCAATGGATGATACTGATAAGATTATTGGCAGAGCTTTACTTTGGAAATTAAAAGATGGTAAAGAATTCTTAGATAGAATCTATACAGTGAACGACTCTGATGTTCAATTATTCAGAGATTATGCTAAAGAAAATGGTTGGTACTATAAAGAACATAACAATAGTTCGGATAGTGGTTATGTTATAGCACCAGATGGAACTAGAACTAACTTAGATTTAACTGTTAATTTAACTGATGCTAGTATGGATAATTTTCCTTATTTAGATACTCTTAAATATTTCAATCCTAATAGAAAAACAATTTCAAATCAAGATTCTGGAGGTTGCTACTTCTTAGAAGATACTGGTGGTGATTATGTTAGACCTTGTGATACTTGTGGTGGATCAGGTAGAACTGAATGTTATGACTGTGACGGTGAAGGTACTGTTTCTTGTCGAGAATGTGATGGTGAAGGAACTATTGAGTGTAATAGTTGTGATGGTAATGGTAAAGAAGATTGTTCAAATTGTGATGGATCTGGTAATGTTGAAGGCTCTGATGGTGAAGAGGAAGAATGTTCTGATTGTGATGGATCTGGTAAAGTGAATTGTTCAGATTGTGATGGTGATGGTAAAAAAACATGTCCGGAATGTGATGGTGATGAAACAGTAGAATGCGGTAATTGCGATGGTCGAGGAAACGTAGATTGTTACGACTGTTAAAAATATATTAAAAAGAAAAAGCCTCTGAGAAATCAGAGGCTTTTTTTATATTCCTAAATCTTTTAGTCTTTTCTGTCTAATAATTTGCTTTAGTGAGTGTGTATCATAAATACTTACTTCATACTCACTCATACAGTAATCATCAATAAGTTTATCAAATTTATTATAATCAAAAGCTCCAACTTTATCACCACTCAATAACTCATACAAATCAACTGAATGTTTGCGTTCTGTATCTCTAGCTATAGCCGCCTTCTCAAATTTCTGATGACTAATGGCTTCCTTCTTATCTTTCTTAGCGTTAAGATATAATTCTAATAAATTATCAATTTCAATTTCCATAATTAAGATTAACTTCTTCTATTGATGAAAAAACTTCTTTATTAATCTTCAATATTCTATCAAACATCTCTTGGTTCAAAATAGCATGGTGAACAACAAAGATATTGATGTTATAATCGTTTGCGAACGATTTTAAGAGAGCCAATATAGAGTCTATACCTTCTATGTCAATAGAAGAGAAAACCTCGTCTAAGAAGAGTATATTGATATGACGCTTAGTTCTAATCAATTTCAAGTAAGCAATTAAGATACTAATATTAACTTTCTTAGTTTCACCAGTTGATAAAGAATCGTGTTCAATTGGTGAACCTAATTGTTTAATCTCAGCTGTAAAAGTTTCATCTAATCTTACTTCAAATGGTAAACCCATCTTTTTAATATTCTCAGCAATAAAGTGATTGATTGGTTTGATAATACCAGAGATGATAGACTTCTTAACACCATCTTCACCGAAGATACGATTCAACTCTTTATAATAAAGGTCTTTCTCTTTACAAACTGTGATGTTATCAGAACTAACTACTTTCTTTTCTTCAAGTTCTTCAATTGTATTTTGAAACTCTTGAATATTAACAGAAGGTGTTGTGTTAACTGGAACAGTTTGAGAAGCTTTCTTCTGAGTTAATTTATCAATCTCTGATTTATAATTTTTCAATAAGTAACTCAAATCATTAAAAGCAGTTGTTGTTGTTTCAGATAAACCTTTCAACTTAACTTGTCTTTCTCTTATCTTAGTAACATTAGCTTCAATTTCAGATTTGATATTTTCAAAACCTAATTTCTTTTCTTCTAATGCCGTTCTTAGATTAGCAAAGTGAACTGAATCAAAATCTGTTTTACAAGTTGGACATTTACCAGAATCATATAAGTCTAATTCTCTTTGAACATTCTTAATATCATTTTGACAGTTGATAAGTTGTCTTTTTTCTTTATCCATCTCATCGGATAATTCTGAATCTTTTTCCTTGATTTTATCCATCTTTTCTTTCAAAGATTTAT
>Ga0214919_10000552_pt1 | contig 63450 bp, 72 predicted proteins | sample LL1503_MetaG_FD_177994 | JGI IMG/M metagenome (GOLD analysis project Ga0214919, IMG submission 177994) | Freshwater microbial communities from Lake Lanier, Atlanta, Georgia, United States - LL-1503 | ecosystem: Environmental > Aquatic > Freshwater > Lake | place: USA: Georgia | collected... | reverse complement strand
CTGACCCTAACCATAGCGGTATAAATGGTACTAAATAAACGTTACTCAATTTTCTACTGAATTTTCTTTATCAAAACTGGTACGACGTTTTTGAACAACAACAACAACAACAAGACAAAAATGATCGAAAAACCAGTGTAAAAAAAAATTTTTTACCCAGAACAAAGATGCTCCTTAAGAATAAATTTACAACCAAGGATAATATAGCTGATTATCAGAAATTGATGTCTATAGAAAGCCATGACCAGCTAGATCAAATCCGAGACTTGATCGGTAAATTGCCATCGGGGAATCACAGGGACCAGTTAAGTCCACCAAAATAGGGGTTGGACGGGCAGCCACCGCTGTAATTGATGTTACAGTCGTTACACAATTGTTCGTAGTAGCAGGCGCCGCACGAATGAGATTCGGGGGGACAGTAGATCTGGTTTGGGTTCTTGCGACGGATCGCGGCCACGACTTGTGGATCCTGACAAAAACAGGTGCTTCCTGGGTCAAACCATCCCGGACTCGTGTAGGTACTGTACAGCGGTCCCTGGATACGACCGAGGATCGGAGAATAGTACCGTGGATAGCCGTAGGATTGGTCAAGGGTTTGATACATGCTTGATTTTCCATGACAAAAGATATATATTTTTTTTTTTATTTTGTCGGATACAGATAAAATAAAATCATTGTCTCATGCCCCGTGTTGAAAAAAACAGTAAGAAAACAGCCGAGGCTGTCCATCTTTCCATGTGTCTGCCCTTTGCTCAGCTTCATGGTATCATGATCCTCGCTCTCCTTCTCTTCTTTGGTGTCCTCGTCGTCCCCTTTTCCACCAAGAAGATCCGCCTTGCGCTTTACTCTCCTGTTATGGCCACGGTGGACAAGATCACGGCTGCCGACCAAAAACAATCCCAGGCCCGTCTGCGCTACACCGTTGCCGGAAAGATCTACCACGCCGACCACACCTTCAAAACCCTCGTCACTATCGGATCCTCCTTCACCCTCTACCATGATCCCCATCACCCCGAAAAATCTGAAACCTTCCGCCCCTCTCTGGTTCTCTACGGTGGACTACTGACCCTTTACTTGCTCATTCTCGTTCTCTATCTTGCCTTTGTTGGATATCTGTATTTACACCCCAATGAAAAATGATTCTTCCACGGTGGAGAATGACCTGTTGTTGTGTCTTGAAGGATGACTGACTTGAAATATTTTCTTTTTTTTTTTGAAACAAAAAAAAAAAACGACCATGGCCGATACGACGGAAACCGAATGCATGATGTGTCATTCCGAGATGATCAAACTGCCTTCTTTTTTCAAGGATACCTGTTTTCATTGCCGGCGGACACCCGGGAAGCCCGGCTGTCATAGCATCCAACGTTCCTGCTTGCCTTGCATTCGCAGTTATTTACAGCTCAACCTTCCCAAGTCAGAACGATCTAACCGCGTCAAATGCCCCCTCTGTCCAGCGTTTACCGACCCAACACGACTCAACCAACAAAAAGCCTACGACCTGGACTACCGTATGATGGCCCAAGACAAACGAACCGATATCCCCTGCATCCACGACACGAAATGCTCGTTTCGAGGCACACAGTTCGAACTCCATCGCCATGTTCAAACCGAATGTCCGGAAAGGCATACAACATGCCCGCACTGCAATGTGATGTACATCGCCAAGAACCAAAAGTCTCACGAAGAGTTGTGCGTGGCTATGATCCTTTGCCCCATCTGTCATCTCCGCGTGGGTACCGCTCAACGCAACCATCATCTTCGTCAAGTCCATCACCGAGAGGCCTGTGCTCGATGTGAGACGAGCGTTCCCATCGGGCACATGAACCATCATAATAAAGAGGATTGTGTCTTTCGCTCCGAGGAATGTCCGTACTGTCATCAACAAGAATTCGTCAAGGATATGTTGTCCCATCTCCAACAACACCTGGAAGTGTCCCAACAAGAAGTCAAGAATCATTGTGAATTGATGAATGCCCATCAGCGTGAGACCCACCGGATCTGTGCTCTCATGATGGATATTGTTCATCCTAATAAAAATTGAAACCCATTACACCATTACACCATAAAAAAAAGAACATGTTTCCCATACGGTGTTATACCTGTGGAAAAGTCTTGGGTCACCTATCATGCGAATGGGAAACCACCAGTAAAGCCATTGCCGATCCAAATTCTCCCGTGGAAGATTGGTCCGAATTTTTCGTCGCTCATAACCTCAAACGGTATTGCTGTCGTCGCACCGTCATGTCTCACTGTCCCGACCCCAATATCCATCAAACCGTTCCTCTCCCCCCCTCTGTCCGCCTGTCTGAGGAAGACGTTCCTAAACGAATCTTTATCGCTCATTAGGTTAACAACTAGACCTTTGTTTATCATAAAGGGTAATGAGACCACGACCTGGAAAAACCGGTCAACCATGGACTACAGAAGAAGAAGAATCGATGCTGGACCGGTTGAGAGAGGGGATGTCGGTGGACAGGGTAGCACAACATCATGAGCGGTCCAGGACGGCGATCGAGTGGCGGATTGGTTTATTCTGTCAGAGACAACAAAAGCAGAAGAAACGGTCGTTGGAATCGTTGGCCGCGGAACTGCATCAGGATCCGGACCGACTCGTGGAAATCATGGACCGGACGATCACCGCGGCGAATCCCGTCGTCCCTACATCATCATCGTTGTCTCCGTCGTCGTCTTCCCTAGCGGCCGATATAAAACACATGATGCTCCTCTTACAGGATCTTCAAGAAAAGGTCTCCAAAACTCATAAACATGTGCGCAAGATCCAGGAAGAACTTCATATCCTTTCGACCTGTTTTGGGACTAAAAAAAAAGACGTGGTCCTGAAACCAGACAGCAAAAGGTTGTGACAATAAGCTTTTCTCCTTTTTTTTTTTACATGAGGATACAACAGGAAGAAGGAGGAGATGAAGACAAGGACGAGGGAAGGAGACGGAATTGTCGAATGCTGGTTTTATTATTCTTTTCTATGCTAAAAAAACGGAGGATAAATCGGGTAAATTCGATGCGTGAGGAGTCCGGACCTTGAAAGTATTCGAGGCGTGTGGAGGGAGGAACTGAAGAGGAAAAGCAGTGTTTCCAGGAGTGAGGAAGATGGGAAAATCGGAAAGACATTGGCTTTGATGTGTTTGATTCGTGTTCAATCACAACCCACTTCATGTATTCTTTTTTGTTGAATAACAAAAAAAAATAAAAGGAATCACTCCATAGAAAGGGAAAGATTGGGATGGTCCTCAAAAAACAACTCCCAAAAATGAGCATACCGTACAATGTCGGTGGAAGAGATCATGAATTGTTTCACCCAGGATTCACGAAGGCGGTCAAGGATTTTTACCAAGAGCTCCTTGTCCACCTTGAGGGTAGTTGGATCCAGTGTAGCCAGTGCCAGGACGATAGCCACGGGATGATAGGTTTCAAAATCTTTGATTCGTGGTAGATACACCTCCAGAAACGATTTTAAACTCCAGTTCAATTTCTTGAGCTTGCTGTAGGTAAAAGATGCCGTTTCTCTGAATTTTTCGGTAGGAATTTTTTTCAGGTCCTTGTTACCGCTACCACTCCTTCTTCCCGCAAAGTCCATCCGACTCGCAATATCACGTTCATTCCGTCGTTCTTCTTCCATGGGTTTGATTTTCTTGTTGTTTATTGATTTCCTAACAGAAAAAAAAAAGTATATGTCAAAAATGAAATTTGAAAGCGAAAAGACAAACAAGGTAATAATTGAATGAGTTTCGTGTCGTCTTCCTCTGAAACGTTCCTATGTTGTTTATGTCTTCAACCTCCCTTGGTTCCCGTCGAGTTTATTTGTTTTCCTTGCCCCACCGAGAAAGGAAGGCCCGGATGTCATGCGATACAACGGGTGTGTTGGATGTGTGCGCGCCGGTTTCTGGAACTGGATAGTTCTCATCGATCGTTCCGCAAACGATGTCTTTATTGTCAGGCCACGGTTCAAGCCGAAGAGGTCTTGACCGAGGAGGTGTCGTTTCGATTTGATTTTCGGCTCATGAGTCAGGAGAAGACCGTTCGTTCATGTCCCCTGTCGGAGAACTGTGAGTTTCGAGGCACTCCGATGGAGCTGTACACCCATGGAAAAAACAGTTGTGCTTATCGGTGGATCCGATGTCACAGTCCTTCCTGTCAACAGAATTACCGCGTTCACCAGGAACAAGACCACGCCCGGCAATGCGCCTCTGGATTTGAGGCCTGTCCCGCCCTGAATTGTTCCCGATGGATCTCGAACCAAAACAAGAACTACCGTACCGATCATCTGCGAGAAACGCATGGAGTAACTGCGTGCTTTGACTGTGACGAACTGGTTTCTCAAACGGAACAAGACGCCATGAGTCATCATCTTGAACGGACATGTCCTAAGCGCATGGTAAAGTGTGAGATTTGTCAGAAACATGTGATGCGCGGAGATCTTGTACGTCACTACCAAAAAGACCTGGAACTAGCTCGCTCACGACGCCAAACCTTGGAAACCCGTATTCATACCATGCAGAAAGAAATCAAGGTTCTAGATCATGAGATTCAACAACTTACCAAGAAGGAGTTTCTTCACGACAAGAATTATTCTCTCCTTTTATTTTATTATTCTTCTTTTTCCTCCTCCTCCTTGACCAAGGAAATCATGACCGTCCGTGTCACCCGTCCTCGTGAGGACCTGATTCTCCTTCATACCCCGAGAAGCATCACCCTGACTCCAGACGATGTGGCCCGTGATCAGTTTGTTCTTTTCCCCGACGGTGTCCTAGGATACCCCATGGTTCAGAACAATCTCCTTGTGGCACGGTCCTATTCTCGATATATTCCTTCTTGGACACCTATGTTTACTTCTTGAGTATATCCTTCTTTTTGTCCTTCTTTTCTTTTTGACTGCTACACAGACCACATTCCACTCGATCTTTAATCATCTTTTCCTGCTGAGGCGTCAGAAAACGAGCTTTCATACCGCTATTTCGGGGAGAGCGAGGCCTAGCACTTGGAATCCGAGGAGGGCGTGGTGGAAGTGGGTCGACTCGAGAAAGGTGGTAAAAGATATTGTTATGGTACTCTAGAATCCCATCCTGGATTCGGACAAAATCTGCATTGCTAGGGAGAACCCATGTCTTGTACTCGGGAAAGGTACGGATAAGGGTGGGTTTATTCTCGTCATACCTGGAAAACACGATCATGGTTGATAAGGTGCCCGTCGCCGGCATTCTCCTGGGTAGCCTCGAGATGGTCTCTGGTTTTTCATTCTTCAGGACATGATAATCCACAAAAACACTACGATCAGGACCGAGATACTCGCGTATCACAAAGGGAGACATCATTTCATATTGAGGAGGAAGATGTGCCGTGTCCAGTTTCAATCGCTCCGGAGAGAGATACTCCAGTCCGGTCCGAGCTGATTTCTTGAGGATCAAGGGGATGGAAGCGGTTCGCTCCATCAATTCACGTCCCATTTGTCTCGTTATTTTCTTGAGTCCCACGTTCACACGCTTTCTCATTCCCGTCAACGGAGGAGGAAGAAGCTGAAATCCTTCCTGAGCCTCAGAAGGCAGTGCCGGAATGGCTTTCATGAGTACTTGTGGATGAAAGGATGTGGTTTTCTTTGGTGGCATCTGCTTTTTTTTATTGGTGGAGCGGATAAAAAAAAATAAAATTTAGAATGATTTTATACTCGTTTGTAAAATTGAAAAGCCTGTGGACTCCAAGGTCGTTCAACCTTTCCATGACACAACAATTCCTTGGAGATTTTTTTCCTGCGTGTCTGCTCTTCGAGATTGACCGTTTTATTTGGTTGGGAGATCGACTCGGATTGGACCCTGCATTCGCCAACGATCTGACAACTCACCTTCAATGGCCACGTAATCATGAAGGCAAGGCTTGTCGACAAATCTCCTATTACGAACGACCTCGACCACCTAACGGTCCTCCTTCTCCTTATCATCAACGACAAAAAAAACTATGGATCCGAGAGAATCGACATGTCCAGGTCAGTATCGAGCTTTATCGCAAACACGAACTCGGAAAGATTGGCGTCTATGTATTGATTCTTCCTCTTTCCGCCTCCAAGAAGAAATCCTTCGTTCGTCGTTACTACCAACACCAGTTCGTCTTTCCACCCTTTCTTCACGATAATCCACCCCTCGACGAAGAGGACCCCTCTCTTCACTACCTCTCCGTCGTTCCTTATTCCCTCGGGTATGAACCAACCCTCCATACCGGCTTTGCTCAACTCCTTTCTTCCGCCTTTCACCTCGTTCACCTCCTTGAAATGATTTAATAACAACCAATTCTATCAAGAAAAGGCCGCCGATAGCTCAATCTGGTAGAGCTCCCGACTGTAGTGGTTCAATACGTCAAGTCATCGGGTGGTTGCAGGTTCAAATCCTGCTCGGCGGAGAACAAGAAGGTTTAGAAAAAAAAAAAAGTAATTTTTCTAAACTACAGACAATAAACATAGAACCACGAACATGGTGGTTCCAAACTTTGAGCAACAGGTGTTTCAGGTTCATGCCCAGAAGAGGAATTTCAATTGGAAGATGCCGCACCAGCCGTTAAATAACGATAACAGAGTGACGGGGACCGCATTTTATTTGAGGAATGGGAACGAGACTCACTTGGTGACGTGTTTTCATGTGGTGGAGAATGCGTTTCGTGTGACCCTTATTTCACCTTCGATTGGGTCTTTGGAATTTCCGTGTCGTGTGGTTTGGATCTGTCCGGAACGGGATCTCGCGGTGCTTGCGCTGGAAGAAAATGATCATGTTGTCAAAATCCGTCCTCCGGCACGTTGTTTCGAGCCGTGGAAACCATCTGGACATGGTGGTGGTGGTGGTGGTGGACGGTTCGTGCTAGCGGCACCTCCTCTTGGTTCTGAAACCATCACGGTGGGCTATCCTCTTGGTCAGACACACATCAAGATGACCAAGGGCATTTTGAGTGGACAGCAGGTCGGCCTCTATCAAACGGATGCACCTATCAATCCCGGAAATTCTGGTGGTCCTCTTCTTTACAAGGACAAGGTGATTGGTGTGAATGCCCGGGGGTACATGCTCGCACAAAATGTCGGCTATGCCGTTCCCATCTCGGCGGTTCTTGGAATGATGGAGTATCATCAAAAACACCCGACGGAAACGATCCTGAGGATCCCCATGGGATGGGGTATTAGCTACCATCCACCCTCTCGCCTCCTTTCTCTGACGCCTTCCAATAAAAGTATCCGACGATGCCGAATTGGTGATTACGCTACGTGTGGTGTCGAGATCAAGGAGGTCTATCCCGATCAGCCTATGATCGCATTGGGTCTTCAAAAAGGCGATCTCCTCCTCAGCATTAATGGTATGCCCATCTCGGCCCTGGGAGAAATCCCCTTGACCTGGCTGCGTCAAAAAATGACGCTACATAACTATCTTTATCAGATCAATCTCGGAGACGAGCTGGAATTCACCTTTCTTTCCACGACCGACAAGAAAATCAGGCGTGCGTCCCTGCGTCTCCCATCGGAATCTCCCCGCATCCGATTTCGTAACGTCTATAGTGAATATGAAACGATCCCCTACTTGTACGCCGCAGGCCTCGTCCTTCTACCCCTCACCCGCGACTTTATCGAGGATAAACTGTCCTTTCTAAGATTCCCCAACACCTACCGTGAAGAGAATCCCCTTACGGCCACCACCGTTCATCCCGACGATCCCTACCTTCTTCAACGCAGCAAACCAGAATGTTGGAACCAGGGATTCCTGGTGATTGTGAACCTCATGTCGGGGAGTATCCTCGAAGAAACCAAGATGCTCAAGATTGGTCAGATGATTGACAAGATCAATCATCAATCTGTCAGCACCATTTCTCGTGCCAAGAGCATCCTTCAGAATCTTTTACGAGAAGGCAAGGATATCCATCTTTCGACCCTCTGTAAAGTTCCCATCGTCCTCTCCACTCATCACTTTATACAGGAAGAACAAAAGCTGGCCAAGATTTATAATTATCAAAGCTGTTTCGATCTCGGTCCGTCAAAACAAAGACTATGAAGAAGATCCTTTTTGTGTCTGAAGATGGAGCGTGACAAACCGTTGAAGAAGATTCTGAAGCAAGACCGGCATGTCGTCCAGACAGAATCGGTAGCCCGGCTTGATCTTTTTCATGCCAAACGGCGTGTCCACAATACAACCCTTTTCTTCATAAATCTGGTAGTATCGAATCAGTGCATACACCAGGGAGCATCCCTGATCATCCAGTTCCTTCATCAGATCGGAAAGGGCTATTTTTTCCGTCGGTGACAGTGGGTCCACCGTGTGGATCTCAGACTTGAGATGAGAAAACAATGGAAACTGACCGTCCATGATTTTTTTGTGTTTAGAAAGCAAGACGTTTCCCTTTTGTTTTCATTTTTTTACACTTAAATGGCGGGAATAAAGAGGTTCATTTTTTCAAACAGATGGCAGAGTTCAAAGTCGTGGTGGATGACGTCACGTAGATGGGCTTTGGTTAGAATAATCCGACCGAGAGTTCGGGTCAGATTCCCGGATTGAAAGAGAAGAGTGATCATGATGTCTTGAAGGACTTGGGTGAGAAAGGGAACTACGCTGTCATCATAAGGGAAGGAGCAGGGGAGTATCTTGCGGAGTAGACGGGCCACCGTGTTGGTATCCAAGACCTTTTCCTGAGAATGTGTTTCATGGGCATGAGAGATCAAGGACTTGACAAAATCTAGAGGAAATTGGATACGCAAGGCGGTGCGGAGTTCTTTGGAGGACAGTACCGTGTTCCTTTTGGGTGAGGACGTCATGAGAAAGACTGCCTGTTCCACAAGATGACTCATGACCTCGTTCATCAAAAAATTCAATAACTCGACCGCCGCGCTGGACAATTTTAAATCGGGATGCAACCGACGAGTGATCGTTCGGACTGAGGGCTGGAAATCCATTTCTTTATCTCTGGATAAAAAATTTCTGACAACATATTGTATTCATTCTTCTCGATCTTGAAGTCCCATGGAAAAAATCCAGGGCGATACGATCCAACCGGATCGATTCGGTAAAGGATACCCCAAGGTCTCATAATCCTCCTTGTAAAAGTCCAAGATCCTGGTCAAGGTTTCGGTATCAATCACAATCTCCTCTTTGGTTTTATCAGACACCATCTGTGGTTTCATTCTCGTCTCTGATCCAATCCTCGTTTGAAATTGTTCGATAAAGGTGTCGAGGTTTTCGAAACGACCGAGGGTAAGACGATGGTGCGGGATGTCACGTAGGAATTCGCATTGTGGAAGAAAGTGCTGGTCAAAGAGCATAGGCTGTCGTCGAAGGGCCGACAACACCGTTCGGGTAAATATCGCAAAATCAGATAACACATCTTCTTTTGATCCCAACTCAGAGGCGGGCCACAACACCTGTTCCAATCGCGGTTTCTGCGGTCGAGGCACCAACAGTTTGTATTTCAGATACAGGTAATCCGAAACAAATCGTTGTAAAGGTTCCCGCACCACCGCCCAAATCTCAGGATCTCGATGAATAATCGCTGGACTCTGTTCCCGTACCCCCAAATAGGTAAGATGGTGTCGACTCACCTGATTGGTTCCCTTGAGAAGACGTTCTGAAAACACGTCCCACGGTGTAAACAGTTCCTGTGCCTCCTTTTTCAAGGTCAAAAGACCCGCTTTTTGACAGATCTTTTCCAAGGTGGTGCCCCCCGTTTTGGGAATATGGAGCAACAAAAGATTCTTCGACTCAATCCAAGGCATTGTTCTTTCTTTTTTTCAGAATCACTTCTTATCATGTTTATGTTTTTTTTTTATCCTCTTTAGAAAACAAAAAGACAGAATGCCAGCCAAGTGGTCCGAAGAGCAGTTGGCCACACTTCAGAAGGAGCTTCACGATATTTTGAAACAGACCCGGGATCCATCCCAGGCGGCTCGGAGGATCAAGGCCAAGAAAAATTTGAAACGAACCTTGGGTGGCATCAAGGCACGTCTGGGTACGCCTCTTTTCAAGCCCATGTTTACCAAGTCGATGGAGGAGGAGGTGGTGGAAAAGGCCGTGGAAGGAGATAAGATTATGGATAAATTAAAGGCGATGACCACCCATCCGAATTTTGATGAAGAGGAGTTTCTTCGATACATGGACATGTTTTTGAATCGGCAAGAAAAGAAATCGGCCGCCGCACCATCCTCCGAGGACAAGAAACGTCAGATGTTGAAAAGAATGGGTGTGAACGTCGAGGTACCCAATCCTTTCGCGGCTCCACCATCCTCCTCAATGGTATCTGATGATAAGAAACGTCAGATGTTGAAAAGAATGGGTGTCAACGTTCAAGTACCCAATCCCTTCGCGGCTCCACCATCCTCCTCAATGGTATCTGACGATAAGAAACGTATGATACTTCAAAAGGCGGGTGTGGATCTCAACCGGCCGAATCCGTTTGCGGGAGGATTCAATCCTTTTGCGGGTGGGGCCAAATCTCTTCGTGTCGCCGGCTCTCACCAGTCCATTAAGAAAGATTCTACCCACAAGTCCGACAAGAGTTTGATTCAAGAACTGAAAGAAGCATTGGAAAAACCACGTCTCCGTAAAACACCCAAGGTGCTTCCACCACCCGAACCCGGACTCACTCCTTTCCGCCGGCAGCTTCTTGAAAAACTGGCAGCCCGACAAGCCAAACGCTAAGTACTCTTTTTTTTTTATCATTCCTCATTTCTCGATTTTTTTTTTTTAAGAAAAAAAATGTAGAGAGTAAAAAAAAAGGAATACGCAACTTAATCATGACCACCCTCTCCAATCCGATATTCGCGCAGTATCAGACCAGCTCGTCGTTGAGCACACAGCCTAATCAATCCTCGCTTCAGTTCGCGCCATGGTTTTCCAACACGCCTGCGCAGACCGTTCAATACATTTTCCAGTACCTGGAAACCCTCCGCAAGGTGGCACAGTTTATCATTACCAACAACGCGACCGGAACCGTGACGGACCCGACGAATAGTTATAACTATGTCAAGTTGGCAAATTGGGTCAACACCGTCTTGAAATCTGTTGGTGATGAGATGAAGAAGAATTATTACAGTAATCCTGCTTGGAGCAGCAATGCCCCTCCTTACCGTGGATGGGCCTCGGATAATCCGGTGAATACAAGCATCTCCCAGCTCAACACGTTTCTCGACTCTCTCGTGCCCTCGGCCAAGTGTGAGGTCATCCGCATCTTGTATTTCAACATCTTTGCCTTTTCCACCGAACTCGCCAATGCCGACCTTCAAATCAATCAGTACACCTACAAGTTTCTTACCAATGTCCCCGTCCTCGCTCCCTTGTACGCGGGCGGGTACGCCACGATGAGTGTTTCGGATTGGTTCAATAATCCCTCGGAAGGCATCCTGTACTGGATCACCACCGTCCTTGAAAGCACCGACCCCACGTTTTCTGACACCTCTCTATCCAACGCCTATTATACGCTGTATCCCTACATCAACCAGCTCATCACCCTGGTGCCGACCGAGAGCCTTGAAATCGTGTCGAGGATCCTTTATAAATTCCTGATTGCCCCCGCCTCGGCCTCCTCAAGTGATGGAGGCGCCTCGGACCTAGTGGGAACCCAGCTGCAATTCTCCGTCTCAGAGCTCATCATCTTTGGTGGTCTTCTTTTCAACTCCTTGATGGCCGTCGAGAACTCTCTCCACAAAGCCCAGAACCTCTACGACGCCAACACCGCCGTCTTTCCCTTTACCGATTGCTACGATTACATTGAACTCGCCTCCAATTACTATTCTCCACTCTTCACCTCACTCACCGACAATGTGGTCAGCAACATTGCCTCTCGTAGCGCCCTCTCCTCCCCCAACTACTGGAACGTCCTGGTTCACACCACACCCAGCGCACGGACCTCCTCGGTCGATATCAATCGGATCCCTGGATCCCTCATTCCAACCCTGAATTTTCTTCGCAATGTCTCCAGCGCCGTCGAACAGCTGTCCACCTGGGTGCTCTCCAACCCCGGTAGTTCCGTCCCCGCCACCGATCTCTACTCGCCCGACTTTATCACCGCCGTCACCGCCATTCAATCCAATATCGCCACTCAGGTCACCGCCAATATCCAGAATGCCATCAATTCCATGGCCAGCCAGACCAGCGTCCACTCCGCCCGCTGGAATCAAGATCTCAATGCTATCTAACGTTATTGCTTCCAATCACTCCATTTTATTTTTCAAAACAAAAATAAAATCAACGAGTTAGATAGGTTTGTTTTACTTTCGGCCACGACGTTTGGTTCCTTGTGGTAGGATTTGATTAGGTAAAAGCGAGCCTTGAGTCGGTTCCAATTTTTTCAGTTGTTTGTTGACTTTTTGTTTGAGTTGTGGTGTGGCTCCACCACCTCCACCAACACTCTGCGCGACCTGTAATGTGCCAGTCGGTCGTACGATTGATTGTTGTTGGACTTTAGAACCTCCACCACCTCCACCACCACCAGTCTGCGCGACCGATAATGCGGGCATCTGCTTTTTTCGTGCGATTGATTGTTGTTTGACTTTAGAACCTCCACCACCTCCACCACCTCCACCACCACTCTGCGCGACCGGTAATGCGAGCATTTTCTTTTTTTGTTGGAGTCTTTTATCAGCCTGTTGTTTCATAGCAATCTTAATGGCCTTTTGAATCTCTTGTCGAAAATGTTGATCGAGGGTTCCTTCTTTCGTCTGTTCTAGAAAATCAGTTTGTAGGCCGGTACCTTTAGAAAGAGGATCTCCTTTTTGGACATTCCTGAAAAATGGGTGAGTATGGACCTGCGGCGGCAGCGGTGAAGGTGGAGGTGTAGGTGGAGGTGTAGGTGGAGGTGGAGGTGGAGGTGGAGGTGTAAATTGTGCCATTTTTATTCTTTATTTATAAAAAAAAAAAATAACAAAGTGAATCAAAGAAAATAGAGTTGGCAACCATGACGGAAACCACGATATTCAACAAGGACCTAGATAAACAATGGATCCCGTTTTGGAACGGGATGATTCATTTGGTGGGAGAGGTCCAAGATGGAGTGATTACTCGTCGACATGATTGGGAACAAATCATGGTGGAGTGCCAGCAATTTGAACATGATTTTCTGACCAACAACAGCTACTGTGAGTCTCTTCCGATTGGTTCCATCTCCTCCTATCTGGAGGATCGAACCATGGCGGTCGGACTCGGTTCAGACTGTAAATTCATTGCTCAGGATTTTGATTTGTTGTATTTCTACTGTCAACGAAAAAAGTTCCGCCTTTGGACTATGGTGGTTGTTTTCCTTGTGATGTTGATATTGGTGGTGGGGGTCGTAGTCCTCGTTTGGAAAAACAATGTTAAATAAAAAGAAGTCTTTACTAAATGATGGAGGTGATTTGGTCGACAAGTCTCTTTTTGATCACTTCTTTTCTTCCCAAAAAACCTCACTATCACACCTTGACACCGCTTCCCGATCTTCTTCATTCCTATTATCCTCCTTTTCAGCCCGATTGGTTGAGCGATGTCTTGGTGGTCCTGTTTGTCCTTTTTGCTGTGGTCTTTTTTTTTCTCCGACGTGACACCACACGTCTTCTTCGTGCGCTCATCCTATTTTTGTTCATGTACTCGCTGAAAAAGATTTTCAGTTATCTAACGATCCTTCCCGACCCCAGCGGTCGTTGTCACAAGAAACCATGGCGATGGCTTCTGGGCGATTGTCATGATCTCCTCTTTAGCGGTCATGCCGGGATTATGTTCCTGTTCTCTTTTCTTCTTTGGGACCAGCTTCCATCTCGTTCTTGGAAATATACACTTCTTGCCTATAATATAGTCGTTTGTTTTCTGATCATCCTCTCCAGGAATCATTACACCATCGATGTGGTCGTCTCATTCTTTGTTGTCTACTTTATTTACCATCAGTATCGTGTTCTCGTTCCCTAAGACTTTTTTTTTTTCAATCCATAAAAAAAAAGAGGAGGTGATGAATATTACGAATAATCCTCAGCAATTTGTCATCCAAGAAGCGACCCTCATCAAGCCTTTTGGAACCATCACGAGTTGTCGTGAAACAGTGAATGGAGAATGTGATCGCGGACTGACCTTGGAGGATTGTGTCAAGACATGCCGAGACAATCCATTTTGTGCGTGTGGCTATTACTTGGAATCAACGAACCCCTCTGAACTCAGCTATTGCGCCCCACTTCTTTCGGCTCATCTCGGCAACGTCAGTATCAACAATCACATCTATCCTCTTTCTATGGATCCAACGCGGACTCTCTGGAAACGAGCGGTCACCTTTTACTCCCCCAATACCTACCCCGTCGACGATCAAGTCCTGATCATGAACAAGGATATTATCTATCTCCAATTCTGGCCCCCCTCTTCGGATCAACCTCTTTATTTTTCGACCGATCTCACCTTTCATCCTACCTCCAAAGATGCCCTCCCTCTTCTCTGTATCAGCAAGAACCCCCAGTTCTTTGAAATCGCCAATAACATCCAGCAGCACTCCAGCTTTTTATTCAAGGTTCGTGACAGCTCCTCCATACTCATGGTGGGAGATCAACAACAACAACGGGTGATCCTTTCTGACTACCTGGATATCAATGGGGTCACTCCCAGTGTCATGGTCTTTTATATTCCTCAATCACAGCTCAGTTTTCTTCAATACCCGGTCATGATTTTTCAACAGCCCTTTCAGATCCTCACCCAAAACAATCAGTCCTTTCTTACCATGGACCCTTCGACTCGTTTCCTCATTACCCAACCTTTCCATGACGACGATTCCGTCTTTCTAAAACAAGGACACTTTACTGTTCAACGAATCCAGGAAGTACCTTTTATGGATACCGTTAAGGAATTCACAGAAGCCCGTGTCCCCTTTCTTCAAAACAATGTCCTTCCTTCACTACCCGTCTTTTCCTTCTCTTCGGGTACTACCCTCGTCCTTCTTGGTGTCGCCCTCTTCCTTATCATTGCTGCCCTCACTGTAGTGATCGGGACCTTTTACATTCATCGAAAATTTTCTTAGCAGTGAGTAGGGATGGAATCGATCGGTATCGAATTGAAACATGGCCTATGCAATCGACTTCGTTGCTTGTTTGGCTGGTACCACTACGCCCGGTCCCACCTAGCGTCTCTTGTGGTGTACTGGATTCCAGATTCAGAATGTCCCGGGTTTTTTCTTGATTATTTCGAACCGTTGCCGGAGACCTCGATTCGGTCGGAAAAAAAAGACAACCCTCTTCCTTTTCTCGTCTACACGGGAGGTCAGTGGCATCCGGATTTTAATCCTAAAACTATATTTATATACAGGGATCTCCGCCTTTTACCCCATACACGAGAAGCGATTGATCAGGTATGGAAACGCATCGGAGGATCCAAAGAAAACGTGATTGCGATTCATGTACGACGTACCGATCACAAATCACTGGCCCAACGACACCATCTCTATAGCGAAGATGAAGATTTTTTTGCCTTTGTGGACCGGTATCCCGACAAGAAGGTGTACCTGGCAACCGATAATCCTCAAACTCAACAACGTTTCCTTCACCAATACGGATCTGAGAGAATTCTATGGAATATCGAGATCGTCTCCCAACCTGTGCTTCGTAAAACCAGTGTACAAGACGCCATCATCGACTTGTACATCGCGGTGGAAGCTCACGATTTCATGGGATCGGGTTACAGTTCGTTTACAGATACCATTCATCAGTTACGACGAGCTTCCGCAACATTATGATTCCACGAGAAGAAGAAAAGAAAGGCAACCACCACAATCAGAAGAGCGAGAAAAAGAAGGGTCAGGACGAGATTGGCCGATGGAAACGATGAGACAACAAGATCGGGAAAAAGCTTGTCACGGACACGGGACAGGGCAATGGCGGCATTACCGGTAAACGATTTGTGAATTCGGATCTTGGGATAGACGACTCGTTGGCACTCGTCCAGGGTAGGAAAATCTTGCGGATTGGAGGAAGGAACACAGGTTCCCGTGGTGGTCCCTCTCCAGTAAAGACGTGGGGCGTCGTAAAGAAATAGGAGAAAGTTATCACGATCCAGTACCCGATGATACACCGGTGTGAAAGAAAAGTATTGGTTGAACTCTTTTTTGTTCATGGTGAGTTGACAATTCTCATACTCATTACGGATGAAAAGAGGAATCGATTCTTTGGCAGACGGACAGCTGACAAAGGCGATGAAACAAAAATCACCATTGGTATAGTCCACATTGGTCATGATGGGAAATTCGACCCATTTCACCGTCAACGTCTCCCTATACCCGTCCGGTCGTTGATGAACTAAAAAAAGCGCGGTCCCTAATGGCAGTGGCGGAAAGATTCTCGGATTCAGAGCGTAGAGCGTGGTGATTGGAACGAACGAGGGATCGAGAAAATCAGTCGATGGAAATTGAATCGTGTCTTGATCGGCAAGAGGAGCCTGGATTCGGAACAAGCCCAGCTTGGAGGAATGGTAGATGACAAGAGGAAAAAAATTCTGAAGGAACAACATGTTATGTTTTACAACTAGCAGACGAATATTTTTTTTTGAGAATAAAAAAATATAAATCAGTGGAAGAGTTGTTATTTTTTCTTAAGGTCTTCAAAATATTCCACCACGCGTAGGTACTCTATATCATTGGACAGACGATGAAATTGGGGAGGGGCAGGATCTACATCGAGGGGAAAGGGAAACTGCCAAAGACTCTTGGTATCATCTCGAACGCGGGATCGTCGGGCCCGAAACCGTGTCCAGTCCTGGTAGCGATAGTGTGCGATAAAGGCCCCCTTGAAATTCTCGACCCAGGTTCGGACAGGTTGGTGGGCACCAAAATGAAAGACTGGTTGAAGACAGCCATCCAATGTATTTTGTTTGGTCTGATCCTTCATCTTGTACACATGAGGATTCCTCGGCTCCACGGTGCTGGGGACATGAACGATCGCCTTGATGTGATAGTCGAGGAGACGACGGCATCGACGGTACGGATAGATACAGGAAGTGGATTCTTCTTTTTCCAGATAATTCGATCCAAACATCATCCATTGAAGGTATACCGCGATGGTGTCTTGGGGCCAGGACTGGATCCAGTTGTGGATACGAAACGGTTGTTGGTCTTCGTCCCAACCAAGGCACAGGTACTCGTCGCCATCGAGATAGAGCATGTGCGTGAATTGTTCTTCTCGGGCAAAGTCGAGCGCGAGACGCATGTAGTTCAGCTTGACCTCATTCCGGTTCTTGACAGTGACTCGGCGCTGGGGAATGGATGGTGTACGATGGACGACACCTCGGACGGATCGTGCGGACCCATCGTCCCAGATGAGGATATGATCAAATCCTACCAGGAGATGAAATTGAATCCATTCCAGGATATTCACCTCGTCCTTGACATTAGTCACCAATAATACCTTGTTGTTCATAAACGGTGGACGAGTCTTCTTACTGGTAAAGGAACAATTTTTTTTTTGGTTTAGAAAATATCCAAACGAGGATAAAAAAAGAGAAAACCCCATGACCTCCCTCTACGGAACCTTTCAATATTTTGATTACGAATCGTTTCAGAAAGAACGGTGTACCCCCAAAAAGGTCACGACCCTAGTGTACCCGCCCGATACGATGATGGGATACCTGGTCCAACATTACCCGCATTTGGCTCACCTGGTGACCAAAGCCAAATGGGACAAGGCGTTTGCGGATCCACAGGCCCGTTTTACCTTTTTCATCTCGGACCAATGGGAAAAACAACCCATTGCAAATCTGGATCAGATGGGGATTCATGATGCCCGTGCGATCGTCATGTCTCGTCTCCTTCAAGGCCGTATCCGCCGCATGGATCTTGAAACCTCCGGTGATTCTCAACTCTCCACCGTCCTGGACGGCGTGACCTTTCACGTATGGAAACGCCCCGATGATCCTCGTCTGTACCTCGGCTGTCACGAGATTCTCGTCCAAGAACACGCATGCACCAACGGCATGATCCAAATCAGCAAATTTACTCCTTGATGATTATATCTATCTATATATGTTAAGAAGTTGAACGTGGAAATGGAAATGTACGGACTTTCGGTGGGTGCGGTCTTCCGGAACGAGGTTCGAGGTATGAAGGAATGGTTGGATCATTATCTCCTTCATGGTGTAGAGCATTTCTATATGATAGACGATGACAGCGACGACGGCAGTGTCGCGGTGCTTGGTCCTTACCAGGAACGAGGGCTCATCACGCTTTACCAGCCTCACTGCGACCGTTACCTTGGTCGTCAGCGGAATATGTACACGACCTATCTTCTACCCCATCTGACTCGTGGAGAGACGGATTGGTTATTGATGGTCGATCTGGACGAGTATTTATGGTCTCCTCTGGACCGCAATCTCTACAAGATCCTTCATACTCTCTGTCAGCATCAGCTTCAAATCCAAGTCGGGGTGACCCTTTTTGGATCCAATGGTCATCTCCTACAACCGCCCTCTCTCGTGGCGGGCTTTACCCGACGCAGTCGAAAACAGCCTACGGACAATTGCTGTAAATACCTGGTCCATCATCATCCGGATCATCCGTTTTCGAGTCTGAACATTCATCATGCCACGTTCAAGAATCCCGAGGATGAAAAGCCCACCACGTTTATGCTCCTCGGACCCGAATATTTTCGGATTCATCATTATAGCTGTCAATCTCGCACGTTTTGGCAAACGGTCAAAATGACCCGAGGCGATGGTGATCATTACCGCCATCGGACCCTCCAAGACTTTGAGGATCTAGACCTCAATGAAGTCGAAGACACCGGCCTGCTCGATCAAAATCTCATGGTAGAAGAGTAACATGCCGTACGTACGTACGTACGTGAAGAAGACTACTTGAAAAAGAATTTTTTCAAGTGTCTCGTACCGGTGAGGACACCATGGTCATCCCGGAGAGCTCTTTGAGGTAGCGTCGGCTGCAAGTTTCCACCAGAATACCTTGGGCGTAGATACCATAGTTCATAAAATAATCGTCGTGTTCAAGGGCCAGGTGGTACAGGGTCACGAGACCTGATACGGGGTAAATGGTGGTTCGTGTGTCGACACAGGCGGGTAAGCGGTATTTGCCGTCGGTGACATAGATGTTTCCCAGAACCAGTTCCGTTTGTTTCCTCTGGTGTTCCTTGAACGCATCCACCAGAAAACTATGACAGCCGGTGACGACCAGTTCTTCTTGGTTCTCCACCATCTCCGGGTATTGTTCTTTGTGACACACATACAACTGGTCCTTGTTCCGGCTGTCCAGAAGAGGGTGGTGTCGGATCGTTTTTTTACCGATGCCATGGATAGGTACAAATCCATGTTTCAGTGTCTTGACAAGATTGCCAGGTCTAAGGTCTTGAATGGACACATACCCAAGATCGGTCAGGATCATGGTGTCCTCCTTGAAACAGGTGATGGGTAACGAGAAAGAAAAGATGGCACCAAAATCTCCGGTTCCACCACTACTCATTGTTCCATACAAGACATGATTCTGAACCACCAAGGTGTCATAGGCATAGCCATACGGTCCAAAACTATTCACCACCGTAAATGTGTTGGTCGTGGTGTCAATGCTGTAGAGGACACACGAATCTGTGGTCAGACCTCCTTGAGTCGTGATCCCGTAGAGGAGAGGTGTATCGTCCTTGATCAGACCACCATACGGGTACGCACCATTACCCGACACATTGCTTGTAAAAGAATGAAGGGTGGTAAAGGTCACACCGTCGTCGGTGATGGAATACACGACTCCGGCGCCGTAAGTCCCACCGGTGATGGTCGTCCCATAAAAGAGACCATTGAAATACAAGAGTTCCGAGTAGGGATTGGCACCACTGGTATTGATCGAGTCACCATCCACCGCAAGAAATGAGTACAACACCGTAAAAACAGAGGAATCGAGGTTGAAAGAAAAGATGCTACCGGTCGCATTCGCTCCATTGTTATTGGCGGTACCATAAAGTGTACGTCCTCGAGCCACAAGAGCGCTTTGAGAATGACCGCCGTCCCCGGGTCTAAAGGTGTAGAGCAAGGTGAAGGTGTTGTTGGACAGGTCATACTCGTACAGTGTGCCCTGATTGGAGGCGCCGCACGAGGAGGTGGTGCCATAAACTTTGGATCCGAGGAGGAGTGGAGATCCCGTTGGATTACATCCATTCTCATCTGCAAAATTAAAGTTTACCAACACATTCAACGTGGACGGTAGGGTTAACGCATACAGCACCCCCGAATTGTAGATTCCTCCTGAGATTGTAGTCCCAATAAGCCTATCACTTCCATAGGCGACCACACCCGACTGTGGGTTATTTCCATCCGTACCGGTGAAAACATAAAGAACAGTATACTCTGATCCGTCCGCCGCCATCGAGAAAATGGTCCCGAATCCTGTGTCGTCACTTGTCGTGGTCCCATAAAAGAGGCCATCGGCTGCCAGTAATCGTCCATACGGATGAATACCATTATTGGGCATGGTATTGAAATCTTGGAATAAAATATTCATTGAGTCGTCTATTTTTTTTTTATTCCATGACAACATAAAATTTATATCCAACTTCCATTGGTTAGTTGGCTAATAACAACGTATGATGCCTCCACTCGTCCGGGAAGAGGAGGAACATGCCATCTGAAGGAAAAAAGTGACCGTATTGGGTTTTTCAGGAACAATGGTGGCTGTCGCATAGGTTGGATTCGGCGCGAGCGCACATCCCGGAGAAGATGAAATGACCGGGAACTGAAAATTTCCGGTGCCGGAACCGTCTGCGGTCGTGAGATATCCACCCCCATTCATCTGGATCATGGATCCGTCCTCCAGCGATGCCGTAAACATATTGGTGCGTCGAAAGTACCCGTCTTTTCCAGGTACCTGGGAAGCGATAGTCACGTCCAGACCGGTTCCGACCTTGACGCCATCAACAAGCAGTGTCCACTGGTACATGGCGGGTGTTGATGGATTCACTTTGATCGGATCCACTCCCACAAGAACGAGGACCGATGACATCTTTTCTATTTAGCTTCTACACATTTTTTTTTATTCTACACCAAGAAAGAAATAGATGGACACCAAGATACGATCACCAGTAACGGGTCGATGGATCAAGATTGGTGGAAGTATGTACCACAAGCTCATTAAGGAAGGTCGTCTTTTGAAGAAGGAGGTGGAGAACGCCATCAAAAAGGTGGTTCGTGGTTTCCAACCGCCCGCCCACTACCGTGTGACGAAAAAATTGTATCCAGAGTATGGAGTGGATCGATCGGACGTTCCATGGGGAGAAAAAAAACCGGAACGGAAGAAAGAACGACAACACATCATGGCACAATGTGGAGAGAGCTGCTTTCTCTTACCGGACACGCTGAAATTCCCCATCTGTAATAAGACCCTTCCGTGTCAATATAACTGTCGTGGACTCAAGGCCGCCTCAAGCCGTGCCGGCGAATGGGGCTATGACAAGGTGCTTCCCGTCAGCAAGAAAGTCACCCAGATTCTTGGGTGCTACAAGTCTTGACGAGTCTAACTAATAGTTCATATTAAAGGCCATGTACTGAGGGTGGCGCTTCCGTATCTTGATCTGTGGATGGGCACGAAGACCGACTTGGTTGAAATCACCGTAGAGAGAATTCCAAACCGTCAAGGACTTGTTGTTCTCCGTCATTTCAATCTCGTCCTTGATATAGGAGACAATGATACCGATGGTCTGGTTATTCATATCTCGGACATCGTTCCGGGTCTGAATAGACGGGATGATGTAGCGGGAATGGATATCGCCGACGTTGGGCCGTGTCCCATTCCGATAGACGCTGTTGAGAATATTACAAATCTTGTCGTCCGGGATGATAATCTTGCGGTTCTGAGGATCCACGCCCTGAAGCGCTTCACTGATCGTACGAGAGAGGTAATCGATATTGGTTTGTGAAAAAAGATACTTGATCTTGTCACTGCCATCCGCGGTGGTGTCCCATCCGACATAGGGCTGCTGGTCACAATCGGCGTCAATACAAAATCCGCTCGCGGGGACGGAAGGTGCCGAGGAATACTTTTGAAGATCTGAATAGTTCATCATTGTTTATTCTGACTTGATTTTCTTTCTTTAGAAGAAAAAAAAAACTTGGTAGAGAGATACAGTAGAACGAACGACAAAGGACCAACAAGTGGGTAGTCATACTGATATTTTTTTTTTTGGATGGAAAAAATATTCTTATCGTCTTTTTATTTTGAGGTACGACGACGATTATTGAAAAAAGAGTCGTCGTTAGAGTCTGAAAGGAAGACATCTGTGGATAACGGAGTCATGACAGAGTATGATTGATCATCTGATGATTGATCTGTTTCTTTAGATCCTTTAGACTTAGGCTTCTTTGTCTTTAACGTTGACTTTAAGTGTGAGTGTGGGTGTGGGTCAGAATCAGATCTACTACGCTTTTTATTTTTCTTCATAAACTCTAAAAGTTGAAACAGTTCCTTTTACAACTGGTTTGGTTGATTTATATCCATTTTGTGTTTTTTCCATATAGGCTCGTTCGACTTCTTGTCCTAGTTTCTGTAGTGGTATATATCGAGTCCCAAAGAAAGGAGAGTATAATATTCGAGGAGAAACATGAAGCGAGATAGGTCAGAAATTTCTTGTGGGGTCAAATTTTTTTTTATATGATCCGGCCATTTATGCGTGGGTTTATTTTCAATGTGTTACTATACTTTGTTGTTCTTTCTTGGTCCATTGGTTTTATAGTATGAATGAAATTAAAAATTTAATCTTTTTGTTGTTGTTGTTGTTGTGGTTCCAGTTCTTCCAGCCTCGAAATCAGATGGGGAAGAGAGAGGTAATGAACATGACGGAAGATATCGAGACTATGATTCAGGGACAGAGGGTAGGTATCGAGCATGGACAATTTGTAGCGGGAGACCTGTTCCAGATGAAGGGCGATCGAACGGGCCGAGGTGTGAACAAACAGGTTCCGTTCCACCAGCTTGGCCATACGTTCTTCAAACAAAAGATGGATCTCGTCTCGGATAATCTGTGGATCCGTGATCCCTTGGGCCAGTCGATAGTCGATCATCCGTGCGATATTGTAAGAGGCCAATAGATCGGCCTGTCGGACAAGATGAAAAATATCCTGGTAGGGGTGTCCGGGACAAAGCCATGTCGGAAAACCGTTTAGATTTTTATGATAGGACATGGAATGCATCACACGGAGCAATGCAGAGGTTTCCTCTTCAGAATACCATTGCTGGAGATGGGCTTCCACCAACGGGGTCTGATCCTTATACTTGGAATCGACCATATCATGAAGGATCGCGCAATGGGCCATTTTGTAAAGATCAGACGAGGATAAGAAGGAGGTTGGTGAAAGGATCTCCGTAGCCCAAAAGAGCACTTCACGGCTGTGTTGTTCATTGTGGGATGGATCGATTCGAAGAAGACGGCTTTGATCCAAGACAAACTGATGGGAAGAAATCAACGGCTGCCCTGAAAACCCATACACCAGGCATAGACTCGACAAGAATAGGAATAAAAATTGCATCGTTTTTATTATTCGTGATTTCAAAAAAAAAATGGAAAACTCATTTTTCAATGACCAACTCGAGAATGGCGCGAAAGAGCATGGCGTTTATGTTGAGATGGTGTATAGATTTTATCTAATCCTCGTGGAAACGCCAGCCAGACAGAACATCGTTTGTCATGGTCCAAAAATCCTGAACTAAGTCGGATGATTTTTGAATCAACCTTCAAACCTGGAACGGTGTGAGTATCAGTACGTTTTGTTTATTTATAAGATTTTATTGGTCAGTATGGTGGAGAAAAGATTTTCCGTGATTATTGATCGTCGTCTTGGCTCAAATGACGAGCCCAAATGTTAGCAATATACTTTTTACCCTGAAGGACTGGAGTCCCAGCATGGAGTGAGAGTGGATGGACGTAGTGATTATCTTCCGTCAAACTTCGGAAAAGAATTGCGTCTCCGGACTCACGATTTTGAAACGTCTTGTCCAGTTCGGGAAATTCGGTACTTCCTCCGTCATAATCATCATTAAGAGAAATCAGAAGAGTCCATTTACGAGGACCACCGAAGCGTTTGTTTTCTTCACGACAAAAATCAGACGCCTCATGGCATTGATCGTAATGATGACGGTAAAATCCTCCCACCGAGTATTCGACGACTTGGAGGTCTTCAAGAAGGAGCGATTCACGCTCCGCAACAATCATAGGAAGGTTAAGAAATCGTTCATAAATAGTAGGAAGAAAATCAGTGGTTTTAGGGGAGAGCCAGCAGGTCTGGCTCACTCGGATCTTGTCCTGAACTTTTCCTTGAAGAACCTCCGAGGCCTTGAATCCCTGTCGCCGGCTTTCTTCCAGGACCCACTTGATTTCTTCTGGCGTGAGAAATCCTTTGATGACAATAGGAAGGGGATACTGATCTTCTTTTTTTCCGAGACCATACTTGAAATTTTCACGGCTCCTGGTCGTCCAAGCCCAAAGGAAGGATAGGATTATACAACTCAAAGCTACAAATACTATCGTCACCATGACACCAACTTTCGAATTCATTCGGTTGTGTTTTTTCTTATCTGGCCTCAAGAAATAAAATCTGTGATAAAAATTCTGCGTCTACTTCTTTTCTTGACCCGCCACCGCCTCAAGCTCTAGATCAGGAAGGAGTCGGCGACGACAGACCAAGTGTATCGGTGACGGTGGTGGTGGTGGTATAGTCCAAACAGACCGTAGGACGGCACCGGAATCTCGGAGGCGTTCCAAAGAACGACGGGTGACCATGCAACCATTACCAAACCCAAAGTAGCAGAGGCCCACGCTAAAATCTGATACTCCCTTGAGTTTCCAGGGAGCGATACAGCCTCGAACCAGGGCTTTGGAGAAAGCGATGGTGGTGGTTCGATCACATGCCCTTGTCACCCGATTCATGATCTGACGACAGGTCTCAGACCGGAGGCGTGGTCCGAGGCGTAGAAATCGCCAAGCAGTCTCGACGCTGTTTTCGTTGTCACACTGCGCAATCACGGGCCAATGAGGCGTGTCGGTAGATTGGAAGAGCGATACGATTCTTCCAATGATGGAGGAAGGGAGCGCTTCCAGTTCCGCCAAACGCTCCTGGACCCGGATCTCTGAAGGCAGATCCGCAAGCGTCAGTTTAAAGACCTCCATGACATCCTCCTCCGTGGCCTCGATCGGTAGCACGTTGATCCCGGCACAGACGGTACACTTTCCGTCATTCGCAGGCAGGCCATAAAACAGGCATCCCTCGATAATACACCGTGACATCGTCTCTGTTTTGAATGTGGTTCGAAAAAAAAAAAAATGGTTAGACATTCCTTTTTATAAATTATAATTTATAATTTATAATAGACTAGGATCAGTTTGGTACGCAGTGTGTTTTTTTTTCATTTCCAAAAGGAATCAAGGAAGGAGGGAGAGAAGGCCACTAGGGGTATGACAGAGGGTTTGGTTGATTTTTTCTTGGATGCAGACGGATTGTTCCACACGGAAATAGATTTTGGACATTTCACACGATAACACATGGATGCTGAAAAGAAGCGAGGTTTGTGAAATATGGATCTTGCATAAAAGATCAGTGGCGTGTTTCTCAATCAGTTTCATCCGATCGATTTTACGGAAGATTTCCTGCTTTTTTTGATTGAGCTGAAGACTCTGATCAAAGGAAACAGGATTTTGGTTGTCCAGCATGTCGTGCTCATTGGTGAGCTCTTTCCACAAAAGGTACATGTTGATGACCAGTTTCCGTAATTCATCGCTCTGACGATTCCGTTCTTCGTACTGATCCAGAAGCAGTTGAAGACCTGCGAGGTATCGGGACGGATCGCGGGAAAACTCGGACCATTCCTTCTGCATTAACGCTAGATTCTCCATAAAGTTGGTGTGAAGCGATGTGTGGAAGGACTGTATATTATGGGCAATGGTGTTTTTGTTATTGTAGAAATACTCCAAATCATACTTGTAAAAGAGACCGTGCTGGACAAGCGTATCCGGGAAATCCATGAGGCGTCGGATCTTAAAAGAGCCGTCCCCCATGATCTCCATCATGTATTTGGGACCCATGATCACCAGTGTTCCCTCATACTGATTTCGTAAAAGAATCTTCATCGCCTCCTTCATCTGTGTCTGATCACGCATGAGCGCCTCCACCGGGTGTTCTTGCGCACTCTCTGGAATCTGTTGGGATTCACAGTCCTCCACGTAAAACCTCTTGATCATCTGCCCCGTATCCATATACCCAATGCCCCCCTCTCGTATATCCACCATGAATAACGTTCCCTCATAAATCGACAAGACCAGTATGTAATTCAAGATCTCTTCCCGGTCCGTAAAATAGTACAAGACCCGGTGATGGTTCTTTCTCAAGAAATGCTCCACCTTGTCCATTCTGCTTTTCTATCGTGAGTGGCTTGTTCTTAACACGTTGTTAGTAAAGTAATGATTTTTGGAAAGGTTTTAACGTGATGAAAAATAGAACAAAGGAAATGAATGAATTAATTTATCGGGAGTGGAATGCCAAGATGATGCGTCGATTGAGGCCGGTTCGGAGGGAGGTGATTCGGGAGCATTTTGAGACGACGGGGGGACATCAGAGAATTCATCGTACGGACCAGGTGGACATGCATCGGATCGTGGTTCATATCTTGCATGACTTGGGGGGGGGGACACAGACCTATGTCAATCATCTGCGGCAGTTGTTTCCATACTACCGTCATATCGAGGTGGGAGATGCGTCTTTTGCGTCTTGTCTGATGCCGTTTTCACGGATCCATGTACACTGTTTTCATGTGAACCAGTTCACACCGTCTCTTTTTCTAGCTTCGATCCGACCCGAAACAGAGGTGGTAGCGACCTTTCATGATTTTTCCCTCTTGTTTCCCATGGATCCCAATATGATCAAGGAGAAACGCACCCTTTTTCTTCGACGACAGGGCCGATCCCAGACGCATCGAGCGGTATTTGAGGGTGCCCGTCGATTCCTGGCACGGTGTCGCTACCTGATTTTTCCGAGTCAATCCCACGCGCGGAATTTTCATGAAATCCTTCCTTTGACGGAGTACATGGACCGGATCCGTGTTGTTCCTCATTGTGACTTTCGAATCAACTACCATCGACTTACCCTACCGTCCTCTTCGTCCAAGACATTGCATGTTGGATTTATTGGTCACTTTCATCCAAGAAAGGGATCCAAGGAATTCCTACAATTGACCACCATGCTGGAAACGTTTCAGGAGTATCGTGTTCAGTTTCATGTACTGCATAGTTCGACGGAGTGGCTTCCACCCAAGCCGCTTATTTTCCATTCGGACACGACGGAGGTGGTACCCTTGTTTCAACGAATCGCGGAGATACCGCTTTCCCTTTTGTGTTTTCTCCCCACATTTGAAGAGACCTACTGTTATACACTATCATTGGCCATCCACACGGGCCTTCCTCTACTGGCGTTAAAACTCGGTTCCTTCCCGGAACGCCTTGCGGGACGTCCCCACGTGTTTCTAGTCGAACCTGATCAGCTGATCAGTTCAGTGTGTAAGGCCCTGTCGTTTGTGATCCAGACGCAGACGTTACCCCCTCCTCAACCGCTGGAAGATCCCTCCAAGGAGATGCGAATCCTTCCTCACTTCGTCTTGCCTCCCACACCTCTTTCTGATCCACTCTTTCCGTATGCAGAATCGGATTGGTATGCTCTCCATTATTTTCCCATCTCCAGTTCGTAGAGGAGGAAATTGAGGTCGACCTCCAAGAAATGTTTTCCATAAAACAACATTTATGATGAAGGCGCCTTGTGGATTCCTTCGCGCCCATTTGCCTTGGTTTGAGGACAACACCGATACCATGACACGATCAGAGTTTTCCAATTTTTGGATTCGAGATAGCCAAGACAGTCCGTCACAAACAAAAGATTTTACCTTGTATTACGACACGAATACCATGAAGATGGAGTATTCAGAGGACTTTCGCACGTTTTGGGTAAAAGGAATCCAGCCCGTGTATCCCAATGGGAATCTTCCTCCACATCTGATCGGGTTTTATGATATGAAATCAAATCCGCGACGAATTCATCCGTATGCCCACGTGATTTCCGCTTGGTATGACCGGGTGATTCAGTTCTTGAATGGTGAGGAGCAATACCCACCGGTTTGTGTGTTGAAAAAGGCGTTGCTTCCCCTTCATCTCTGTTTCTCTTATCGACAATTGGAGAAGAAAACGGATCCCGTTCCTTTTTGTCAGTATAAGTATCAGGATCACGATGCCCTGCTTTTTTTGATCCGGATACAGGTGTGGTGGCGTGAATCCATCAGAAACCGAAAAATGAAGAAAGACTAGCCCATAAAAAAAAAAGAAAAACATTGAATGTCCAAATCCACCTTGTGTCGGGATGTGCCCACCCTTTTGTCCTTCCTGTCCTTCACCTGCCAATCCAGGTTCGTCCACGTGTTTGATCGTTTGGACTGGGTATACTATTTTCAATCCTACCCTATTTCCATACATTCCATGAAAGAATGGTCCATGCTCCAAGAAATCTGGAGAATTCATGAGATTCAGAAACTTGGTGAGTTCCGTTTGGCGTGGAAGATGACCCATCTTGAGCTGGCCGACATTGCCCAATGGTTTATCTCTACCCCTCACGTTCATGGTCATACCCTGGAGATGGCCTTTGAATGGCGTGGAAATAGCCTATTTAAAGCCATGGAGGTGATGGAACGATTTGAAAAAAAAAAGGCGACGATTCATGTCCGAAAACGTTTTTCCTTGATTATTCTGGTCAATTTGTTTAGCAATATTTCCAATCTGACCCTTGTGATTCCCAATGGAAGAATGGAGTTGAACCATGATCCCACTTCCCGTTTTGGTCGCGAGGTTGTGTTTTATACTTCCTTGAAGATCCATCCTTCCCTGATCGTCACCTCTTCCCCCGTCTATTGCCCCAACGATCCTCTCCATCTTCACCTTGAAAAGGTAGAATTGGTTGAAGAATATAGTCATGCATAGAGAGCAATGGTTTTCAGAGGATTGTAAAGGTGATGTTTTTTTTTTCTTAAAAAAAAAAAGAAACAAGTGAAGTTTAGCGTGTCCTTTTAGATGCGGCGAATGCTGCTATCAATGCAGCTAAAATTGTTACTCCTGTTACTCCTGCTACTGTAATTCCATGTGGTGTTTTTCTTTTTTGAATGGTTACTAAAGCATTTTTCACTTTTTCTTCTAATACAGGTACCGATTGTACATGTTGTAATCCACTTAATAAACTTGACATGTCCGAATCCGTTAGAGTTTCAAGAGTTCCAAGAGTTTCTTTTAAAAGTGGGATTATTTCAGCATTTGTTTGTGGTGATCTAAGAGCTTGTTTAGTCTTTTGTCTTAATTGTTTGAGAGTAGGTTTTGAATCTTCTTTTATTTTTAATATTTTAAGTAATTTTGTTAAAGTTGCCGGTGATACCGTTGATGCCGTTGATGCCGTTGATACCGTTGATGCCGGTGATGCCGTTGATGCCGTTGGTGCATTTGATACATTTGATTTCAGTCGTCTCATTGGTGTCTGTGGTGGCGTTGATTCCGTTGATGCCCGTCGTGTCATTGATGCCTTTGGTGTTCCCTTTAGTTTGATAAGAAGTTGTTTTAATTCTTCCAGCGTAGGCTTCCTTACCAATTCTCCGAACCGTTTTTTTTCATTCGTCACCGTCTTGGAAAAAGGTGGATACCAAGAACGGTACTTGCTTTGGAGACGTTTTTTAGTTTCTTTAGTTTCTTCACCATCAAACATCTTTTTGTGTGAACCAAAAATGAATTCTGCCAACTTGTAGGCCTCCTTAGTAGGTCGTGGGTAAAAGTTGAAAAAATTCTCAATCAAAAGATTCTTCAAGTAAAGCTTAGCTAGTTCTTCGTTCGACTTTAGCAATTCTTCTGTAACCTGAACCTGTTCTTTTGTTGTTGTTTTATTAGTCAATTTACGAACAGCAGCTTTAGGCAATACATTTGTTTTTTGAAATTCATGAGGAGTTTTACCATCAGCTTTCTTTGCTGTAAATTTCTTGGAAACTTTTCCTATAAATGTAGGAAGTTCATACTTGCTAAAAGGAAAGGGTCTGTACCCTCTCCTGCGCTCGATCGTTTGAAAATTATCAGGAATGGAATATTGTCCGGTTTGTTGATCCAAGGTAATTCGTGGTGCGGGCGTCTCTGTCGCCTTTTGCGGCACAATTATCTTCTCTATGGTCTCAATTGTCGCCATATGTTTTTATTTTCTATAAGATTTTTTTTTTTTTAAAAAAAAAAAGGAAGATCCATATTTCCCTGATTCTCACCTCTTCATCTTGAAAAGGTAAAAAGAAAAGACATTGATAGTGAAGATCGTCTTCTTCATTAGATTAATGAAAGCCATAACAAAACCAGCACAAGTCCCTGTTTTTGATTTTCTTTTTAATATCTCAAGGAAAGACAATGTTTCCAGTATCTGTATTCAAGGTAATTCGTATTTTTCTTTTTTAGAAATTCAAAGTTGATGAGAGGAGCTATTTCACTTCATCATGTCGAATTGGTTTAAGAACGAGGTGGTAGAGAGAAAAGACGGCAATAGTTTCCAGTCGATCCTAGGGTATGTTATCCATCGAAGAGACCAACAAGGGTTGGAACAGGGTGGAGAGCTCAGAAGAAGCACGAAGTATAAAGAAAAGGGTGACGGAAAAGTATTCCTATGGTATTCTTTTATTTACGGGAGAGGAGGAGGCTCGACGGTACCTGATTATTCAGAATCGAGATACCGAGGCCTTTATCTATTTTTTCTTGGCGTGGAACATGGAAAAATGGAACGATGCGTACATGGTCAAGGTGGTTAGAAATTTTTCACGAGATGAACTGAATCGTCTTCTTTTCTATCCGTTTGATATTTTGTACACGGATTTGTATGTGAACCACAAGAAAGGAACATTTCAGAAACAGTATGATCGAGCCCAATCTAATTATCATTACTTTCATTCCAGGTCAGATTGGATCAAGATTTGTTTAAATATCCAGACCATGGAGATACGATGGGGATTTTCAAAGGGTCGTATTGAGGAGGACGAGAATCCGGAGAGGTGTGCGGTCCGTGAGCTGGAGGAAGAGACGGGAATCAAGGCGTCTCAGTTTCAGATTCATACGGATCTTCACTGTCCTCCCTTGTATTATCAAAACGAGAAACCATTCTTGAAGACGGTGGTTCATGTCCAGCTTTTTCCCGGCCGAGCCACGAACGAGGTTCCCATTGTGTACCAAAAATTTGATAATACCATTCGATGCATGTCTGTCTCGAATGAAGTCCTTCATGCTCGATGGATCTCCATTGAAGACGCCATCCTCTTTCTTCCTCCCACGCTATATCGCATCCTCTATGAATTTCATATTTCCTCTCTGGTCTAATGATACGGTTTAAGAGGAACTCTCCTTCAACAGAAAGAAAAAGCAAGATGATATCGATAACGATCATGATTGCGATTGCGGTAGCGCTAGTCATACTGCTATTAGGGTTTTATTTGATTTCAAGGTCGTTGGCCAATCTTTCCAAGCGAGTGGACGAGGTCGTAAAGAAGACGAACCAGCTCCATGACAGGAATGAAAATCTTCAAGGAATGCTGAGGAACATAACATCGGCACCTTCGCCCATGATGATGAGGATGATGCCATCTCCTTCTCCTTCACCTTCTCCACCATCGGTCATGGTGGCTTCCTCTCCTGCTAGTCTGGATACGGAGATTCTGGAGGAGCTGATGGAGCTTACGACGACCTCAACACCTAGTCAGGTACGAAGACTGTTGGATCCGGACCCTCTTGTGATTCCTGTGGTTCAGGAAAGAGCCGGTGTGGTCCCACCGGCTCCGATGATGGAGACGGTACCGGTACCAGTACCGCCGACGACCGCGGTGGGAGTTGATGCTGAAAAGGTGGTGGAGCGTGTGGTGGAAGAGGAAGGACGAGTCCTGGAGGAGTAGCCGCAAAGGAAAAGGATCCCTAGGAGAAGGATCCATAGAGGTCTACCGTGATGGATCGCAACGTTTGCATTTTGTGAGAGACGAAGACCGTACATGGAGGATTGGAGGTTATTGTTATTATAGACCACGCGTCCAGGACCGGGATAGAAATGGTTGGCCATAAGGCCGCACGGGGGTCCTTCATTCGGTCGGGAGGCTCTTCCCGTCGGTTGGAAGTCCGGATCGAGGAGAGACGGGTAATCCAGACGATCTTGGATCCATGCCCAGGCCACGTACCCCATCTCTTGTTCCGTCATGTAATCAAGGAGGGAGTTCATGTACCAGCCTCCCATGACAGACGTGTCCGGTCGATCCAGTCCAAACTCGGTGGCCACTACGGGAAACCGGTTCTCCGTATGGAGATAGCCAAAGGATTCTTGCCATCCATACTGACTTGATTCTACGGTGGGAAGGGTGATCCCTTGATGACAATCTCCTGTCGTGACCTCCATAAGAGAGGGATAATAGACGGTGGTGGGGATAGGTTCGGTATGGATCGAATCCAAGGTGGGTGTGCCTCGGTAAGCGTAAGGATGGGTCGTGAGGACGATATTCTGGAATCGTCGAATCTCTTGTTGAAGTGTTTCTTCATCACGTAGAAAGGCCCACTGATAGGCATAGTCGAGGCCTCCTAGGAAACAGAGATTGGTGGCGTGTTTGCGCACCTCCTCTAGAATTTCCCGGTAGCCGTAATAAGCGGCATCTCCCTGCCACCACGTCGTGAGCGGAATATCATGGGGTTCGTTGAAGAGTTCAAAGAAAATGGCGGGGACCGAGGCAAAGGTTTGGGAGACATTTTTCCAGAAGCCGAGCGCGTCGTGAATCCCGTCCCCTCGGATCATAAAGGGATCCATGCCGGGATGGGTGCCTTGGGTATGGAGATCGAGGAGAACCACCATTCCTTCTCGTAGGGCATGGTGGATAAAGAGGAACACTTTGTCGCGGTAGACAGGATTTTGGATCCATTCCACATCGCGGAGTGGCAAACGAAGCGCATTGATCTTCCATGTCCTCATCCATTGCAGGTCAAAATCCACCAACATACCGGTGATCGCGTTGAGATCGGGATTGTAGTATTCGAGGAAGGACTTGGAAACGCCTCGAAGCACAAAGGGGTTGCCGTCCTGATCCTGGATCCACCGTCCCAAGGTACTAAAATTGACGTTTTTGGTGGGTGAGAGGGAATAGGGTCGGCCTCCGGGTGTAGTTTTGGTCTTGAGCTCTTGATACATCGAAATAATATCTTTCCATTCGTACTTTTCCATAAGAAGAGGTCAACTATACATTCATCCAAATTTTTTTTTTTTAATAATTTGTAAAAAAAAAAGGAAGATTGAAGTTTGGTCAACACTTTCGGAGCATTCGTTCGAATGAAGAATTGTCGAAAAGTTCTTTCATTTTAATTTTGAATACTAGATTCTGCGCTGATTTTGGTTAAATTAGTTGCTTACGAGGTAAGCTGTGTGTGTGAAGAAAAGAAAATAGTTTCAAAAAACATTATAGTCAAAAATGAAGATGGAGCCTTGATTTTCAAATAAGGATCATCTTTTTCGGCTTCTGACGATTTGATTTCTAATTATTTATTTTTTTTTTTTCACCAAATGGATGACAGACAAATCGATTCACACGGACACTCATTGGATTGGACAGGAAGGAACATGGAGACCTTTATCAAGGAACACATTCGACCTCGGGACCAATCCAATCTATCTCTCCGAGAGCTTTACGAGTACTTTAAGATATGGTTCTACAGGTATCAGCCTCATGATTCACCGTTACCTTCACGCGATCATCTTTATCATCAGGTTCTTGACTACATAAAAAACGTGTTGGGAAGGCATGAACCGGTCGACGTCATCACTACCACCGGTCCTCCACGAGGCTGTTTCCGAATTCATGGCATTTCGGTCTACGGTTTGAGAATTCCTCGGCATGCCATTTTTCATTCTTATTTTCAGATACAAATCATTCAGGATGACACCGCGTTGCTACGGTGTGATTCGGCCTATCGTCATTTTCGGTGCTGGATGCATAATAATATGCCCAATACACCCTATCCCACAGGCCAGCAATTTATGGAGTATGCGATCCGTGAACACCATCTTGACATTTTCACGATCAAGGACAGAGACACGGAGGTTCCTCATTTTCAAGGAATCCGCAACGTGCCACTCGTCTGTATAAAAAAAACGGCGGTCACCCGACGAATCCTTCTTGGAGAGATGCATCAATTCCCCATCCTGCATGAGATTGGTCAGTTCTTGGGCGATACCTATCCTGTTCAGCTACGAGTTCTATGTAAAGCGACCGATGCCTTTATTCGACAAGAAGACTCGTACTGGAAGAACAAGTTGCATCAGCATGTGAGCACGGGAAAAGGAGGACGGGTATTGAACGGAAAGAATGTTCCGAGGAAGGAGGCCGAAGTGTTCACCTCCTCCTATGACCGATGGCTGGTTCACGTGACTCTTTCTAAAACCTTGCGGGAAAAAAAAGCATACTGGCCCTCCCTGAAAACCATCGTTCAATGGAGGAATTGTAACAAGAGCCTGAAAGAAAACAAGGCTCTCCTTCTGTGGGAAAGGTCCAAACCTGGAATTCATTCCGCCGCCGACGTGAATCGAAGAATCCTTCTCCGCAACAAGCTAAAGAAGGACAGGAATAAAATCGACCAACTCCGAGACTGGGGTGGCTTTTGTCATCTTCGTCACATCACGACGATGGAAGACATCGTGGAAAGTGGACGCGTCCTCAAGGATCTCCTCCTACCAAGGGTCCAGGCCATGATCGCCAAACACAAAAAGCGCCACCACCGCCGCAAGAAAACATCAGAAGATGAAAATTGATCTTTGTGTATTCGTAAATAATAAAAATATAAAAAAAAAAATGACGGAGACGGCAGCATCTCGTGCGATTGAGATTTGGAAGATGAAGACTCTCGTGAAGAACCTTCGGGATGCCCGTGGTGCCGGTACAAGTATGATTTCTCTCATTTCTCCTCCAGGGTCTCAGGTCTGCCAACTTCAGCGTCTCTTGACCGAAGAATATGGCACCGCCGTCAATATCAAATCCAGGGTCAATCGGCTCTCGGTGCTGGATGCCATTACCAGCACGCAGCAGCGTCTCAAGATGTTTAGCAAGATTCCTCCAAACGGACTGTTGTTGTTTTGTGGGACCATTTTGACCCACGAGGGCAAAGAGAAACGCGTGACCATGGCCATCGAGCCTTTTAAACCTATCAATACCAGTCTGTACATGTGTGACAATCGTTTTCATGTCGAAGCGTTGAACGAGCTCCTGGAAGATGAGGATGTGTATGGATTCATCATCATGAATGGGGAGGGGTGCCTCTATGGCACAGTACGAGGAAACACGCGAACCGTGCTCCAACAGATCAGTGTCGAGCTGCCCAAGAAACATGGACGAGGTGGTCAGAGTTCGGTTCGATTCGCTCGATTGCGGATGGAGGCCCGTCATAATTACGTGCGCAAGGTGGCCGAACTCGCGACGCATCATTTCATTATCGATAATTGCCGATGTAGTGTGAAGGGACTGATTCTAGCGGGATCGGCGGATTTCAAGACGGAATTGTCCAAATCCGATCTGTTTGATGCGAGGCTCAGTGCCAAGATTGTGACGATTGTTGATATTGCCTACGGTGGAATGTCAGGATTCAACCAGGCGATCCAATTGGCGGCAGAGGCAATGGGTAATGTACGGTTCGTACAAGAAAAAAAGCTGTTGTATCGGTTCTTTTCTGAGATCCATCAGGATACTGGGAAGATCTGTTTCTCCCTACGAGACACGATGAGGGCCTTGGAACGAGGCGCCGTCGAGATTCTAATTTTATGGGAACAGCTTCCGACGGAGTGTTCCCTCTATAAGCACAAAACGACCGGTGAAATCCAGGTGGCGTTTCCTTTTTCCATACCCGATTCGTCACACTGGGAACTGAACGAGACCTTGCCTTTTATCGAGTGGATGGCCAATTCCTATCAGAACTTTGGGACTCAGTTAGAGTTTGTGACGGATTGTTCCAGTGAAGGAAATCAATTCGTCAAAGGATTCGGTGGTATCGGAGGCTTGTTGCGTTGGAAATTAGAAGAAGAGGAGGAAGAGTGGATCGCCATGGAAGAACTCACAGCAACCACTGCAGCCGCCTATGACGATGGAGACGAAGGGGATGTTTATTTTGATTAGTACTGACTTCACCTTGTGTTTTTATGTCCTCATGATACAAACAGGGAACATCCGCATCATGAAATCAATCCTGGACAAGCAGCTTCCGGACGAGATAGTACGCCAGGTTTTTTTTTTCTCGACATTTAGTGAATTGAACGCCCTAGGTTATTCACCCGCGGTGGTAATGGAACGTATGGGATTCCGTCCACCTCGTTGGGTTTTTTCAAGTGTTTGTGGAAGGTATATACCCTTTCAGTATGAGAGGACGGAAATTTACAAGACGATCGTTCAAGTTCGAGGTCAGATTTTTCAGTCGTTTACGTCGTCGGATGGTTGGATCAATTTCCAGCGCAATTGTTATTCTCCATCCGAGTATAAAACCCTCTTTTACCAAGACGTGACTCCGGATATGGTGCCGAGAGTTCTGTGTCACCACGTACCTACCATGTTGGAGGCAAGTTACCGGGGGAGACGAAAACGACCTCGCGTTTTGCGATTTGAAGAGGGTCAATGGGTAGATGTGATGGACGTATACGGAGTGTGGTGGGAAGGAAGGATGATGGAATTCAAAGAAAACCTCATCTGCTACCATTTTCACGGGTGGGGAACAAAATGGGACATGTGGTATCCTACGGATTCACTCCACGTCGCACCTCACCGTTCCATCACCCGGGATTGGAGATCGAAGCTCGAAAAAGGAAGTATGGTGGATGTCCAACATAACCTTCGATGGTACGAGGCCCGCATCCGTCACGTGACGCCCACCGCCATTCACGTAATGATTGATGGTTTGGGTGATCCGGACAATCAGATTCGATTGGATTGGTCGAGCGAGCGACTCATGTTTTACGGTGCGCACACATGGTTTTACCGAAGCCCTTTTCTTATTTCAAATGTTATCTGGAAAGATCTCGAAGGAACGGAGGTCTACCAGTACCGAGTCCGCGGTGGAAAAACGGTGCTGGTCGATCATATTCTTTCTGAATCAGAGTCCAACAAGATTATGGAAAACGCCTGAAACTATTTCGTTTTTTTTTTTGATTGAAAATGAAATTGCCTCGGATTCTTACCACCCATAAACATCATGTACCCATTAGAACTCGTTCACAGCATCTATGATTTCTTACCGCTTCGTCAGTTACAACACATGCCCTTTCTTCATTGCCGACATCAGTCTCGGATCGATTCCAAACTCCGTCTCATCCGCGAATGGTTTCCTCACGTTATACTTGGATTTGTAGAATCGGCCGAGAACCTTCTGGATGTTCCCTTCCTCACCTACAAGGACTCGTTTATGGGAGGGACCGACTACCTTGACCGTATTCGACCCTATGATATGACGGAGAGGATGATGATGGGAAAAGATCCGTGGAATCGACCCTTTCTTTGCATCAAACGCACCACGGTTTCCTGTTACGAGGAGGGCGACGAAGACATGGAAATCGTGGAAACCATCTTTCAACGCTACTCGGATGATCCTCTTACCTGGACCCATGGATGCTGTGGGCTCGGATTCATACAGAGCCCAGGATACCTCGTCTCTAATGGACAACTCCTCCATTCCCTCCATCTCCTCGAGGATATTCCTCCTCTATAACATCAATTCATTCAATCCCACACTTTTTTTTTTTAGGCTGGTCCAAAAAAAAAAATCAATCCTTAGGGCGAGATGGTCACGCAATTGGATCCAGAGGCCTTGTAGAGCGGCGCGGAGGTGGTGGGTACACAGGGAAGAATCGTGGAGCAAGCGATCTGGAAACAGCCCGAGTAGGGTGGAGGTGGTGGAGGAGCATCAGGGGTGTAGGGGGCATACGCCTGGGGTCGGAGACGCCGGAAGCCCGCCTCCCGATCCATCACTCGAGGACGGTCACAGTCATAGATGCCACGGTAGAAACGACTGTACGGAAAATGGTCCATGTCGGTATCCACTTGACGCAAAAGAGAGGCGGGTGTAAGACCCGGTGTGGTATACCGCCTACTCCAATACTGCTGGAGGACGGCCTGATTCGGACATGAATTCGGACAAGTAGACATTCGCTTGGTTTGCTTTTTCTTTTCTTATCCCGTATTTTTTTCTTTCATTAGATTTATGTAGTCTCGTCCATTACACCGTCGATTTTCAACTTTAAACTTGACCTTCATAAGGATTTTCATTATAACTTTTTTCTATTTGTTTATCTCTCTCGTCTCGTAAAATTTCTAATTGTTTTTGAAATTGCCTCTTCTGTCTTTGTCTTTTTTGCATGAGTTGGGTTAGGCTGTTTGGTACTATAAACGATGAAACGGATGGTTTGTTGGATTGTGCTTGTTGTGTGTTGACTTGTCGTCTTTGTGCTTGTGGTTTGTTGACTTGTGGTTTGTTGACTTGTGATTTGTTGACTTGTGATTTGTTGAGTTGTGGTTGTGCTTGTGGTTGTGCTTGTGGTGGTTGAGTGAATGGCTTTGTTGGCGTTGGTTGATTTGATGTTGTTGGAAGGTTAACGACTTCTTTTGGTAAATTGGAGGAGGAAAGGAGCAAAGAGAACAATGTGACAAGTTGAGTCCCTGTGAGTGTCTTTATACAGTTTTGAAATTCTTCCATTTGCTTACCGCGAGTTTTTTTACATGGTACCGATACAAACCAACCTACGTTCTTAAGATCTGTCTTGTCAAATATCGTCTTAATCCCCTCGTATAGTTTAGATGGAACCTCATTCTTTCTTCCGATTTGATGATAAAAATAGACGTACTGACAAATACGTAGTAAGGTATCAATAGTACGAACAGGTAATTGTGATTCTAACGATTCACCAAAAGTGTTTAAACGATGTATGGAGTCGCCACTTAACATGTTTCTTGTCGCGTCTTTGATTCTTTTGATATAATTTTGAATTCGGATGGATTTTGCCCATTGTTCGAAGGATATTTGTTTCTTATTCGTAAGTTGAAACAATTGATCAACCGTTGGTAATTGAATCACGGTCTTAACAGTGTCGCTAAAAAACCATCCCATGTTTCTTTCTCTTTAAAAAAAAAAAATAGATTCAAAAAATTGAAACCGAATCAAAATCGTTCCCTCATTTAAATCATTGGAACAGATTCATTAAAGTGATCGACGACATGACGAAAAAAACGTATTTTGTGCTCAAAAATATTGATCCGGTAGAGATAGATGCCAAGTATAGGTTCTATGTGCCGGATCCTGGTCAGTGGGTGGAAGGAGAGGAGGACCTGACTTTTGATTCCATGCTCGCGAGTGCCGCCAGTCGGGCAGAACTCAGTAGTGGTGGAAGGAGGAAAAGTCTGACCACTACTGGATCCGAAGAGGAACCGTCGGTTCCTAGCAAATCGGCACTTCCGGTTCAGCGGACTAAAATCACGGATCTATCGACACGACCCAAAGAGCAGTGTACCTTTTCCTATCTAGACGAGTCTAAAAAGGAACATTCGTGTGTTCTGACGATGGTCCAGCAAAAGGATCAGGAGAAGATGCCAGAAACGACGGTGTCTCATTGTTTCTGGTGTCGTCACGGCTTTGAATTCCGACCCCTTGGCTGTCCGCTGCAGTACACCCCCCATCGTCTCGTCAAGAATTATTATTCTGAAATTACCAAGGATAACTACACACTCCGCGAAAACATTTCCATGCAACAGTGCGAAGAAAACCAGGACATTTACTGCGTTCAGCAAATGGAAATGCAGGATAGGAATTTCTACATCATGGACGGTGTGTTTTGTTCCTTCAACTGCTGTCTCGCCTTTATCCAAGACAATGCCAAGAACCCGCTGTATACCTACAGTCATAACCTTCTCACCAAGCTCTATTTCGACCTCTTTGGAGAACAGGCCCAACCCATCGTTCCCGCCCCTTCCTGGCGTCTCCTCAAAGCCTACGGTGGCCACCTCTCCATTGAAGAATTCCGCCGTAACTTTTATCGTATCGAATACAGCAGCGTCGAAAATGTCCTCTTCCCCCGCCATAAACCCATTAGCTTCCTTTTTGAAAAACAAGTCCGCATCTGATCCAAAAAAAAAAATCGTGTTAACGACAAGAATTTTTTAGAGAAGAAAAAAAAGTTTCATGAACATAAAAACCATGGGGTCCTCAGATATTGTGATTGTTGTTTGGGTCGTTCTCCTGAGCTTCGTATACCTTTACTTATTTATGTACATCCTCCCTATCCTATTGACAAGGAATACAAAAAAAAAGAGGGTGCTTCTAAACGGTGAAAAAGCCGTTCCAACCATTTTTATGAATAGTGGTAGTACATTGCCACCTCATGAATCGTTGGTTCCTGGACATCATGGTCGTTTCTTGATGGTGGATGGAGAACCTATGGACAAGAAGAAACAGATGGCCTTCTTACAGCAACTCATGGGACAGCTTATCTCCAAGCTTGCTGGTTCGAAACGGACTCTTTCTTCCCCAGACTCTATGTTATGGCTCGACAAGGAGTTCTACTTGTATGATGTACGGTGGATTCACGATCCTACCCTCCCTGGGTTTCGTATCACGGTCCTTCTGGATCCGCCCCCGATTCACCTTAGCGATGCCGATCCCGTGTATGTTCAATGGTATCCTCTGTTGAATCCTTACCTTCATATGGTGGAGATTCATTACCTATGGAAAGAAATGGTCTCCCCAAAAGACCAAGGAGGAGGGTATACCATGGGATCGCAACTCCTTTTTGACAGCGCCAGAATCGTAGCCGTGCCTTGGACAGTGAACCGATACCACCAGGATTACCTTCAACGAAAGACGTCGCCAATTTGCACCAAGAACATGCCGGAACCACGACCCATAACAGATGACAAGATGGAAAGCCTGCTTCAACAGACAGGACTTTTGACCTCTCTCACTCCCTCCTCGCTTTACCACTACACCTCGATCGATCGAGAAAAAAAATAAAATGACATCTCCTCTATCTCTTCCTCGTTGATTAATAAAATATACTATGATTTATTCAGTTTCCAATACCTTAATGGTAGGAGTTTTGGTCCTATGGATTCTTATCCTTTGTATCGTCGTTCTTTATCGATGGTGGTATCGATCTACCGTTGTCACGCCTCCTTCTCCACCGATACTGCTCCGTGTGCCTGTGCCCGTACGATATGGAACCATTCAAGAAGAATAAAAAAAAAAACACTCGTCTTGAATTGGAGATCATATTTCGCGTTCCAGAAGAAAGAGTTCTTTATACTGATCGTTTCTTCTTTTTTGACCCCAGACAGACAAACAAACATGAGCAACAATGCCCACCACCACACGCGCAAGACCTTCAAGAATCCCAAGGAGGATCCCAAGGTCCAGAGGAAGGAAGAGAAGCGTGGTCATAAACAACATCTTATCGCTAAACGCCGCGAAAAGTTTCACAAGATTTCCGCGATGTATTCTGACTCGGATTTCATCCCTTCGGTCGATCAGCCTTTTGGTGTCTAGTCCTAGGTAGTTAAAAAAAGAAAGGCACACCACTCGAATATCTTGCTTCTTTTGTTAATTTTTTTTTTTGTTCGGTCAACAGACTAGGATTTCCTTCCCATTTTTTTTTTAAGAATGCAGGATTTTATGCTGGATGGGAAGACCTCGGTGATTACATGGATTCTCACGACCTATTTACACAAGGTCGATTATCTAGCCTCCATTCGGTGCCTGGACAAGAAACATTACGAGCGATATGCGGAGAGATGCCCTCGTTGCCACCGTGTGTTGGTACCCAAGGATAAGCGCGCTTTTCAGCAGAGTATCAGGATTGATAGAACCTTGTTTCCTCCCTCGCCTTGTCGTGGCCGTCAATGCAACAGGGGCTCTACGTTCATGGGTCACCTAAAATCTGTTTCCTCTAGACCCCGGTACCAATTGTACATGTTCCAAAAAAGTTATGATAGTAAAAAACAAGAGAGGTATGACAGACTGATACAAGAAGCGATCGATGATCAGTATTTAGTTGACATGTTTCGGTACAGAAACCGTCATAATGGATGGTGTTAAAGGATCTGTGTATTTTTCTTTTTGAGTCATCCAAAAAAAAAAAGTAAGCATTATGAAGCCACCATCAATTGAAGAGTGATGGAAAAAGGAATCTTACCACGAAGAGTCCCGAATCCCGGAAATACGGAAGTAAGATCAATGGTAAGGGTACTGTCCTCCGTCGGAACGAGATCTGTAAAAACATGCGTATGAGTTTTGTTGGACTGAGTGATCGAAAGAGTACCATAATAGGTGATTCCTTGAAGGAGTAAAGGATTATGGGAGGTCAGTAGGACAGAATGCCCATGTTGGAACAGACGAGTAATATGAAGGTCGGCGGTCATTTGAGCTATCCACTGATCATTAAGATTCCATGGAAGAAGACTTCCTGTCTCCCGTGGTAAAGCCACCGTTGCTGCCACCTTTTCCTCCAACAATGATACGAGTCCTCCGATACTACCAATATTCACCGAGAAATTATTGGTGCCCGTTTGAGTCATCATATGAACGGGAAGAACCACATTTTGTTTCCGACGAGCTAAGGACAAGGCTTGAGAATTGGGAAGATTCAACGGTAATTGAATGGGTTCTCCTAGTGAAGGACAATATAATAATAGTTTTTTTCACATAACCACAACCTTGACCAGATCCTCATAGAATGCCTTGGAGGCGGTCTTGAAGCGCTGTACTTTTTCTTGAAGAGGATCATTGAGGCTATAAGAAGATAAAAAGGTATCCACCAAAAAACATCGCTGATAGGCATGAAGTAAAATCAGATTCTTGGCTTCCTGTCGTTTCAGCTTGTTATCGTGTCCAATATCAGTCATATCCAGACGATCAATCGGAAGTAGCAGTGAGGAATAGGAGGACGGAATTTCGGCGCGAAACGTCTTTTCCAAGGGTCCCAGTCCATCCAATCCGGTGGTGGTCAGATCCGTAATCATGGCCTCGATCTCCTTCTCATACGTCTCGGCAATTCCCAAGATGGTGGTTCCGAGCTCCTTCTTGTCCGCGGTCCGCATCAGGTTGGCATATCCAAACAGTCTCGCCAAATGACTCCCGACCTTGCCGTGAACAATCGTTAGTCTCAAATACACATTTTTAGGAATCATCTTTTGAAAAAATAACGACAACGAAGGGAATCCCGTCGTAAATGGACGCACAATACGATTGAACTTGTATGGAATCCTCTTGACAAACTCCGCATCCGTGTCATTCATCAGCTTCAACAGCTTCTTGTCCAGATCTTCCAAGATCCTCCTCCACAAATCAAAAAGCTTGTCCTTAAGAATCACCTCATCACACGTGTTGGATAGATCGTCTTCAATCATACTCGAAAGAAAAGATCGCAGCACGGCCAGCAATCCCAAGGCATCCTTTTTCGCCAACACCGGCGCCCAGTTCCACTTGTCATTCGTCAGAAGCGTGCTGGGTGGAAGGGCGATCGGAGCGTCTGAAAAATAAATTCGTGTCAACGCCTCAAATCGATCTCGTATCTCCATGTACAACGTCTCGATCCCATCCAACACCTCCCGGTCCTTCTCCACCTCCATAAATCGACCCTTGTCCATCAGCTCCAATAAACCCATCATATCCCGAAAGAGACGGTGTATATACCGTTCACGAAACCCATTCTTTGTCTGCGGTAACGAAGGAGTCGTCGGCGCCACCGCCACTGTCGTTGTTGCCAATCCCGCCGCTTCTTCTGCCGTCGTGGTTGTCTTTGTCGTCGCCTCCAAACCACCACCGCTTCCGCTACCACCACTGGTAGTAGAATAAGGTTTCCACAAGACAACATCACGATAAACTGTGCTCATCTTGTCTTCCGTGATCCGCCACGCCAAGGTCTTGTCTACAGAAGCCATCTTTTTATTCTTCTGGAACGACTCTTTTAGATAGGTCTAGGTGGGTATAATTTCACCTTACTATTTTTTTTTTATATATTCCAGTTCGGTTCAGAGTGTCGTGACTTTAAAATTCATACTGTCGTCGTTGCTGTTGACGCTGTAGCGAGTACGAAGTAGGTCCAATCATTCCACACCTCGTTCCAGGTACTCACGGGTGGTTTTATCAGGGTGGTGATCGAGACGCTCGGTCACAATACCCCAACTGCATTTCAGACGGTAGGGTTCCAAGCGTTGTCCAGGAAAGATTCGAAAGAGTTCACACATGATGTCGAGGTACTCTTCTTTCGGTAGATGGACAAGGTCATGGACATTGTGCCCACGATTCTGGAGCATATGGTACACATAAGGACGCCAAATCATGGATTCTGCATTCATGGGTTCGTAATAGAGGAGGGCAAGTTTCATGGCCATGCCGATCAGATCGGTTCTCCCCATAAACAAACAATCACTCATATGATAGCGAGTGGCGTAACTACCGGTCAAACCTCGTACAAAGATCGAGGAAGAGAGGATCTGGTTGGGGTTGGCGAGCCCTTCACGAACAAACGCTTCCATATTGGAGTACTCGTGATCGACACGGGTCTTGATCATAAAGTCAGTACGAATGCGCTGAATTCCAGCCAGGGTGGTCTTCAGCTGATAAAAGGTGTGATTCATGTGGGAGTCAATCGCCGAGGTCTGGTATTTCCCGGTTTCGAGCAGTTCTTTTTCATACCATTCCAAGTTGTTGTCAATGATGATGACATCAGGAAAAAGACGACGAATCTCTGAGATTAATTTAGGATCCTTCTTGACGTAGGTACTAATGACCACATCGCCCCACTGTAAATACTCTCCGATTATTTTTTTTATATCAATATCCCGGCATAAGACGCCTTGCATTAGAAAGGTGATACAGGGTGGCATTCCGATTCTCTGAAACTAGTCAAGATTAAAATTATAATTTCCATTAAAAAAAAAATGAATCCTTTATATTCCGGTTCGGAATACCAACCGACAACTCCTATTATGAATTTTTCACCTGCTCAAACACAGGCCTATGTGTGTTTCCAGCGAGGACAGAATCTTTTTCTTACAGGGCCGGGAGGCTCTGGAAAATCGACACTGCTCAAGAAAATATATCGGGACTGTTCTCAACGCATCCAGGTCTGTGCCATGACCGGTTGTGCCGCCCTCCTCCTCGGATGCAGAGCCCGTACCGTTCATTCCTTCAGTGGCATCGGATTAGGCACCGGTACGATAGAGGATAATGTCTTGAAAGTCAGTCGCAGTCGATACAAGACTCAAGCCTGGCGGGCCCTGGATATTCTCGTGATTGATGAAGTAAGCATGATGTCCAAAAAGATGTTTGGTATGCTGGACGCCATTGCCAAACGCACTCGCAACAATGATCGACCCTTTGGTGGTCTACAAGTCATCTTTTCCGGTGATTTTTATCAGCTTTCCCCCATTGGGAAACATGACGATCCTGATACCATGGCCTTTTGTTTTGAACACGAAAACTGGAACCTTACCTTTCCTCCCGAATCCCAGATCGCCCTCACCAAAATTTTTAGACAAGATAATGACGAGTATGTCCATGTTTTACACCAGGTCCGAGTCGGCCAACTGGACCGGGCATCAAGAGAGATTTTGATGGCGCAGGTAAATAAACCGGTTCCTGCCCACTTGGTGATCCGCCCCACTCGTCTTTTGCCCACACGGAGCAAGGTGGATGCCACCAACCGCCAGGAAATGTCCAAGCTGCCCACCAAGGAGAGAGAGATGATTCTCCAAGAACATCTCGATCTTCCCATGACCACGAAAGAAAACAACGCTCGTCAGCGTTTCACCAAAGACGATCTGGATCGGGAACTCCAATTCTTGAGAGGAAATCTATTGTGTGAGAGTGTACTGAGGCTTCGGGAAGGAGCGCAGGTCATGTGTGTGGTGAACAAGGAGTTGACGGACGAGTCCCGTTGTCTTTGTAACGGCAGTCAGGGCGTGGTGGTGGGATTCGAAGACGAGTACCCGAGGGTTCGTTTTCAAAATGGAGTCGAGACGGTCATGTATCCTCATGTCTGGCAGAGTGAAACCATCCCAGGAATCGGTGTGTCCCAGGTTCCGCTCATCCTGGCTTGGGCCATTACGATTCATAAGTCTCAAGGCGCCTCTCTCGATTACGCCGAAATCGATGTCGGTTCCTCCATTTTTGAATGCGGTCAGACCTATGTCGCCCTCTCTCGTATCAAAAGTCTCGACGGATTGTACCTGACCTCCTTTGATCCCGACTCCATCCTCGTTCACCCCAAAGTCCACGCCTTTTATGAAACCCTGCGATAATAACCAGTTCTTAACGAATGAGCAATCGAGTCGGTAATCACATATAAATATTTTTTTTCTTATTTTGGTTACAATAAAGCTTCATGATTCCTATCTTGCGCTACGAGCATTATCCCACGGCTGGATTTGACGCGTTTACGGGAAACGTCATTCCCAATAAACAGGGACCTCCTCTGATTGTTATTTTGTTTTCAGATCCGATCGTGATAGAGTCCTATTCGTTTGGTAGTCTTTCGGTGGATCATCCCCGACGGAGCCAGGCGCCATCTTCATGGCTGCTCATGGGTGGTAATTCCATGACCCAGGATTACAATATAACTCTCGATGGTCATTCCAATGTGATCTGGAATCAGCCTTATCGTCAATTCTATCCTTCTAATAAAAAGGTGGTGACTCAGATTGTCCTCTTCTTTACCCGGTCAACTCAAGATCCACAGACCTATCGATGGGGCAAGAAAATATGGATCTCCAACTTGATGATCAATGGGCAGCTCATCGTCCTGGTTCCTTCCTCTCTTACCACCGACCTGTCTGTTCCTTCTCACTCCAAGCCTCCAACCCTTCGACATTTCCTGATCTTTCTGTTAGGTTGCCTGATTCTCATGATCCTCCTCTTTCTTTTCTTACAAGCCAAGGACAAAAAGCATCAACAACATCGTCGAATAATAGTGAAATAATTTTTTATAATTTAATGTTATATAAAATATAAAATGTCTTCTGACTCGAGTTCAGACGAAGAATGGAAACGAGAATTATTGGAAATGTGGCGTATTTGGGGTGGTATCGACCGACAACGACGAGGAAATGGAGGTTCATTACAACAACGAACACAATTGTCAAATAGTAAAACAGAGTACATTAAAAATATAGTGGGTAGTCCAAGTTGGATTGAGCGATGGATCTTTCATTCACTTTTGGGTGGATTGTCGAAAAGGCAAATCGATCAAATTTTGAAAAAGGAGAAAACCAAGGTGGTAAAACCAGGATCAATTACAGTCCCCACGTATAATAAACGACAACAACAAGGAGAACAACAACAACAACAAGGAGAACAACAACAACAACAAGGAGAACAACAACAACAACAAGGAGAACAACAACAACGAAAACGAAAACGAGAACAACAACAACAAAAACGACAACATGAAGAAAAATTTAAAATATTTATGAAAACAATACGTAAAATTGATCCTGATCTGTTAACGTTCGACCCGCTAGCTATTCAATCGGTCTTAGACGTGACACCGGAACCGACAAGAAACCTTTTAAAATTTAGAGGAAATCTCAGTACAATTTGTACTTCTTCTGACGTTAACAAAGATTGGATAGAAATTTTTCTAGAGAAGATGAAAACTATAGCTACTAGTACGGATCCGGCTAAATTACAAAAGTACGAGGAGACTGTCCTTCAACCTATTTATAATGGTGATATCACGTTACTTAGTCTATATATAAATTTGGTTAATATTGAACATCTCTCCACATAATATTGTAGTCAAAAAGGTTTAAGTCGATACGTTACGGAAGGGAAACATGGACATAGAGACTCTTAAAAATAAAGAAGACTCGATAGAATCGTCATCCTCTTCTTCTTCTTATACCACCATGGTCTTATCAGGAGGAGCGGTGAGGGGTTTTGCGTTGTTGGGGGCGGTCCAGTACCTCTTGGACCAGGGGTGGACATTAAAAATCAGGAGGTACATTGGGACATCGATCGGGGCGATCTTGGCCTATCTTTTTTGTATCGGGTATACACCGATAGAAATCATGGTCTTGTTGTGTCAAAAGGGATTCATGGAGAAGCTGGCCAATGTGGATCTGATGAATCTCATGCATGGACAGGGCATTGCCAGCTTTACCATTGTTCAAGAGATGTTGGAAAAAATGACGGTAACCAAGATCAAGCGGTACATTACACTTGGAGAGCTGTTTGAAAAGTATGATCGTGAACTTGTTTGTTGTACCTACAATCAGACCTTAGAAAAGGTAGAGTACATTTCGTACAAGACGCATCCTACCATGGACTGTCTGACCGCACTCAAGATGAGTGCCAGCCTGCCCTTTTTATTCAACGCGTTTTGGTACGAGGATTCCAAGTACATTGACGGGGGCATTTCGGACAATTTTCCCATTAGCCAGATTGAGCCTGAGGATGTGGCGATCGCTATCCGCATGGTGAACAGTTCGACCAAGGGACGAGACGAGGCAGACGCCAACACACTGGAAACCATTTATCGGACACTCATCATTCCGATTCAAGAGCTCGAAGACCTCCGGATCCTTCACCATCACCATGCCAACACGGATTTGGTCACGATTGTGATTCCTCATCATATGGGACATAATCTCAACATGAGCAACACGGAAAAGTTTGACATGTTTTCGACGGGTTACGAACAGACCCGACACTTCTTCTCTGAAAAAATTTAAAATAATCTTGAACAAAATATAACCAACGTCATGAATATTGAATCAGAGTCCATGACGTCCGTAGAGGACGACGAGTATGTCATCGAAGCACCCCGAAATAGTATGGACTGGGAGACCAGTTTACGACGTCCTCTTCTCATCAACAATCTCACGCTTCCTCCGATCGCCACGCTCAATGGAACGATGCGGATGACGGAGGTGGGTCTTTTCCCCATCATGGCCGAAAGTCCAGAGGATAGTCCCGGACTTTCCTGGCGACAACAGACGGATGACGAGAAGGAAAAATACCGTCTGTACCTCAAGATTCTTCAAAAATGTATCTGTCCCATTTGTCGTGAGGTGAGTCCCGTCCGCGTACTCATCTGCTCCCAGTGTCATTTCATCTGTCAGGCCTGTCACCGACAACAAAACGCCGTGTCCATGTCCGTCTCTTCTCACAACTGCTGCATGTGCCGGAGACCCTACCTCTCCCCCGTCCTCCTTCATCGTGACCTGGAAACCCTCCTCCCGGAAATACAGCACCATATTGAGCTCATGATCGGATTCCAGAGCGGTCAGTCCGTCGACGTCCTCATGGAAACTGCATGGGTGGAAGGACGGATCCACAGGATTGATTTCGACAATGAATGCTACTACATCCAGGTCGGAAAAATGACCCTCCATCGTTGCTTCTTTAGCGACAAGGTCGTCAAGATCCATACCCATACCCGTCCCTGGCGAACCCTTGATATGGTTATGATCGGTACTAAAATGGAAGTCTACGTGGAAGACTCGGAGATACGCTCCTCCTCCCGAAGAGGATCCACACCCACCGTCCAAGGCACGTGGAAACCAGGAGTGGTCGTATACCGCGACAGGAACAATGCTATGATTTTTGTCGTCTATCGCTGTCCTTCTGGACAAGAACAGGTTCATTCCTACTGTCTTCGAACCTCCCCCCGTATCGCTCTTTATCCCACCTTTCTCTCCTCTGTCCCCAATTCCGAATGGATCTCCATCGAATAAAGGTGTTTATTATTTTCTTTTCTTATTGTAACGTATCGTAGGTTTACAATAAGCATCCGATGGAACACTTTTGGTTGGCCTGTTGCCAAGGTCACGAATCGCTTCAAGAACGCAAGACAAGAATAGAATCCGCCGCCCGATTCCTCAAAGAAGACGCGTGGCGTCCTTGGGTGCGAGAAGAAGAAAACACACCACACTATCACCGGACCTGTCTTTTTCAAGATCCTTCCCAAAAACTGGAACTTGTGCTCATCACATGGCTCCCCGGTCATTCCACTCTGATGCATGGCCACCCCTTGGAGGGATGCTTGTTTCTCGTGCTCCAGGGCCAGCTCACCGAAATGCTGTCGTCCGGCAGAGTCCAGGTTCTTGTCCCAGAGGACGGCGTTCGGTTTATCGAGGATTCTATGGGTCATCATCAGGTATTCAATCACGATCCTCTACAGACCGCGGTGAGCCTTCATCTGTATCCACTTTTCTAGACATTTCGAGTTTATTCCGCTCATTGTAGCGATCGCGTATCGTAGTGTCCTCGACCACATTCCATTTCTTGTGAAATTGGTCTCGAGGGATTGGATCCCGAAAGGCTCCGGTATCATCTCTGACTCGTTCCAGTTTACGTCGTCGGTAGGTTTCGTAAGACTGGTGAGAATAATGAGCAATCAGAGCCCTCGTCATAGAAGGACACATCACAGTACAAATCCGTTCTCTCCCACCACCTTTGCCGTTGTTTTTACTTATCCCATCCACATCCACCAGATTGTCCGTATCCCATACATGAGGATTCTCGGCACGTGTCGCCCACTGGCATCGGACAAAGGCCTTGATGATGGGAGATAGTTTCTCCTCCCGTCGTGTAAAATTCTCCAGTATGGTTCCGACCAGTGGATCGTCATCGTGTCCATTCGATCCAAATAACAACCAATGAATACCAATCTGATGGACGGTGCTGGAATACGACGCAAGGAAGGAGGAAACGTCCGGATGTTGAGGAAGGACAAGGAATTCATCGGCGTCCAAATACAAGAGCCACTCGATCTCTTTTTTCTTGGCCATCTGAAGCGCTCGTGTCATGAGATCTTTTTTACGAATCGTGGGCTTTTCGATTCGAAGGACCTGGACCTGAGGAAACTGTTCTCGAGTCACCCACGTAGTAAGAGGAACATGAGATTGATGATCAAAAAGTAAAAGATGACTAAAACCTAATGCACAGTGATGAACGATCCATTCCCGCATGTTTTTCTCATCCCGTATATTGGCTGCCAGCATGATGTTGATCATCTTTCGTCCTTCTTGTGGACAAGATTAATGTTTTACACCTAAAACACACAAGAAATGATTCGAAGAAGGTCCCCCTGATTGTCCCTGTTCATCAGACTTCCTCCCAGTCTCGGATTCATCTCCAGGACCTTGATTCGTCCGTCTTGAGGATCGATCTTGAAGTCAATATTACCAATGCCATGATAATCACAAGAGGATACGACGCGTTCCAGTACCTCCATCACCATCGCCATCCTATCCTTCTCCTCGACTCGTTTCATGGGCAAAGCTGAGGTCTTGATGGCCGTCGCGATGATACTCATACACGATACAACACAAGAGGTGACCATGACGAGCCACGATATGAGCAGTGTACTCGACAGATCCGGGAATATAGGCCTGAAGGAGGAAATCCGGAGGTAAAGGGATGTGTGGCTCGACCATAAGAATACCTTGGCCACCACACGCCTTGCGTGGCTTTCTAAGAAACAAAGGACCATTCTTTTCTACAAATGCAGGACGACTTGCTTCGTGGATACACGTTGGAGGAACGTCTTCAACGAGACCTTGTGTCTGAATATGCTGGTAAAAATGAACTTTATCCATCAGTATCCACAAGGTCTCACGAGAAGGGATCATGGCCTTGGAAATCCATCCCTTGTTTTCATACAAGGCAAGAGCATGTTCTTCCATAAGCGGAATCACCACATCGTTTTCTTGCGGTGTTGTGTCCAGATTCGAACAGTGAATTACCTCCTTTTCGCCTCCTGAAAGACGAGTAATGATCCGCGCAATCCCCAGATTCCATGTATACGTCCAGGTACCGTAAAAAAATAACCTCATTCCCTTCTCTATTCTATCAGTCGACAATTTTTCAAAAAAATTAAGCTACAACGTTAGCTGTCGAAAGGTCACATTCCTGATCCATTCACGGATCTTACCGACTACGTTTTTCCGATAATCAGAATAGAATGGTATAATGATGACCAGTCGTCTCTTTCCATGACGTTGTGGGGAGATGCTATGATAGGTGGATGTACCATCATAAACCACCCCTTTACCGACAGGTATGGGCACCCTTTTATCCCCAGACGTTTTGCGATCCCGGATCCAAAATTCAGAGGTATTGCCTGGATCCACCAGCACCGGGATCACCAAGGTATATCGATGACCAACGGTGAAATTGTTGTCATAGTGCCATTTCATAAAATCACCTCCAATATACATTCTGGAGAATATCCGGTGTTCATCGGTCGGGTCCGCAAACGACACGTTTTCTCCCACCGCCCTCGAAACCGCCTGACGCAGTTCCTCGTCGTCGTCATAGAGGGTCTTGATTTCTTCAGGGAGTTGAGAGTACGTCAGCTTGCTCCCTTGAGAATTGTTGAAATTTTTTTCCTTTTTCAGTCGTCTACCTCGAGTTTTCATCGTGCTCAAAAGAGTATCTAGATTTTGTTTCGTAATATCAGGCACTTTTACCAAAAAGACCTCGTTCGGTTTACATGTTCGGCATCGATGAAACTGTTTTCCAAAATAATAGTTGAGACAAAGAATGAATACAAGCATCACCACCACGACATAGAAAACAATAGAGGCCGTCACGTAATGAACGTTTCCCATCCGTGTTTTATTTTTTTTTTATGATCTACATTATAGACATAATATTATTCGTTACAAGAAATTATGGACAACGTCTTGTACCGATTCCAGTGCTCCCTCCGTCCATCCCTGATTTCTCGATAGCAATTCTCCTACCACAAACAAACCAGGAAAAGGATGGTGCGCATACCGAATAAATTCGTCGCGATCCTTCCATCGTCGTCGATCGAGCGGCTTGAAATAATGGGTGCCGCACTCCCAAAAGAATCGATGAATTTCCGGTTTCCATCGGAGTCCTCCAGTCTGGCGACTCAACCAGCCCACGCCTTTATCCTGTAAATCATGATTCGCACGACGGGCATGCTGATTATCACTATAAGAAATCATATAGAAGGGTTCGTCTCCTTTCGAATCACCGCGAGGATGATACGGCAAGATTTTTTGAAGCGCATTGGATACTGGAAGATGCGTCATGGTGGTGATTGTCCTCGCGGCCACCTCTTGATCCGTGGAAATCGGTCTTGCGTAGGCACGAAGAAAAGGCTGTCCTTGAACCTGTCGGGCGATGTTTCTCCAGACCGCCGAATCTCCGAGGAAAGACTGAAGGAGAACGTTCCATGCCGGTCGAGCGGTTGCCCATATCACTCGATCGGCGACATACCATTTGTATGGTGTATCGGTCTTGAGGATGAATTGGGAACGATACTCGATGCTCGTGACTGGAGTCGAGAGCGCGAGATGAAACCGTGTGTCGTTCTTGGTCAGATCAGTCACCAGTGACGCAATGAGCGCATTCCAATCGACCGAGAAGAGGCGCTGTTCTGAAGTATTGTCCTGAAATCCATAGTCGAACAAGGTGTCCCAAATGTCCGCCTTTTCATAGTCGGTGTAGCCACACGTCTCCACAAACGCGCGGTAGGCATCTTTCCCAAGGATCCGAATAAAGTTGGTACGAAAATCCTCCGAATCCTTGATTTCAGAACGATGCGTCAAGAGCCGCTGGATCCACTCGGCCAGTGTGGGAGATCGTTCTGAACTTGTGTCGTTGACTGCGCCGTATTGGACATGAGATGAGAACGGACGAAGAGGAACATGAAGCTGTTGACAAAGACGTCGAAGATGTCGATCGTTTTTCCGAACCACACCGGCACCTGTTACCACCGAATGACCGAATACGGGTTCCATACGCGTTCGCCCTCCTGCATAGGGATTCGCCTCCAATACTTGAATATGACGGATCATTTTCTTGTTTACATGAAGTAGGCGGTGGGCGGCATACAACCCCGCCGGTCCGGCACCTACAATCACAATGTTCATTGTCGTTCGTTTACTTCCTTGGAGGATTAAAAATTTTATAGGATCATTCAATCCATTGATGATGATAATATACTGATGAACTCGTCCCATGTGCCTGCGGTACAGGATGACATTCGAAATCATGTCAAGTTTGTCAAATATGTCGGATCTCGTCTTGGAAATAAAAGGCACGATCGCCGAGTTCTAAGAATTCTGTTTCATCCGATTGATGATAGTGTGGATGTTGAACGAAATCCTCATACGGACACAGATCAGTTTCTGATCGTTGATATTTTTTTTTCAACCACTGGATGTAGGCAAACAGGATAGTTTTGAAAGTTTATCTTTTACACACTATACTGACGATGACTATCCATAGTACTCGATAATTATCATCTCTAATCGCACCGTGGTACACGATCCAAATCCCGCATCATCACTATTTTTATATTTTTTATTCGTTCGATTCAAACCCTACATGTTTTTTTTTCCTTTGTTGTGTTAAAAAAAAAGAACAATGGATCAGGGTGTGGCCATGTTTTCTTCCCCGAAGAGGGGATCGGTAATTCTTCGTCCTTCACGTGGACAGAAAGGAGGAGTGAGGATGGATTTTTCTCTTTTTGGTTTTCGACCGAATTCTACGCATGCTATTCATATCCACCAATGGGGAGACACTCGAGAAGGATGCAAAAGCCTTGGTCCTCATTACAATCCTACCCACCAAGAGCACGGAAATCATCATGGAGACCTCTTTTTCAATTTTACGACCGACGCCCACGGCCGATTCTCTCGTCGATTCACCGACCCTCGATTGTCCCTTCCTGATCTGTTTGGTCGAAGCTTTGTTGTTCACAAGAATATCGATGACAAGGGTCTTTATTCACTCGATCAACAAAGTCTTGTGAATGGGAATGCTGGTCCGCGCATCGCCTATGCGATTATCGCTCGATCACCAGTTCCTGATCCACTACCGCGTCGATCGAATCCGTTTGAGACAATAAAGAAGACGATGACGCGGAATTCCTCATAATCTCGATATCAATCGAGGCAATGCGGGACTCACCACCTTGATGATAAATATGGGGAAAAGGTGCCACTCCGTCCTCACTATGTGTCCTCCGACGTTCCTCATTCTCCTCCCGATGAAGCGGAGGACGGTACTGCTGGAGCTGGTACCGCCGAATCATCTTGTATAAAGAGAGTGGGAGCTCCTCGTTCAACAGGTCCAATACCTTCCCAACCGTCACCTTGTTCTCCTCTCGATTCAACAAGTACCAATCGTGACACTTCTTCATCAATACATACTCCTCCTTGGGCAGTGTGACGTACTTGTTCTTAATATAGCGCTGGATGTAATAGTACCGCACCAGCTTGGCAATATTGTAGAGAATGTTCTCATAATCCAGAAACAGATCCTGGTACATGGGATAGAGGTCGTACAACACCTTTTTCTTGTCCTCCTGGAGACGAACCTCCAGATAGCGAAATCGCAGGTTGGGATTGTTGCCCCGTATCTCCAACAGCTGGTGATACGTTTCTGACAAGATCTTCATTTGCCGATTCTCCGTCTTGTGGAACAGAATGGCCCCCTGAAACTTTTTCATGTCCATATCCGCGATTCCCTGAAACAACGCCTCCTGACTCGTGAGGAACGACTCCGGCACCCGGCTGGAACCCAGCATTGGACAGATATCCTCATGTTTCCATTCTCGGTCCAAACTCTTCTTTTCCTCGTTCCACCCCCCAACAAAGACAATGTGCTCCTTCTTGTTCTTTTCGACTTGGCAGACCACACGGTTCTCCGCATTGCTCCTCACCAGGAACAAATACACCACCTTTTGATTCAAAACGCCCATGAGTTTTTCCAACGCATTCTCGTTTTCCATCATCCCTACAAGCCCATCTCGAAACAGCTCCCCAAAACTCTTCCGACTCGACCACCGGCTCTTAAAAGCATTCAGCTTCTTATTCGTGGATATGTACCAACGCTCCCCATACCAAAAGACTCTCAGTAAAGTCCCCTCCAACGAATAAAACACATCCCACTGCGCCAAATCCCCCACCTTTCCCACCAACTCCTCTCGGTGCGTATCCAATCCATACTCCTCCGTATACGGAAAGGTCTCAAATAAGATCCGTCCCGTACTAATCTCCTGGACCCTGCCTCTCACCTTTTTCAACTCCTCCGGACTGTCGTTCCTACACTCCGTATAATTCAAAATCTGTAAATTATCCTCTTGATCCATCACATTGACTTTTTCTTGCGGATTCCTTGCCACAATCAGTGTTGATTCCTCTTCCATAATTCGTTGTTCTCTTGTTTTTTATTTTCAACACGTTTTTTTTAAATCAATTTTTTATTAGAATCATGTTCTGTGGACTTGTGTTAAAGGGACAACCGAGTAGCAGAAAAAAACGGTTCCTATGAAAAAGGAGTGGGAAAAGATTTTGGAGGACGTGGAGGAATTGGGGTATGTGCGATGGAAGAACAAACGGTTCCAACCGGACTATCGCCGTCCTCGTTTCCTATCCTCGGTTCGAAACTGGGAGACGATCCTTGATTATTTAGCCCAGGAAACCACGGTGTTGCCGGACGGAGACTATTTTGTGACCTGTTATGATGGATGGAGAGAGTACACCGATTATGAGCCTTTAGTCCATGAGAGACAACATGTGAACTATCTCGATTTGTCCGAAACGGATCAAAAGAAGCTCCTCCAACGAGGATACGGAGGAGAGGTCCGTTTTATTTCACCTTTCCCACGGAGAGTGTATATACAGCTTCCTCTTCCAGTGCTCTGTTTTACCCGGCATCGAGGAGATGACAATGCGATCCTCCTTCCCGACCACGTCTTTGTAAGGAGAGAGTGTGAGGACATGATTCGACGAGCGAGACGGGACTCGATCCCATGGCGGGACAAAAAATCCAGGGTGGTATGGCGGGGTGGAGACAGTCGTCCTCTTTTACACGCGCACGGTAATTCTTTTGGTGGTTATTCTTATCTAGTGGACGATTACAAAAAACGGTGCCAAGACGGCGAGATCGTTCCCTACCCAATCCGAGACAAGATGCACTGCCGGGAACTGGCAATGATCGTGAGTCATGACCCGCGTGTCTCCTCCATACTGAACCTGGGCTATGATTTCCAGTCGATCGAAGATATGCTTCAGAACCGGTATGTACTGGATCTGGATGGGTGTGCGAGTTCATGGGAAGGATTGCGATGGAAGCTCGGAAGCGGATCGGTGGTATGGAAACTCAAAAGCCCATGGGAACAGTGGTACTACCACGATCTTCAACCCTGGATTCATTATGTACCACTCCCTTCTCTTCATCCGATGGACATCCTGGCCACTTTTGCTTGGTGTGAGACACACCCCGAAGAATGCCAAATGATCCTCCAACACTCGTCGGAATTCATTGACAAGCTGCTCTTGACAACCGGTGGATGATATCCTCGTCAACAGCACCAAGCCCAAAAGCGAAAAGAACGGATCGGACTTTTTCGATGAGTGTCTAGCGTCATAAGTACCGCATCGATAGTAGGACGTTGACGCGGTGAACGTCGTATACAGGAACGTATAAGAGTCTGATAAGGATCAGAGAGGTGTCGCAGCCGATCGATCATGACTCCGGGCTTGCCAGGAGGGTGCTCGGTCAGCAGCACAAAAAAAAACACGTCCCAGCGCAAAGATATCGGCGGGAAGACCGTGCGGTTTGCCCTCCATAATTTCAGGAGCCATATAGCCCGGCGTGCCCCGTTGATCCTCGATCGTCGCATATGGAGAGGATAATCGGACCGACAATCCAAAATCGATCAGCGAGAGGGTATGGCGCGTCGGATGAATCATGATATTCTCCGGTTTCAGATCCCCATACAAAATCAATTGATGGTGAAGGTAGTGAAGAACCCTGGAAAGGTCCAGGAGGAGGCCTCGTTTTACCATGTCATCAAGCTCATCGTAATGAATAAACTCCGTCCGCGTAATACCCTCTGCCTTTTCCATAATGATGATCATTCGATGGTGTTGGATGGAGTACCCAAGAAAAGTCGGGATGTTGTGTAAAATCTCAATCTCCTTCATAAACACCCCCGAATCCATGGCATGTTTCATAAGCTTGTAGACCACCGGTCGGTTTTGATAGACCGAGTCAAACACAGTCCCAAACTACCCACTTCCTAAATGATTCCCAGATCCTCTATCTATAGTTGATGGAAGTCAGTATCGGTTCAAACCAAAATCAATTCCTATTTATTTTTTTTTCCATCATTCATTAAATAATCAATGACGACCTACGTCAACGACGATCAGAACATCCTTCGTCTTGGAAGGCCTCGATCAATGCTACTTGATTTATGGTACATGATGTACCAAACCCAACAAGAAAAAAAGAAACGGCTACAATACCGTTCCTCCTATCGTCAATTTATGAAAAATTATTGTCTAGACAAGATGAAAAAAGGTACTGATGATACTCTTCTCTGGTGGGATGCCTTGGCATGCTGGTGGGCAGGATTACTCTGGAAAAGTAATTCCCAGTATCAAAAAAAATGGATCCAGTCTTTGAAATCAAATACGGTTTCCACTTCAACAAAAACTAAAACAAAAGATCAGACCGACCTCGACCGTTTATTTGACTTTCTAAAGAAGAAAAATATCGAGCTGATTTGTCTGGATTTTGACCAAACCTTGATTCCTGGTCATACTCGTGGATATAAGTTTAATCCTTTAACAACGAAGATACGACCTTTTTTTGTGAATTTTATCAAGAAAGCGTTGAAGAAGAAGTATAAATTTTCGATTACCACTTTCTCACAACAAAAGGACTTGATTCAAAAATTATGGAATCGCTATTTCATTGAATATACCATTCCTGTTTATAGTCAAAGGATACAAGGAAAAAATTCATCTATTAAGTTAGCCATGAGTACACATGATATAAAAACAGGTGATTATAAGAAAGTTGTTCTGATTGATGATGACCAAAACAATATTCAACATTTCAAAGAAATTGGAGGTTATACTCTTCATTTGGTACCAAGTACGGTATCTCCTGACGAATTTGAACTCTTTGGTTTCGAATTAGATAACAACAACGACGACGACAAAAATAAAATTCTTACGACAACGGTGTAGTGATCCAATACTTGAATAAGCAGATTCATCTATTTTTAGACCTCATCATGGTTTACATACAATATACGACCATTTTTTGTAATTTTTATCCGAAAAGTCTATGCTTTTTCAACAGTATAAGATGTTTGTAATCGCTATTTTCTCAATTCATCGTTGATTCATATCCTACGCGTAGGATGAAAACTACATCACCATAAAAAACGGAACAATTAGTGATCAACCAATACTTCCAGAAACTCGTTATCATATTTATTTGGTACCGATTGGAGAGGACGACATGATTTTTTTTTTATGACTGTAAAAAAAAAAAGAAGGGCGTTTAGTTGTTGAGACGCGTGTAGGTTCCCTTGGTGCCGCGGAAGGCCGACTGGACGTAAGGAAAGTCAAAGGTACATACGTAGTAATAAGAATAACTGAGGGTATGACCATCGAGGACAAAGGAGATGTTCTTTTCGATCCCGTGGCATTCATCCAGATCCGAGGTGCTGAGAATGGTCCACACGCCATTCTTCTTGGTCAGGTAAGGCGCTACGATGGGAAAGCCGTCCAGAGAAAATCCCACCACACGGACCTGAGTATCCACCACCCAGTTCACCAAGACGGGATTGAAAGCGTGGTGATGGTAGATGCCCTGTTCTTGAGGATGACCCGAGTACGCGTCGACGGCCTCTAGCGCGCCTGGATCCTTACCTTGTTCATCGATGGCTACCAGATAACAGGCATTATCAAACCAATACCCCATGATTCCCTCGGCCATGATTCCTGGATCGTCGTTGATGGTGGGATGAAGAGGGAGCATAAAGGTGATATTCTGTGGTGTCGTCGTATTGGGATTTGAATCATAGATATAACAACTGTAGTTTGGGGAAATTGGAAACTGACCGGCTGGATGGTTCGGAATCACATTGGTCCTGATAAACAGTGTATCGGCGGACAATGAAATAGAGGCAAAGGGCGATACAGGAAAGAATTGGTATCCTCCGACTGAATATTCTCCATACTTGATGGTGAGATCGTAATAATTACCGTTAATCCATGGACCATAAGTGGTGGGCTGAACAATTGGATTGATTTCAAGATACACTCTTCCAACTTTGGGAGTGGTTTCTGAATAAGTGTTGGGTGGAACTACAAAGGGGAGATTGGCTTGGATTTGATTAATGTCATATTGGGAAAGACTGACCCCATAATCTCCCTGACCCGACACAGTCGCAATAGGAGGATCGAAATACATGGGCTGATCCCAAGAGGTAAAGGCAGAGGACATTAACGAGGCGAAGACCGGCTTTGTCCCATTGGAATACGAGGCGTAAAACTGAACCTTCCACGTGTTGAGGTAGGCCGTAGGAATATCCACGGCCTGAAAGAAAAACACGCCATCCGAACCAAGAGGCACGGCGGTGATGCTCTGATTCACAACTGTGGAATTCGAATCACTGGTCAGTTGGACGTTACATAAAAAACTCTTGACCGAGGTAGTGGTGAAATTCTGGTACCACAAAAATAGGTTGTACCGGGTATAACTAACGTTCTCTGATACTGTGGCATGATATCCCGTCAAACTGAATGACATGATGCGTATTACCCTATTGTTAGTGATGATAATATTCTTTCAAAAAAAAAAATTACACCGGAAGGATCTCTTTTCCAAACAAAAGAAATTCAATAAGCTATACATTTTCGAAAATCGGTATTCAAATATATACTTACATCTTCATGAGCAGAAGATGTAATATCTATTTAACAATCTAACACACATGGCAGTAAAGAATTTATGGATCCAACACGAAGTGTGGCTGCAACCACAAATCAACTTACGTGTGCGATTAACAATCTGGCACAAGAAGTCGAAACCATCCAAGAAACGTTACATGATGTGACCTATGTTCCCTCCACTGTGACGGGATCCACCGGAACCTTGGAGGTCCATTCGAATGCATTGATTGGAGGAAACCTGGACGTTCAAGGTGTCATTTCATTCCCTCCTCCGACCGCCGCGTCCTCCCGTATTTCCAATCGTGCCGTCACAGGGGTCACCATCTCTGCCGATGGAATCCAGTCTGATTATGTTTCCACTGCAATATTAAACACGACCAGTATGGTGGTGGATGTGATCACGGTCCAGCAAGTGATCAATGCGGGAACCGGTACTCTCGGTCCCACTGGAAATACTGGAGAAACAGGGACGACCGGTACGACCGGACCGTTAGGAACAGGACCTACCGGAGATACCGGTGAAACCGGTACCACAGGTCCGACGGGGCCTCTTGGAACCGGTCCCACTGGGCAGACGGGTACCACCGGTGTCACGGGATACACAGGACCGATCGGCACCGGATCCACCGGATGGACCGGAATGACGGGGTGGACCGGTCCTATGGGTATGACCGGATGGACGGGAACGACGGGACGGACAGGATCGACGGGACCTACCGGATTCAGTTATACCGGTGTTACAGGGGCGACCGGATGGACAGGACCGGCCGGTGGAGGCACCGGACCCACCGGCTACACCGGACCGACCGGAGCGGAAGGTACTGGTGATACTGGAACGACGGGACCGACGGGAGTCTGTTATACGGGGCCGACCGGATTGGAGGCCACGGGCGATACGGGTACGACTGGAACGACGGGACCAACGGGTCTTTGTTATACAGGGCCAACCGGATTGGAGGCCACAGGCGATACGGGTACGACTGGAACGACGGGACCGACGGGAGTCTGTTACACGGGGCCGACCGGATTGGAGGCCACGGGCGATACGGGTACGACTGGAACGACGGGACCGACGGGAGTCTGTTATACAGGGCCAACCGGATTGGAGGCCACAGGCGATACGGGTACGACCGGGACGACGGGACCGACGGGTCTCTGTTACACGGGGCCGACCGGATTGATGGCAACGGGAGTGACGGGTACGACCGGGACGACGGGACCGACAGGAAGGACAGGTGGGACGGGTGGGACGGGTGGGACGGGTGCGACCGGAGGAACGGGTGGGACGGGTGCGACGGGTGGGACCGGAGGAACGGGTGGGACGGGTGCAACGGGTGGAACGGGAGCAACGGGTTGGACCGGTGTGACGGGTGGGACGGGGCCGACAGGAACGACGGGAGCCACCGGGGCATTCACTCAGAGCACCCTGGACATTTTTTCCAAGACGGGGGTGATGCAGCTTTCCAACTATGGTATGAACTGGTCGTCGGCGACGGCCATCTCGCCGCTCGTGTTTACGGCCATGACATGGACGGGCGTGGCCGTGTCCGCTTCGGGACAATATCAGACCGCGGTGAATTATAGTAACTACCCGATCGCGATTTCTTCCAATTACGGCCTGACCTGGTCGTATCCCACCACGACCTTTTCCACGTCCTTGGCTTGTTACGCAGTCTCAGTCTCCGCCTCCGGAAAGTATCAAACCGTGGTAGTGACGAATGGGTTGATTTATGTTTCCAATGATTTTGGATTGACATGGACATCGAGCGCCACCTCCCAGGCCTGGTATGGAGTGGGTGTGTCCGCCTCGGGACAGTACCAGTCTGCGGTGGTGAACGGGGGCTCGATTTGGTACTCCTCTGATTATGGTGTTTCATGGAGCCTTTCGTCTTCGGGTTCCGGCGCGTGGTACGGCGTCACTGTATCCGCCTCGGGACAATACCAGGCCGCCGTCATTTACTCTGGATACCTGTACTCCTCGACGGATTATGGACAAACCTGGACCGCTTATACCTCGTTGGTGAAATCATGGTACGGCATCAGCATGTCGGCCTCAGGACAGTATCGGACTGCCACGGCCTACGGTAACGCCATCTATTATAGTGCTAATTATGGTCTCACATGGAATAGTTCGTCTAGCGGAATCGCCGCATGGATCGGAGTGTCCATGTCGGCGACCGGACAGTATCAGAGCGCGGTGGTGACCGGTGGATCGATTTGGTATTCGACTGATTATGGTGCGACGTGGACGGCCAATACCACCAGCGGCTTGACCTCGGTGAGTTGGTATGGTGTGGCTGTATCCGCCTCTGGACAGTATCAAACGGCGGTGGCCAGCAGTCTGGCCATCCAGTATTCGATTGCGTACGTACTCGGATTTACGGGCACGACGGGGGGTACGGGACAGAGTGGTGGGACGGGAGGAACCGGAACCACCGGGCCGACAGGGGCCATGGGAACTGGTCCTACAGGGAGCACGGGAGTCACGGGAGGTACGGGGGCAACGGGACCAACGGGGAATACCGGTGTCACAGGAGGGACGGGCGCGACGGGACCGGGACTGAGCGGGCCCACGGGAAGCACTGGATCCACCGGCACGGTCGGACAAACCGGTTCCACAGGTTTCACGGGTTCGACGGGAATAACCGGTGGGACCGGAGGAACGGGTGCGACAGGATGGAC
>Ga0214919_10000551_pt1 | contig 63599 bp, 47 predicted proteins | sample LL1503_MetaG_FD_177994 | JGI IMG/M metagenome (GOLD analysis project Ga0214919, IMG submission 177994) | Freshwater microbial communities from Lake Lanier, Atlanta, Georgia, United States - LL-1503 | ecosystem: Environmental > Aquatic > Freshwater > Lake | place: USA: Georgia | collected... | reverse complement strand
AAATTGATATGATTAATTCAAATTATAAAGTTAATATGCAAATTGATCGTGATAAATTATATAATCTATTATTAAAGAAAAAAATTAAATCATCTTATGAACCATGTATTCGTGCATGTGTAATAATTAAATATACACCAATAAAAGAAAATCCTGCACAAAAAGAAGTAAGTATATTTATTTTTAAAAAAGGTAATATTATTATTACTGGTGCACGATCTAGATCACAAATTATATCAGCTTATGATTATATGAATGATATTTTATTAACACATACCGATGACATTATTAAAAAAGATGAACAAGAAGAAGAAGATTTAATTCTTGATATTTATAAAGATATTATGAAAGATGTTGATATTGGTATTATAAAAGTTTAAATATTATATTTTTATATCATGATTATATATGTTTTATACATTTTTTTGATGATATATATCATTTACGTAAGGATTATCATTTAAAGTATTTATAAAATAAGGATTTATATAATAAGATGATGATTCAATAATTGGTTTACTCATAGAATATACCTGTTCAATTATATTTTTAGATACTGTTGGCATTACACTATGATCAAGTGATTTATGTGGTTGTGGTACATAATTAAATATAATTGGATCATTTAATCTAACATTATCTTTATCAATTTGAGGTCCATTTATATCACGTTTTCCATTTGGTGCTCGATTATACATAGATAATTCACGTCTATCATCTAAAAACATATTATTAGATGCATCATGTGATATTGGTTTATTAATTTCACCTTGTAATCCACCTGTATAATCTTCTAATAATGTTGTTTCTTTTGTTGTTGTTTTCATATCATCTGTTAAATTTGTATAATTACCCATATTACTATTTGCAACTCTTCCTCCTGGTGTCTGTACAATAGTTGTTTGTTTTATTGTTGGTTTTGCTATATCATTATAGTTTTTAATATATGTCCCTTCTTGATCATTTGATTTTATTACACCGGTATAATTTGTTACTTCTGTTTGTTGTCGTATTGTTGGTTTTGCTTTATCCTGCAAATCTCTAACATATATTGATTCTATATTAATTGCATTTGCATGACCAACATGTTGATTATTTTCAGTTTGTTCTTTAATAGTTGTACGTGTTTTATCATTTATATCACGTGCATATGATGTATTATTACACACACCAATTGTACCTAAATAGTTTGATACAAGTGTAGTTTGTTTAATAGTTGGTTTTGCAATATCATTATTATGTATTTGATTATGTTTAATTTCACCTGTTACATTAGTTACAATATTATAATTTGTACCCTCTCTTAATGTTTCTTTAGCTTTATCATTATTATATAATGCATTTTGTTTAATTTCACCTGTTATATTAGTTACATCATCATAATTTGTTGTTTGTCTTAATGTTTCTTTTGCTTTATCATTATTATATAATGCATTCTGTTTAATTTCACCTGTTATATTAGTTACATCATCATAATTTGTTGTTTGTCTTAATGTTCCTTTAGCTTTATCATTATTATATAATGCATTCTGTTTAATTTCACCTGTTATATTAGTTACATCATCATAATTTGTTGTTTGTCTTAATGTTCCTTTTGCTTTATCATTATTATATAACGCATTTTGTTTAATTTCACCGGTTATATTAGTTACATCATTATGATTAGTGGTTTGTCTTAATGTTTCTTTTGCTTTATCATTATTATATAACGCATTTTGTTTAATTTCACCTGTTATATTAGTTACATAATTATGATTAGTGTTTTGTCTCAATGTTTCTTTTGCTTTATCATAATTATATATTGCATTCTGTTTAATTTCACCTGTTATATTGGTTACATAATTATGATTTGTATTTTGTCTCAACGTTTCTTTTGCTTTATCATAATTATATATTGCATTCTGTTTAATTTCACCTGTTATATTGGTTACATAATTATGATTAGTGTTTTGTCTTAATGTTTCTTTTGCTTTATCGTAATTATATATTGCATTTTGTTTAATTTCACCAGTTATATTAGTTACATCATTAGTATTATTTATTTCTCGTTTTGTTACAGGTAAAATCATATCATTAGAAAACACATATGATTTTTGTTCTGTTTTTAAACCCATTATATTATTATTATGTATCATTAATTCACGTGCTGTTGTTAATGGCACATTTTTATAATCAACCGTATAACCTGTTGTTTGTGCAGATCTAATGGGTGCTTCATATTCTATATTAGTACCTGTACGTTGATTATCATAATTATTAAATGATTTTATATTTGTCATAACTGGTTTATTATATACACTAGTAATCGAATGTGTATTATCATTTAAATAATTTTCTTTTTTTGATGGTTCAAATCTTACTTTTTCTTTATTTGGACCATCGCCAATATTTGTATTAACAGCATTTATTGGGTTATATGTATCAGTTTCATTTCTCATTGTTATAATATTAGTATATTTACCAGTTTTTTTAGGTGCTTCAACTACAGTTCTAGAAGGTAATAAATCTTCATATTTTGTTTCTCTAAAATCAGGCATTTTAAATTTTGATAAAATTGGATCAGGACCTCTTATACCACCTTTTTTAATTGCTTCAATTGGTTTAGATTCATATGATATTTTTTGATTTATATCACTACGTAACATATCCACATTTTTTGGTAATATTCTGTATACAGAATGACTACCTAATCGATTTTGATCATCTAAACCAGGTAATACACGAACATTTGTTTCAAATGGTAGATTACCATTATTATTTTTATTTGATGGTAAATATCTATTTTTTATTGTATCTGTTATTGCTGGCATACCATTTATATAGGTCATATCAGTCATTGGTTCAAATAAATGTTTGCCTTCTTTTTTTGGTTTATAGTGTTCAAATGATCCTGTAAAATTTTCTAATTTTCTACTTGTTCTATTAGAATTAATATCTAAATCTCTTTTAGTAGTACTTGGTATCATATTTCCATGAGTGAAATTATCTTTATCAACAACATTATAATGCATATCATCTCTTTGGAATTGTGAATAACCACTTTGAAAATCTAAATTTCGTTGTAATGATGAATTAATACCTGTTATTGTTGTAAATGCTTCGTTGATACCAACAGGTTCTGCAATAGTATCAAATCTTAAATCATCAAATTGATTAAAAAATCCAGAATTATTTTTTTGTTGCATTACTTGATTTTTTTCAATAATATTCATTTTACCACTAATATTAGAACTATATATTGAATCTAAATTATTAGTAGATTCACGTATTAGATGTTGTTTTTTATGTTTACTATTAGCTAATAAAATACTTGACATATTAATATTATATATATTTTATTTATTATTTATTAACTAAATAATAAATAAAATAATTATCGTTTTATTTATTATTGTTTTATTTATATTCATTTTATTTATTATTTATTATTATATTTATTATTTATTAACTAAATAATAAATATAATAGTTCTCAAACCATATTTTATTTTTAAACATCACACGAGCATATTTTAAATGAAATATCAGAATTTGGTTTTTCTTTGGGTAATGCTTCACCTTTATCCCAGAATTCTTGGTCTGATAATTTAAATGTATCTTTAGAATATAATCTTGAATTTAATCCAATACGATCACCAGATTCAAGTATATTACATTGTGGGTTAACATGCAAATATGATTCTAACATTAATTCTGTTAAACTCATTCCACGATAGTTATCAATTGGGTGCGTGAATCGTGTATCTTCTGGTGTTAATTTATTTGTACATACAGGTTTATGTTCAAGTTTTGTATCTTCTAATAAACTTAATGTATTATTAGTTTTAGATAATTTATTATTTCTCCATGATAATTGCGACTCTGTTTCTGCCATATCTTTAAAAGATAAATCATTAGCTTTTTTTACCAATGATACATCTGATTTAGAACCTATTGGTCCAGAATAAGAAAAACATTGATTGCAATTTTCACCAAATGGTGCATATAATCTATAATCACCAACTGATGTACTTCTAGACATTTGAAGATCGTATGCACTTGTGTCATATTTAATTCTATTAAATGACATTATTCTATATACATTAAGTTAAGATTTTTTTTTATATTATTTTAATTAATATAAAAAAATCTTTTATTCTTTTATTTTTATTATTTTTGCATTGTTAAAACTGAATTATTAAAATTAATTCCCAAATTATCTTCATTTAACATATTTGTCGTAGGTTTAACTAAATTGCTTGGCGTAATGTAATTAATATTTTCACACATTTTATTTGGTGAAAAGTTTGGTGATGTAAATGGTTTAGAAGGATCAAATTTTAGCGATGGACATAAAGTATTTTGTCTTGTTAATCCTGTCAATTCATTTTCAACATCTACACGTGAACTAACTTCAATAATATTAGAAAAATCACCAACTGGACATTGTATATTGTTTTCATATTTTCCTTTAAATAAATTATATTGTAATGGACTTATACTTTCTTTAATTTCTGTACTATAAGCACAATTGTCATAAATTAAACGATTTGAACTCATTTTTATATATTATTATATTAGAAAATATTTTTTTTAAAATAATTTATAGTTAAAAATAAAACAATAACTATACCTTTATTTTAGAAATCCATTGTAAAACTATAGTATGAATTAAACCATCTGGAATAATTTGTGGATTTATATAAGATGAATATAATAAATCACCTAATTCTTTTTTTAATTCTCGTGTATTTATTTTAACTTTATTTTTTAAAATTTTTAAAATAAGATATTTTATTTCTAAACTAATCAACCAATTAAATTTTAAAGTTTGTGATACTTCAATAAATGGAACTAAATTATATAATATAATTTCTATTTTTTTATCAGGACATCCTAATTTATATATTAAATTATGTGATAACTCTTCTTTAATTATATCAATATATGTGTTCATTTTTTCTAATTCAAATTTATCAATCATTTCATCTAACTTTATAATAAAATGTTTGAAATTAATCGTTGTTGAATCGGAACCATTAGAATATTCTATATCTATTAATTCATTTGAATTAATATAATTAAATATAAAATTTAAATGTTTTATTTGCCATTTTTTATTATTTGATGATTCTAAAATTATTTTTTGTAATAATGCAACATCTATTTGATTTGATTTATTAAAATATTTATTACCTTTTCTAAATAATAAATGTTTTTTCATATCTGCTCCGTGTGCTGTTAAAAAATTAATCATATTTGGATCTTTTTCTAAACATGCATATTCTAATAATGTATGACCAAATTTATTAGTTTGATCTATTTTAGCACCTACTTTAAAAGCTTGTTTTAAAAATGATGTATCACCAAATTTAATTGCATAATGTAATATAGTCAACCCTAAATTATTAATAATATTAAAATCAATATCACCATAATTATATTTTTTAAATGTATTTATATCACCTGTCTCTATTAATTCAAATAAAGTATTATCTGAATTTGTATTAGTTATAGATTTTATTTTTTTTATAGTTGGTTTTTCTAATGTATTTGTTATAGCTATTGTTAAATATTTACTACATTCTGTTTCAGTTTCATCAATAATATCTACTAAATTATCAGTAATTTTAATATTATTATCTTTTAAATCATTCAATATTTTAATACATTGTTTGAAATAGTCATATGATTTTTCTACATCTGAATCATAATATTTTTTTGCTGTAAGATATGATTTTAAACATTTTAATACTTTTTTATTATTACAATCTATTTCCATATTTTTTATATATTATATTTAAGTTAATAATAATATATTATCAAACACATTAAAAAATTTTTAATAATTAAATTTTACTGTTTTTATACGTTCGTTATAATCTGATGTGTCATTACGCATTGTATTAACTGTTAATTGATTTTGTTTTCTGGTTGATTCTCCTCCTCTTGGTATTTGCATTACTATATGTGATGGATCTTGAAAATTTCTATCCAAGTATTCAAATTGATAATCAAAAAATTGCTGACCTTCTTTAACTTCTTTAAATTTTTTAGTATCATGGCGTGATGTATTACTATTTCTTATATCATTTGATATTAGAAGATTGCCGAACCCTCTACCAGCACCAGTATTTTTATTTGTATAATAAAAACCAGTATTTTTTTCACAGAATTCTGTTTTTAAATTATTTGTATATTGAATATTGAAATTTTCAGGATTTAAATCATCAATTAATTTCATTTGTATTTTTTCTTTTTTATTAATTGCCGGCGTTATTAATGATGACTCATTATCTATTACATTAGATTTAGTATCTTCTCTATTATAATAACCATATGATAATGATAAATGATCATCTGATGTAATAAATTTATTTTTAATATTAGGTATTTCTTTTGTATTATTTTTAATATCATTACTTAATTCAAAACTATCATTAAAATTTGCATAATTACTCATTAAATTAAATAATATATTAAATATTATTAAAGTATTTTTAAACAACCGAATAACGCCCACGATGATATTCAGGATTTCTATCTTTTAAACAATTAGTACCGGTTGTTTTACATTTGCCACTACCACCATAACACCAGTTTGCAAGTCCTAATTGATTATTTACAATTTTTGTATTTGGCATTGTATAAAAATTTCTATCAGATACAAATTTACCCCAAATATCTGATGAATCAGAAAATAATCGTGTACTAAATGCTTGTCTAACTAATGGTTTTACATTATTACACCCAGCTAATCTATCAGGATTATTTATTAAATCACCCACTGTGTAATTCATATATGGATTATCTATAGTTGGATTATGACATGCTTTATTTAAATTATTATCTAAATTATTATTTTCATTAATTTTATCTATAGAATCAAATTCTTCTGTTTTTCCAATAAATAAAGTTATTATTATAATTATTATTGATATTGATAATAATCGTGTATCTTGTTTAAAAAATAATATTATTATAGTAAAATATATAGCAAATCGTATAAGAGCATTATTTTTTTCATTATTTGTTTGATTTTTTGTTGGTAAAAATTGGCCTAGATTTTCATACCATAATTCAGTCATTTAATTAAATTAGATAAAAATATATTTAAGGATGTTTTATTATAATTGTTAATGAACACTAAATATTCATGGGTTGAAAAATATAGACCAGATAATTTAAGCGAAATAAGTGCACAAACAAATGTAATTAAATCATTAAAATCTGCTTTAATTACAAAAAATTTACCACATTTAATATTTTTTGGTCCGTCAGGATGTGGTAAAACATCCACAATATTAGCACTATCTAAAGAGCTATTTGGAACTGAACATTATTCAAATAGAATAATTGAACTAAACGCATCTGATGAAAGAGGTATTAATATTATACGTGAAAAAATTAAAACACATGCAAAACAATCTATTAAACATATTAAAGATGCACCGCCTTGGAAGATTATAATATTAGATGAAGCTGATACAATGACACCAGATTCACAATTTGCTTTGAGAAGAATAATGGAACAATATTCTAAAATAACAAGATTTTGTATTATATGTAATTATCATAATAAAATAATCGATCCAATCATATCACGATGTTCTTTATTTAGATTTAAACCAATAGAATCAAATGAAATAATTATAAAATTAAAATATATTTGTGAATGTGAAAAATTTAATTGCCCTGATACATTATTACATAAAATAGTTGGTATATGTCGTGGTGATTTAAGAAAGGCAATTAATTTTTTACAAAAATGTTTTAATTCATATGGTGATAAAGTTAATGAAGAATTACTTGATGAAATGTCTGGTATTATTCCAACTAAAAAATTTAATTATCTAATGCAAACAATTTTTCAGAAAGATTATAAAATGGTTGATTTTATAATTAATTCTTTATTTTTAGAGGGGTATTCAATGGTAAATCAAATTATTTTATTTCACGATTATATAATAAATTCAGATATAGATAGTTATAAAAAGTCTAATATATTATGTAAAATATCTGATGTTGATCAAAATTTAATAAAAGGGTGTGATGAATTTATTCAATTTATGAGATTATCATATCATATAATGATAACTATTTAACTATTTAACTATTTAACAATTTAACTATTTAACAATTTAACAATTTAACAATTTAACTATTTAATAATTTAACTATTTTGTTTTATATAAAGACAATTTAACATTTAGATATAATGTCAACAGCAGATAATGAATTTCTTCCTTGGGTTGAAAAATATAGACCAAAATCAATTGATGAAATTATTAGTCATGCGCAAAATATTGAAACAATTAAAAAATTATTAATTGGTGGTTCATTACCTCATTTATTATTTCATGGCTCACCTGGTACTGGTAAAACTTCAACAGTAATGGCTTTAGCTAAAGAAATTTATGGTAATAATATTAGATTAATGGTAATGAAATTAGATGCATCTGATGATCGAGGTATTAACTCTGTTCGTGAAGATATAAAAGGATTTGCTGAAAAATCAAATATGTTTCAAAAAGGTGTACGACTTATTATTTTAGATGAAGCTGATTCAATGACATTTGATGCACAATTTGCATTAAGAAGAATTATAGAAAAATATTCAGCTACAATAAGATTTTGTTTAATATGTAATTATGAAAATAAAATAATTCCAGCAATTAGATCTAGGTGTGCAAATTTTCGTTTTTCAAATATTGATAATATTCATATTTGTTATAAATTAGAGCAAATTATTAAAATAGAAAAATTATCACATGAACCAAATGTAATTAATACAATTGCAACATTAGCTAAAGGAGATTTACGCAAAGCTATAAATTTATTACAATCAATTTCAATGCAAACAGAATTTATAACAAATGATTTATGTTATGAAACAGCCGGAATACCATCAAATTATGAAATTGTTAATATATTAAAAATATTAACTAATAAAAATTATAATTTTAATGAAAGCTATAATATAATAATACCATTAATAAAAACTCAAGGATATTCATTATCATTTGTATTAAAAGAATTAATATTAGAATTATTAAATCATAAATTATCAGATAAAATGCCACAAATTATTTCTGATTTATCTGACCTTGAAAATCAAGTTACAAAATCAACATTTGGTGATATATATATTACAGCTTTAGTTGGTATTTTTAAAAAAATTGATAATATAAACATTTAATTATTAATTTTAAAATATATTAATGTCATTTTTTAACTTATTTGCTAATAATACTAATACTAATACCAATACCGTTATCAATAATAATATCGTTATTGATACTGATTCAGAAAACGATACCAATAATACCAATAATGATATCGAGATTGATTCAGAAACTGATAGCAATACTAATGCTTTTGTCAATTTGACAAAAGCATTTGAGGCAGCAGCCAAGATTTCTTCAGAAGAAAACTTAATTAATGGTGTTACATGGAATGGAGATTCCAACTTTAGTTCTCTTGGGTTAGATTACAAGTCTGCACTTCTTGCACTAGACCAAAAAGCGATTACAACAAAGGAATCACATAAGATTAAAAAACTTACTGAAGATGTTGAAGAAAATTTAAATAATCTTTTCGATACATTTATTAATTGTACAAGATCATTAGGTGATGTAGAACGTGGTAAAGCTTTTAACCTACTATTTAGATATTTTTATTATGTTCGTTCTATTCGTGTTCCTGGTAAAAAATCAAGACTTTTATTCTATTATCTATTTAACAAGTTGTATGCTATTTTTCCAAAAACGTGTATTGCACTTTTAGAACTTGTTCCTGACTTTGGATACTTTCGTGATCTTGATGCTATTATTAAGATAATGTCCAATAAACGAGAACACAAATTACAACTGTGTAATGAATATTCATTATATCCTGATGTTGTTAATGCTGCAATTAATGTATATATTAAACATCTAAATACAGATTGTATTCTAATCTTTGGTAAACCACTTGCAGATGTGACTTATGAAGAAGCATTTGAACTTAACATGGAACTTAGACCAAAAACATTTGATGAAATTAAAGAGTTTGTTGGTTCTAAGCATTTGTCACTTGCAGCCAAATGGGTAAAACGTGAAAATAAATCAATTCATAGGCTTGATATGGTGCTTGCTATTTACGATCGTAAAAATGAAATTCCATATATGATTGCAACCAATTTATACAGTGCTAATAGACGAATCAATTATTATCAAATGGTATTTCGTAATATTATTAGTACACTAACACAATGTTTATTAGTTGGTGAACCAATGATGTGTAATGGTTCTAAAGATCATAAATATCGTTCATATGGTGATATCAAAACTGCACACATGCCTGCAAAGTATATTACAAAGTATTGTAAAGCACTTGGTAACGAAAAATTAAAAGAATCAATTACAGAATCTGAACATTTTACGGGTAATCGTTATCCAGACGATGAGGATCGTGTAGCATGTCGTCAAGACTTACTTAAAACTATCTTTGATGGTAAGTTAAAAGGTGCGTCACAAGATATTGGTACTCTTTCAGAAATTATTTATTATAGTTTTTCAAATGATGAATATTCAAATTACGGTCAAAGATCATTTCAGATTTTACCTTCTCTTTCAGCACTTCAACGTAAAGTGATCTCTAGTCAGTGGAATGACATTATGAATAAACTAAAAGATGAAATTATTGTAGCTATTGAATCCGCAAAAGCTTCTGCTACTGAGTCTGGCGAATCATTTAATGATCCACAAAACGTTATACCAATTGTTGATACATCTGGATCAATGAGACCAGTACAAGATAAAGCAATTGCTTTGGGTATTCTAGCATCAAGTTTAAGCACTATTCCAGGTGTATTAATTGCATTTTCTGAAGTGCCTTCTGTGTATTATCTTGATATGTCTCCAGGTAAAGATGTATTTGACCATTTTCAAACAATTATGAATGGGCCAACCGGATTCAGTACAAACATTGACAAGACATATAATTGTATGCTTGATATTATGAAGAAAACACAAATAAAATCATCAGAATGTGATTTTAGTATGCTTTACTTGACTGACGGACAGTTTGATTCTAATGTTGTTCAATCAAATTCAAAACTTGATAAAACAGCACTTGGACGCATGAATAATATTTTTATGAGTTCTGGTTTTAATGTATTACCTAAAATTATCTTTTGGAACTTAAATGAAAGATCACCAGGATTTCCTGCTTCTGCTAATACTATAGGTGTTCAGCTAGTTTCTGGATATTCTCAGTCTTTATTGTTTCAAGTCTTTACTGGTAACTATAAATATGTTGAACAAGAAGATGGTACTATTAAAGCTGATGTAGATCCATGGAGATTATTTGAAAAAGCACTTTTACATGAAGGTTATGACCCGGTGTCTCATATTGTAGCAAATATTGGTGAGGGATGTTTGTCAACTCTTTCTAATGATTGATAGAATATTTTATTTATTTTATTTATTTTTATTATATTGTTTTTATATAAGGTGTGTTTATAATTAGCTCATTCATTTTATGTTTAATATAATCTTGTTTAATTTATTTTATAATTAAATTATTTATTTTATATTTCCATAAAAATAAAATAAATTATTTAACATAAAAATATAATTGATTTTTAGATATATTTTTTTACGGGCGAAGAAAATAATTTTTTTGCCAAACGCACTTTACACCTTTTAACATTTCAAACGCCTATATTATTAGTTGTTTAGATTTTTTAACAATATTAAAATATTTAAAATATTTTAAAAATGGAATATATTGTTATGATTACTTTTATTCAAATTATTAATGTTTGATTATATCTTGAAAAAAATAATATAAAAATATTTATTGATTTTTTACTAGACTAATTTAACCATCACAACTTAATATTAAATAATCCAATTTAAAAATTGGATTATTTTAACTTCCCATACATTGAATTACACAAAAAACTTCTCTGAATTCAATAATAAAATTAAAACAATTACTATTTCCCATTTTTATTCCCTGTATAAAATCATTTTTGTTTATAAAAGAAGGTATTGGATAGTGATAACAATAATCATTTTTTGTATAATAACTATTAATACATTTCAAATTTTTGAATTCAATAAAATTTTTGTGATTTATACAATTGAATGGATTTTGTTTTATATCTTTACAAATATTATAACAATTTATTGTTTTCCATATATTTTCAAAAGTTGTTTCTTCAATAACATATTTTTTTAAATATTTAAAATAATCAAAAGATGGATTCAACAAAATATCTTTGCAAAATCCTATAAAGGAATTATTCATACGTGTTATAATTTGGTTTTCATTTCCTATTTTTTCAAAAGAAAAAACGTTTGTGTTATAATCACCTCCACATAATACATTTAGTTTTTCTTTTATTTTATAAACAGGTTCATATGTTTCTGGATATATTTCATATAAATCGTTTTTAATTTGATATTGTAATTCGTTAATCATTATATAATATAATTATAAAAATATATCTTTAAATTTAATTTGGATTATGTAATAATACTGAATTAAATCCTGTATCAAAATTAAATTCCATTGAAAATATATAACTGTCTATATTATTTGTAATTATATTTTTTAATTGAATATCTGTCATTGATTTATCAATATAATCAAATCTTTTCAAAATATTAATATGATTTGAATAAAACTCGTCTTCTATTACAATAATTGAAAAATAATTTTTTTTTATTGTAAATAAGAATGTACCTAATGAATTTTTTTTTAATTTACAACCTTCAATAATGGATAATATTTTATAAATAGTTCCATCTGCATTTAAATATATTCCAAATATGTCAGGAATAAATGCTTTATTATTAATTGCATCAGTTAATGTATAATCACTCATATTGTGTTTTTATTAAGTTATTTATTTATTTATATTTATTTATATACTTTTATAATAAATTAAAATCAATTTTTTTTTAAATTTTTAAGATATTCACCTAAACATTTATGTAGTTGAATTGCTTCTTCTAATGTAATTTCGTTACCCATTTCACTTGTTGGTCCAATCATAGTTATTTTTACTCCATTAAATTTTATTTTTTCTTTTGTTTTGTAATTAATTCCAAAATCAGTATTTTTTTGTATTTTAATTTTAATCGTGTTTCCTATTTCATTGATAAAATTGCTTATAATCATATATTATAAAAGTATATAATTATATAAAAAAAATTGAAATAAATAACAATATAAATAAATAACAATAATAATAATAAAATATGTCAATAAAATATATCGTATTAAGTGAATCAAATCATTATGGTTGGGTTGGAGGTTTTACAACATTAGCAGAAGCAAAAAAAATGTTAAAAATAGAAACCAAAACATTTTATATATTCAAGTACGTTCATCAAAAAACAAAACCATTTCAAATGAAAATAAGATTTCCTATTAGTGCACCATATTATGATGCTTTAACTATAAATGAATATAAAGATGAAGTATTTGAAGAAGACGACGATTATGTTATCATTACACCTGACGATACTTGTGATAATGGTAGTTTAATTTTAACACATAAACCATATACGGAAAAAGTAAATCAAAATGTTGTTTTGAAAAAAGAAACAATTAAAGCATCTGAATTAAGAAAAAATGATATGTGTATTGTAAAAAATAAAATATATAAAATAACTGCTATATGGTTTGAACCTACATTAACAACAAATGGATTAATTCATAATTGGAGATTTATCTTATATTGTGAAGAAGATAAATCTACAATAGAAAGAATTTATCCACACGAATTTCAATTAGAACTTGATGTGAATTCTTATGTTGAGATATAAAAATAAACTAAAATAAACTAAAATAAAGACTATTTTATATTATTGTTTATAACAATGGAAAATAATAATTTAACTATGGAAAATAATAATTTAATTAATGAAATAAATAAATTAAAAGCATTAATATCTACTTTACAACAACAACTTCAAAAACAACAAACTGAAATAAATTTAGTAAAAGAAACAGCATTAAACGCACAAAATAAAGCAACAAATCATTGGCATTTTGTTGGATCGGATTGTACTAACCGCACTTTTTTTAATTAATGGATTTTATTTTTATATCTACATTAAAACTATCATAACAGCAATTATTTTTTCAAACAACTCTGTCAATATTTAAGTCAAAATCAATAAATAATATTACAAACACATAATAATATAACCAATCAAACTCTTTTTTATCATATAATTTTGTATAATCTTGATATTTATTATACAATTCATCATTTTCATAGTTTTTTTCAATAAAATCTAAATAAATATCAGCGTTATTTATTTTTGGATAATAAACTTCTTTTTCTTGTAAAATTTTAAATAAGGATAAAACATGGCTCCATCTGTCATTTTTGCTATTATATGTTATATAATAGACGTGTTTATAATAAACTCTTTTATAACAATTTTATTCTTAAATTGTTCTTTTAATTTATTACCAATAATTGTTTTACCAGAACCAGACACCCCACTAATATGTATTATTATTTTTGTTATTTTTTATAAATTAAATATGTTTCAACAATTATATATATATACATGTTAAAAAATATATGTTTTATTAATTAAATATTTATATATTTTATTAATTAAATATTTATAGCTTGTTAAAAAATTATATCCAAGCTAAACTTGATAGCCCACTCATAATTCTTAATATATTATATTCTCTAACAACAGTTGATAATATATACGGTGATGATTTTATTATAGCATTTGATGTCACTATTATTTGTGTATCATCAAAATTTGTAAAATTTAAATGCCCTGAATGTTGACTATCTAATGGATATAATGAAAACGTATATGTATAGTAACCTATAGGTAATGAATTTTTAAATTTTTGATATGGTATAACATTAGTAAAATATGTATAATCTTGTTCTGCAAGAAGATTTGCTCCATTTGCTTTAATTAATAATGAATTAATTAATGATTCTTGATCAATAATAACTAAATTTGAAAATTGGTATTTTAAATATATATTTAGTGTATATTCTTTTTTACTATCAGTTAATTTACTCAAATACTTATTTTCAAAATACATCAAATATTTAAGTAAATCATAATTTGAATCCCATATATTCCAGTTACTATATGTATTTATAATTCTATTTATTTGATTAAAATTGTCAAGTTTATTACTTGATGTTATATAATTTGATATTTCTAATGAAATATTGCGTATTATTTCAATATCTATTGCATATTTCTTTTGTTCATTTGATGTATATATTTTTGATACAATTAAATCTAAATAATATTGATAAGCTATTGTATATTGTTGAAATTTAGTATCATATTTTGTTCTTTTAATTGGATAATAAGTTATATTTAAATTATTAGTTGGCTTTGTTATCATATGTATATCTTTAATAAGACCGCTAAAATTTTTTTTTAATACTGTTTGTTCATCTGTAATAATTGTGTCAGAATAATTTTTATAACGATCAATAATATACTCATGACTATATGTTCCAAATAATTCTCTTTCTCGTGTATCCAATAAAATATAATCTGTTATTAATATTATACTAGCTTGTGGTATTTTTGTAAATTGATAATTAACACCAGATAAATCATTATCTAATACATATGTAATATCATTTAATGTATACTCTAATCTTATTTCAGTATACGGCATAGCAATAGTTGGAATAGATAAACCACCTTTGCAATTATACCAAAATATTAATGGTATATATATTTCCCATTTATTATTTACAAAATATATTTTACACATTTTATTAATTTGATTTTTTCTTTCTTCTGTTGAATATAAATGATAATCAATATTAAATATATTTTCATTTAATTCTTCAATTAATTGATCATTAAAATACATAGATATTTTAGAAAAAAATTTGGTGTAATCTTTCCATATCGGTTTAATTATTTCTTGTGAATTTATATACGAAATAGAACTTGTTTTTTGCATATTTTTATTTTGAATAAATGTATCAGTATAAAATAAGTTATTTAATGTTGTTTTATTATAATCTATTAAATAAAATTTTGATGCTAAATCTAAATGTGTTGTATTGGAAATTATATACTCGTTTACTTCATCATTCATAAATAAGTCTATTGAATCTGTTGCAGTTTGTTTATAAAATTGTGCATACTGTAACATCTCTTGATAATATGTTATGCTTAATAATGGTTTAATATCATATGTATTTATTGTATAATAAAAATATTGACTTGTATTAATTATAAAATCTTTTGGTAGTGATATAATATAATATTTTTTGTTAGTACTATAATATGTATCCACTATTTTTGCAACTATTCTCATATTATTAGATATTAAAGTTATAGTTTCATTTTGTATATTTTGTCCAAAACCATTTAATGTATTAGTTTCATTAGATATTTCAATTTTATATAATATTTCATCAAATTTCTGTCTAGTACCAGAATAAGGCATATAATAAAAATTTGATAATGGACTATATTGATTTTTGAAACCAATATTAGCTGTATATTTTCTGTTTAATTTCGGTTTAAATATAAATCCTATCTTATCAACAAAACATTGACATAAATCAATATTATTTGTTAAAGTATCTATCAAATTATTTGGTATAATAATAGTTAGATTATTATTTATTATTGAAAATTTTATTGTCTCAATATAGGTTGTATTTATCGTATAATATATATTATCATCAATTATAAAAATAAAATCAGATGGAATTATTATTGTTAATATATTTGTATTTGTATTTAATGTATATTTAGTATTATCTAATGTCCATATATTTTTCTGTATAAAACCATAATTTATTAATTCATCTAAATTATAATTAGTTGCAGTTGTAAAATATGTTTTTCCATCTAATTGATTAATATAATTTACTTCTAGAGGAGTGTATTTATTATTATCATTTGTATATATATATCCAATAATATTTGAACATAATGAATTAGTTTTTTTAATATAATATAAATATTCATTACTTGGTATTAATGAAATTATTTCATTATAAATTTTTTGATTTATTCTTTTATTATGAATTATTGTAGTATATATTATATTTTCAGGCATATTTTGATTAAAATAAAATACTAATTTATTATTACCATGTGAATAAACAAATAATGGTGTTATTACACTTTCTGAATTATTTGTTAATAAATTAAAATCAGTCGCATTAATAAAATTATTATCATCTTGTATATATGATATATTATTAAATGGTGGATCTAATTCATATTCTATTAATTGTATAGTACTTGAATTTGATTGTTCTAATGGTTTTATTTGAGTTATTATATTTACTGGCATATGTATATTAAAAATATGATCTAATTTTGATACAATATCTGAAAATATATTAGTTGATGTTTTAATAAAATAAATAGAATTTTCATAAAATAACAAATGTTTAACTTTATTGATTTCAATATATGTATATATATTCTCTGGTGTATATAATTTATTAAGAAAACTTAAAACACATTTATATTTTCCATGTGGATCATTAATTATATTTACTGTTACTGTTAATGTTAATAAAATATTTTCATTTATTATTTCAAATATATCGCTTGTATTAATTGTTGATACAGGTAATAATAATGCAAAATTATATTTTTTTATCAAATTTTCATTCACAATTTCATTTGTAATAGTTATTTTATCAATTGTTATTTTTAATCCTTTATAATAAATATTTTCTATATATTTAAAATTATCATTTGTTATATTATAAAACGTTGCATTATATATATAACCTAAAAATTTCGTAGATACAATATTATATTTTGTCTTTTGAACTAATACAAAAAAATCTATCGGTTTTATATTATAATTAGATGTAAAATTTATTTGATCATGAAATATTTCAACATTTGAAATATCAAGATTTCCTGATATATTTCCTGATATATTCCCTGATAAAAAATCTAATGTATATGTACTATTTTTAAGTATTTCATCGCTGTTAACATTTAATTTATATTTATAAATAGGATTTACATTTAATGTATTTTTAATATTAATTATAGATTCACCGGTTGGTTGTAATTCTGTAGCAAAATGAATAGTAACATCATTATATGGTGATAATTTCCAATATTTTGCATTTGCATAATTTGCTAAACCATAATATGTAATATTAATCTTTGAATCAATTTCTATATACGAATATATATTATTAGTTTGATTAGTATCTTGTAACATACTATTAGATACTACTGTAATATTATCTGTAAATTCTTTATCTAAATTAATAAAAAATTCGTTATCTTGATATTTTTCCCATATTTTTTCTAATAAAAATTTAATTGGACTATTATAAAAATATTCTGGATTTTCTATTAATGGTTTTGTAAAATTATTAAATAATTCAGTTAAATTATCTCCTAATATTCTTAAATATCTTAATAACTTACATATTCTTATTCCTAGATTTGGTATAGTTAATGTTTGTATTTGATTTATTGTTTGATTTGAATTAATCCAATATGCAATATGTTTAAATATTTGATCATAATTGTTAGTTGTACGATATACTTGTGTATTGTCAATATTACATGTGTATTCATTACTTAAATAATATACTATTTCTTGTTCACCGTCAATGTTAATTAATGGTGGTGATATATCATTATTAAATATAATATTATTTCCATCAAAAAATACATTAAAATTTTTTATATCTTTATGATTTTGTAATAATAAATTTATATTTTCAGTTACATTTAAAAAAAAATCAGGTTGTGATATCCAATTATTTATCTGTGATATTATTAATGGTTCTATTATTTTTATATTTTTATAATTATCTAAATAAATTGTATTTGTATTGATTGCAATTATAAATTGTTGTAATATATTAATTTCATTATTTGTAAGATAGCTACTAATTGTTGTATCCGTAATATATGTTATAGGGTATTGATTAGAATTATCATATTTAATTATTTTTTGTTTAATTAATTGTTGTAATGAAATTGTTGTTTTAGCAGAACTTAATATAGACCATGTTTTCCAGGGTTTTAAATAATTGTAAATAATATTTGTATCTATATAACTATTTAAAAATAATTGTTGTCTTAATTGTTTAACATCTGTAAATAATATAGAATTATTTAAAAAATTAGATACATCATCAATTGTATAACTTGTTAAAAATTGCACCATATAATAATCATTATTAATTTCAATATTATCATCATCAATAAAATTTTTAGTAGATAATATATTATTACTATTATCAAAATCAGAAACTGGTAAATATAAATCTTTTATTTTATAATTTTCTGTTGTATTTAAAATTAAACTTGAATTATCAATTAGTTTAAATTTATATTCTGGTTTATCAGGATTTATTTTTGATATTAATATATTTTGTACAATTTCCTCTGTATTTAAAACTTTTGTATTAATATATAAATCTAACAAATTATCATTTAATTTTTTATCACTTTTGATTTCTTTTGTTTGTTGTAATGATTGTACTAAATAATTAATATTTTTAGTATATATTATATTAATATTATTTATATATGTATCTGATTCTAATGTATATTTATTATTATTTTTTGTAATTATATATGCATTCAATAAATTTGTATCAGTGTATACTTGATTATATATACTAGTATCAACAGTAATATTATTTTTAAATATTATATCTTGATAATATCTGTTATCTGTTTTACGTAATTCATCACTAAATGTAATAAAATATTGTTTAATTATTTCAATCGGTTGTGTATTATTATTTGGTATTTTATTAACTTGTACAATTTGATTATCACCATATACAAAATTTCCATTTTCATTAATTTTAATTGAAATTAATTTATTAAGTGTATATAAATATGATGATAAAAATAACGGTTTTGTATATATCTTAATTTTATTTCCATCTTTAATTTTAAACAAATGTATTCTTTGAATATCAAAAATACTTTTTTCACATAGTAAAAAATATGTACCAATTAAAGTATCAAAATTACTTATAGTACCATCTGAATTTATCATTCTATAATTATAAAAGTAAATATTTGTATATGTTGTTGAATCTATTTGATTTTCTAGTTCATTCAGTTTTATATTTATACCGTATTTAAATATTATTGGTTTTGCATTTATGGTTTTTTCTATAAAAATTAATTGATCATTCTTAAGAGCACATCTAACAACTTCAATATATGTTTGTGTTTGTAGTTGATCATAATTTGGTAATTCAATACCATAGTTATATCTAAATTTATTTAAATAAAACAATGATGTTTCTGATGATTCAGACGATGATATTATCATAAATGTAGAGTTTATATTAGTTAAACTAAATAAATCAGTATTTGTTGATTCAGTTAAATATAAATAATAATTTCCATCATCATATTCTATTTTTTGTATACAATTATAGGTACCAAATATTTTTACAGATTGATTATAAAACCATGTAAATGTTGTTATAAAACTGGTTGGATCAATAAGTTTAAAACTATTTTTTGTTGGTTCGTAAATTACATTAATTTTAATAGGATGATTATTGGTTAAACTTGTTGTAAAATTTGTTGGTATAGTCATGTAATTATTAAAATTTGCTGTATAATTAGTATCCCAAAATAATACCCACCTATATCCAGATAAATTGTTATTATTAACATTTAATATATTATACGAATTATTATTTTCAGATTCTATCAATATAGTTATATTATTTTTATTTAAATTAGTTATTTCATTAATATTGATATATTTAGCATCAAATGGTTGATATGGTAAAATAAAATTATAAAATGTATTATTGTCTAAAGTTAAAGTATCTAAAATATTTAAATTAAATATAATTTCATTATCTCGTATATTATTAATAGTTAATATAATAGGATTAGGATCTCGTATTAATAATATTTTATCTCGTATTTTAAGTTTAACAAAATTATCAAATAAATAAAACCGTTTATTATAATGTAATAATTTAAGTTTTAATGATTTTTCTGTAAATTTACCATATAAATATGTTGTTTCGCTAAATGTTGTTGTTTGTGTTGATATTAATAATTCATTATTTTTATGATATATATCACCAATATTTAAACTTTTTGATGTTGTAAATTTCATCATATTTTGTTTATAAAAATTAGGTAATTCTTTGTTATTTTTAGTTGAATAAACACCAAAAGTATAATAACCATTATTTTCAAAAGTTAAATTAGAACCAAAATTTGTAATATTTAATTCACACTCCGTTTCATTTCTAATTAGTTCTAATTCATAAGTATCATCAAAATGATTTAATCCCTTAACATAAAAATAATTTAAATTAATACAAATAATTTCATCTTGTTGTAAATATAATTTATTATAGTCTGTAATTTTATATAATAAAGGATTTATTTTGATTAAACAAATTTTATTTTTTACAAAAAATGGATTTTGTAATGATGTATATGAACATAATGAAGAATTATTCATAGCTGAAATTGTATTAAATGAATTTAATGATGATATATTATTACCAGTTCTATGTTGAATAATATTATGTATTTTTTTTTGGGTAATTGGATCAAGTAATGTTAATATAAAAAATGATGCTTTATCATGTAATATAGATAGGTCTGATGTTTTATTAATATTTGGTGTACTAATTGTATATACTTGTGATAATGGTTTAATATTTAATAAACTATTATAATTTAATTGTTTAATTTCATGTGTATAATCTTCAACATTAATATTTCTTGTATTGCAATAATATTTATAACAAATTTTTGAAATTAGCATTGGTAATTTTAATTTAATTGTTTGTTCATTATTATTAATAGGTTGATCTATACCTACAATATTTTCATTTAGTAAATTATATTTATTATTTTCTGAATATAACATTATTGGATTAATTTCACCATCTATATTACAATATATTGGTTGTTGAATTTGAATAGTTATAGTATTAAATAAATTTGTATAATTATCATATATTGTTAAATCATTTGTAAATAATAACCATAAATAAATTTGATAATTTTGATTTTCATAGGTCGCTTGTATTTTACATAATTCATATTGAAAGTTAGTATTAATTGGATAAAATGTTGTTAAATATATTTGATTTGCATTATTAATACTAATATATGGTGACAATGATTTAAATGTAATAGTTTCTGTTGAATCTATTATTGTATCAATTAAAGTGTTAGAAATATTTGTATTTATTACAATATATGATTTATAGTTAATATTTAATACTTGTGATGGTATATTAGCATATTTACTTATTATTAGTCTCATATATAATTTTACATTAGTATTTGTATATGATCCTAATATTAAATCTGTTGTTGTTTCTATTTCACCATTTACATCTATTGTATTATTATTAAAACTATTAATATCATAAATTTGGTGTGAATAATTTGATTTAAAACTAATATTTTCAATTGTATCAAAATCAAAAGCTGAGTTTAAGTTTGAATTTATTATATTTTTAGATACATAATTTTCATTTCCACTATTTGACGTTTTATTTGATTTAATTAATTGTTTATTATTTGTATTAAAATGGGCATTATCAATTAAATATATATTAATATTTCCAGTTAAATTATCCGTACCTACCATGTTTTCATAATAAGATATAACATTTACTGTTTCGGTTGGAATTATGATATTATTATTAATTGTATAACTAATTTTTTTGTTTGTATTTGTAAAAATATAATCACCAGTTTCATAATAATATATACATTCATGAATAATATTATTTTTTGTTATTCTAACCATATAATAACAATATTCTGGTAATTTCATATTCTGTAAATTTTTTATATTACCCATATTATCAATAGAAAAATCATTATTACATGTATATTCTATTAAATTTAATGATGATTGTGGTAAAATCCATGTATGATAATTACCAATTGGTATATTATATTTTAATATGTTTTGTTTTTGCATCATATAATGTCTATTTAATTCTAAATCAACAAATAAAACATAATTTAATTCAGGAGTATCTAATAATAATTTTGTATAATTAAAATCAATAAAATTAGAATACGCATAACTTGAATAAATTGGATCTTTATTATATGATATACTTTTTAATGTCATACTCGGTTGTAAAATATGTGTAATATAAGAGTTTACTGAATCTAATTCTGATGATGATGTTGATTTTTTATAAATAGTTAATGTTAATGTTATTATTGGTGAATTAAAAATTAGTTTATTAGATGTAATAATATTATCTGATATAATATCTTGTGTTTCTGGAATATATATATAATATCCTGATAAAAAGCTATTATTAAAATTAGGACCAGTTGGACCAGTAGCACCAGTTTCACCAGTTGGATTAGTAGCACCAGTCGGACCAGTCGGACCAGTTTCACCAGTTGGACCAGTCGGACCAGTCGGACCAGTAGCACCAGTCGGACCAGTAGCACCAGTCGGACCAGTCGGATCATCTAACATAAAAATATCTGATGAACTATAATATGTTGTTATATCTTTTTTTAATATATCATCTTGTTCAATAGTTATATCTGTATAATTACTATATTCATTTGATTTTGGTGCATACCAGTTTGCTTTTTTATATTCAGATATTTGTAAATCTTGTATATTTAATATTGATAATGTATTTATATCAGTATAATCATTTAAATATATTAATTGTTTAAAAGTTAAATCAATTGTGTTATTACAACAAATATATAAATAAAAATTAGTTGAATCTATTTTTTTAATTATACCATTAATTAATTTACCATCTATATAAAATACTGTTGTTAATAGTTCTGGAAATGATATTGAAACACCTGGTGATACTATTTGTAATTTAATGCCATATATATGAATAGTTGAAATCAATTTAGTAAATTCTATAGTTTTAGGTGCATTACCAATTTTTTCATTAATTAATTCAACAGGATTAATAATTAAACAATCCGATATTATATTTTTAAATTTATATCTATTTATTTCAGTATCTAATTCAGCAGTATATATTTTACCATCATCGAATTTAAATCTACGTATACTAGGTTGATCTGTTGTAAAAAAATTGTTTGATGTATATATATCATCGTTAAATATAACATTAACATTAATTGATGTATCTTGAATATTATTAAAATCTAAATTATAATTTATAATTCCACAATAATTAAATTTATCAGGTTTTTCTGATATTGTGTTTGTTATTAATAATTCAGAATTAATAAAGTTATCTTTATTTTTATTATCAGTATATTCCAATGTTGATATTTCATTATTTGTAATTGAAAAATTATTAATTTGTTTTATATTATTTTTTTGATCTATAATATTAATATTATGTATATTAGTATCAATAATTGGGTGCAATGTTGTTATAATAGTTGAATTTGAATAATCATAAAAGTTATTAGATATATTTTGATTAATTTCGCTGATTGCCATATATTCATTTTTAATATTATTTGGATTAGATATATTTAGATAATCAATATTATCATTAACATATTGTAAATGGTTTGTAAATAATTCAGATACATTTTTTAAGTATAATATCAAATTATCTGATAATCTATATTTTGATAAATAAGATTTATATATAGGTGATAATACCGTAATATTATCTTTTTTAATAAATGTTAATGTTGATAAAGCTTTTTTTTCATATATTACATCATTATCAATTAATCTTAAATTATTATATTGATAACTCATAAAATCACTTTGTATATATGGAATTAAATTTGTTGTGTTTGAATATGTTTGATTTATATTAGATTGTCCAGTGGTATAATTTTTATAATTAAATAAGTTTGAATGTTTATTTATTATTGGTATATTTTTAAAAATACTTTTTGATAAAAATCCATATATTGGTGATTCGCTATTTAAAAAACTAACTAATGTGTTTACATATTTATTATTTATTGAATCAATTAATTGAATAATTTGCATGTAATCATTATTTGACGACACTTTATCATATACTTGTATTAAATTATCAATAAATGTAGGATAAAAATTGGTTTTTAATATATTTACTGGAGTATTAAATTCATCAAAAGATGGATTAAATGTTGATTGTATTATACTATAATCATTAACAAGTGTTGTTGTATTTGTTTGTGTATTTAATGAATAAAATGATGATGAATTTCTAATAAAAAATTGCTGAGTACTTAAAGGTATCATATAATTTATTACCATATCATTTATTGTTATTATAGATGTATTATTTACTTTAAAATTAATATTATAAAAATATAATGATTCTGTATTATTTACTAACATTATAAATGGTTTATTAAATATATAATCATTTAAATCTGATAATTGTTTATTATTTATATATTCATAATCTGTAGTATGTGATATATAATTATATAAATTTGGTACTATACCTGCTATTTTAATTTTCAAAATAGCATAATTTGCATAACTAGATAATAAAGTATTCACAACATTAAAAAATGGTTGTTCTCGTGGTGGCTTTGTATTATCATCATTATTTGTATTTGTAATATAAAAAAATGGTTTTATATATTCAGGACGATTTATTAAATCATTATCAGATATAATATCACAATAATAATAATAATATATACTTGTAATTGTATCTAATAAATAATATTTATTATCATTTACAAGTGTACGATAAATACGGAAACTGTTATACTTTTTATTTTGTATTTCATAAAAATTAATTAAATATATAAAAGAGTTATCAACAGTAGTTGTAATATTACTATCAATAGCTATGGTTTCTATTGATGTTTTTGTATTATATAATGATATTTTATATTTATAATTTCCTGATGATAATTTACCATTTGGTGTAAAACCATCCTGAATTGATAAACTTAGATCACATAATTTAAATACTGATAATTGTTCACATGATGGAACTAATTTTATATTATCATTAAAATTATTTGCATTATTTGCGTTAATTAAATAATAAAGATAATTAGAATTATAATTATAATCTAAATTTAAATTAATGATACATCTATCATTTGTATTATCTATATTAAAATTATTTGAATTAATTATTTCATATGGATAATCAAATATTTCTAAATATATTTCATTAATATTATCATACATATTTGGTAATGTAATCGGGTTTCCATTTGTATCTTTTATATAATATAATGGTAAAGTATCAACTTTTGTTATTGTTACTAATGTTTTAGTAACATTTGTATTTATATTTGGTAATTTATTTAATTTAATATTAAGCCCGTTAATATATTCAATACCTAATTCATCATCTTGAATATTATCAATAAATGTTGTATTTATATTATCTTCTATATTTAACAATAATAATAATTCATTTGAATTTACCTTTGTTCTATAAATTTTACGACCTATAATATTTTTATTATCTGATATTGGTAAAGTTATAATAATAATTTGATTTCCTGTTGATAATTTAGTAATAGTAATATTTTTAATAGGACTTATATCGGATTCACTAGTTAATGAATAATATGATATTGCATATTGATATTTTCCAATTGGGATAAATTTTGTATTATTTGTAAGTGTCGGTGTTATAGTAAAATTTTTAGGGTTTACAATTAAACTATTATTCAAATAATTTATTGTTAATAAAATTAATTTTGTTGAATCAATAAGATTATCAATTAATATACCATCATTAGTTGTTGTGTTATATAATGTATTTGCCTTTACTATATTAAATAAATTTAATTGATTATTTGAATTTTTTGATAATAGCATGTATTTATTAGATGTATAGTCTGATATATTAGATTCATTAAAACTTAATAATGGTATATAATTTGTATATACTACATTTAATGTAATAATATCATTAACATTAAAACTATATTTTTCATCAAGTGTAAATACTAAATAAATACTATTAACATTTAATTCATTCAATATAATTTCATAATCAATGGAATTAAATAAAATAGGTGTTGTTTGATTGTTTGTTTGAGATGTTTTTATTATTGTAATTATTGATTTAGTATCATAATAGTTATCGTATTTAATTATTAATTTATTTAATGTAGAATCTATTTTTATTCTATTTATATATGTAGTTGTAGTTGTAGTTGTTGTTGTACTATAATTTAAAGAATTTTCAGTAATTTTATAATTATATTTATTAGTTATTTGTAATTTATTAAAATCTTTATTTTCATTTATTTGTGTATCTACTGATGTAATATTTTCTTTTGTTATATTATATAAATTTTCTTTAAATTTTATAAATGAATTATTTCCAATTGACATGTTTCCAATCCAGCTATTTTTATAAAACATTTCAATCCAAGAATTTCTAATTTCATTACTTGTAATTATATTTCCTGGATTAAATGTAAAATAATATGATAATTTTCTTGTATTTGAATTAGTAAAATCAGGATTTGTCTGTATTTGTTGATAAATATCAATAAATTTTTTATACAATCTATCAACTACTAAATTTCTCCAAAATATTATAAAAGATTTTATAGAATTATTAATATTATTATTGTTTATTATTATATTTAATATATCTTCAGCTATAATTGCAAAAATATTTTCTAAATTTACAGGTGTTAAATTATTCATTTCATCTACTAAATCTGTATTTACTTTTTTTAATTGTGAATATTTATTAGTTTCATTTATTAATTGTTGTTTATAGGAATCAGAATTATAATAATATGTTGTTTTTGTTGTTGTTGTTGTTGTGGTACCAGTTGAACCTGTTGGACCTGTATTGCCAGTTGAACCAGTATCACCAGTTGGACCAGTTGAACCAGTATCACCAGTTGGACCAGTTGGACCAGTTGAGCCAGTTGGACCAGTTGAGCCAGTTGGACCAGTTGAGCCAGTTGGACCAGTTGAGCCAGTTGGACCAGTTGAACCAGTTGAACTAATAATTGGTATATAATAATATGGTTTATAATAATCATTAAAATTTAATTGATTATTTGGAACTGAATAAAATCTACTCATAAATGTTTTTAATTTAATATAAATATTTTTTGAGTTTGATAAATTAAAATTATTAATTAGATTAACAATATAATTTTCTATACTAAAGAATGTATTAAATAATTCATCTAATATTATACTGTTAATATTTTGTGTATTCAAAGTATCATTAATTAATGTATTAATATTATTTTGCCATTCAATTTTATAATTAACTTTATCAATAATATTAATATTATTTATATCGTTATTATCTAAAACTTCATATTGTTTCCAAAATGTGTAAATTGATTTATTATCGGAATATAACATTTTATATATCAATAAAATTACTAGTGGTGTATATTTTAAACAATCAACTTTATAATTATCAAAATTTTTAAAATTATTTATACAATAATTATAAATTATATCAGTTTCATACACATCTAGATTTAAAATAGCAGTAGAAAAATCATTTATATATTCTATATATCTTTCTATTTCAGTCTTTTCTATTATATTACCACCTTCATTAACTTGATTACTATTTGTAGCAAATTGTAGATATAATGCATTTTTATAATAAGAATTTCTTGAAGAATAAAGATAAAATATTTTAAATCTTAGTTGTTCATATAAATTATTATAACATTGTTTGAGTGTTTGTAATGAATCTATTAATATATCTTCCGTAGTATTTGATAAAAAATCAAGCCAAAATTGTTCCCAATAATTTGATTCAACTCTTAATAATGTAATTACTGAAGACATATCACTTTCTTTAATATTATAGTAATATACATTATTATCTAAATTTGATAAATTAATATAATCTGGTAAAAGTACCGGTTCAACTAATGTTGCTTCAATCTTTGTTAATATTGATTTGAAATTACCAAGCATAAATAATTTTTCTGGTATAATGTACCAATTATTTATAGAACCAGTAGGACCTGTAGTATCAGTAGGACCTATAGGACCTGTAGGACCAGTAGGACCTGTAGGACCTGTAGTACCAGTAGGGTCAATATTATTTATATTTAATACAATACAATTTTTATTCATATATGTAATAGTTAATTCATTAATATTATAGTTAGATTGTATTACTTTTTTATTATTATATGTTTTAATAATTTCAAAATATGGAATTTCTAATTTTAAACATTGATTGTATAATAAATCGCCGTTTTTTTCTAATATTTTATGACTGTTCTTACCAAAATTTAAATTGCCAACATGTCTATTATTTTGACATAATGAAAACATGGTATGTTGTCGATATACTGTTTTAAAAAAGGTAATTTCAGGATTTTGAATAATTGGTGAATCTTGAATTCCTGTAGTTATAAGTTGGATTAAACCTCCACCCATTTTTTACTTTATTTATATATTATAAAATAATCTTTAATATAAAATAAAAATTATATAATATTGTATAATGAATTATTATATTAAAGCTATTTTATTAGAAGGTTGTGGTTATTCAAGTAAAGCTAAAAAATTATTAGAAATAAATAATATTAAATGTGAAATAATTAATATTAGTTCTACAGAAAAAAATAAATATAAAACTGATAAAATTGATACTTTTCCACAAATATATTTATGTAAATATAATACTGTAGGAAATTTATTATTAGGTGGATGTTCTAATTTAGAAGATTTTATTTCTAATTTTAAAGGAAACACATATGATGATAACAAAATAAATAAGTTTATAAATAATTATGGTTGGACAAAAAAAGTAACATTAAGATTAATACAACTTATAAATATTTAATTTAAACAAACATAATTTTTCCTTCATTATAAATTCCAACTGGTTTAGAATCAATATCATAAACAATACCTTTTTCTTTTTGTTCATAATAATATTCTTTGCCCTCAAATACTAATTTATCTAGTAAATCTTCTTCAATAATGCTATTTTCTTCAACAGGTGTATCAAAATTAGTTTGTAATAATTCTTTGGTTTTAAGATATTTTCCTTTTATTTTATTAAAATCTAATCCTTCACCATTACATACAGCAATTAATAATTTTATTTTTTCTTCTGTTATATTATTTTGATATTCTTTTTTAATATTTACTAAATCTGATTGTATTTTATCATCAAGGTGATTTATAATATCAACAAAATCAGTTTGTAAATCTTTTAACCCTTTAAGTTTTCTCATTAAATAAATTAAATTATTAATGAGAATATACATTAATTTCAATTTTTATATAAATTAATTTTATATGAATTAAATCAAAATTTAAGAATATACATTAATTTCTAATTTTTATATGAATTAAATCAAAATTTGAGAATGAATCCAACACATTTTTTCATTTGCATTATTTATTATAATATAACTTGCATTTCGATTGCACATTATGCATTTGTCTTTGGTTACTATTGGAACTAGTAAATTTGTATATGCTGTTATACTGACTGGTTTTTTGTAAATCATAGATTCTATTGTCTTTAACTTTATTTCTATTATATTGTAATTTATATTTATTATTGGATAAATATATTGATTCTGTTCTTGTATTTCTTTGAGTAGATTTTGAATTTCTACTATAATATGTTGATTCATTATTATAATTATTTTTAGGTTGTTTATAATTATTATTCAATTTTTCAGAATATTCATCATAACATAATTGATTATATATATCAATATCAATATCATTATCATTATTATCATTATTATTATCTTGGCTCTGTTCCTGATTAGTGTCTAGTATATCTATATCGAGATTGATATTATTAAAGTTTTCTGATTTTCCACAATCAATAATTTTACTTTTAATCCAATAATCTATATCATTATCTCTAAACAACTGCAACATACCTATATACATAATTAAAATAAATAAATTAATTATTTATATATTCAATTTTTTACATGGTTTGTAAAACAAGCAAATATAAATAAATTAGTATACACGACGAGCAATAAGTCTTTTTAACTCCCCAACTGTCATTATCACGACTTTTTTTCCAGCTTTATCATGTGAAGATATCCGTCGTCTTTTCATAATATCAGCAAGAGAGTCAAACAATGCCCAGCAAATTACTTTTTTCGTTTTATCATCTCGTATCTTTACATAGTCATGACAAGGCGGGGGTGTAAATTTATCAACATAGTAAACAATTCCATACACATCAGTCACTTTTCCATTGTTACCATCTTCTTTAATAATAATCTGCAACTTGCCTTTTGAAAGAACATGCGAATTTGAAACATCTACACCTATTTCTTCAGCACATTCATACCATGATGATGTTTCCCAGTCACCATCGATGCCAATTGATCCTGATACTGCTAGTTGATAATCTTCTATTTCATCTGTTTTACTATATTTTATTAGATAAGAAGGTACAGCAACATACAATTTATCAAAACTGTCTTCTAAATAAGAAGGTATTGAAACACACAATTTATCAAAAGAGTCTTGGAAAAGTCTAAGTATAGAATCTTTCGTTGCATATAATGTTTTGGACACCTTGGTATTCTTAGATAAGACTTTATAATCACTTTGTATTCCTGAATCAGTATGAACATACCACTTATTATCATATCCTTGTTGACTTTCAGTGTTATAAATATCTGATGATTCTTCGACTTGTTGACGATCTTGTTGGACTGGTTGACGATATTGTTGGACTGGTCGACGGTCTTGCTGTTCTGGTCGGTGGTATTCTTGAACAGGTCGATGGTCTTGCTGGTCTGGTCGGCGATATTTTTTGTAGTCTTGCTGGTCTGGTCGGCAGTATTCTTGGCGGTCTTGCTGGTCTGGTCTGCGGTATTCTTGGCGATATTGCTGGACTGGTCGGCAGTATTCTTGGCGGTCTTGCTGGACTGGTTGGTGGTATTCTTGGCGGTCTTGATGTTGTCTCATATGAAATGTCCAACCTATCGTTTCACCTTTCCCTTTTCCTCTTCCTTTTCCTTTATTGATTTCGTCGCTTTTTCCTTTTCCTTTTCCTCTTCCTTTGCCTTTATTGCTTTCGTCACATCTTCCTTTCCCTTTTCCATATCCAGAATTGGGTCTTAACGAGTGTGTACGAGTAGGTTCATCTTTTTCTTGTTGTTTTTTGGTATTACCGTCATGCTTTGCACAACTAGGTAATAGGGTATTACCGTCATGCTTTGCACAACTAGGTAATAGGGTATTACCGTCATGCTTTGCACAACTAGGTAATAGGGTATTACCGTCATGCTTTGCACAACTAGGTAATAAGGTATTAATATTATTTGTCACGGTCTGATGAGAACACATGCAATAATTCTTGAATATAAAAAGCACTTATATATTTATATTTTCAATTTTTATTATATTATTGATTATGCATACTTATTATTAGTAAATTATTAGTAAATTATTAGTAAATTATTACTTAAAAAGATTTTAGCATATATTTTATAATGTTTTTAGTAGATAAGTATTACAATGATTCAAATTATATAACATGCCATCAAGCTATTATAAATAAAATAATAGATAGTTTTGATGCTCACAATCAAATATATTCAAATATTGATTCAATAATTAAATTACCTAATGTTGAATTTAATAAAATAATTAATGATTTGGAATATGGTATATGGAGATATTCAAATTTTCAACATCTAATAGTATATGGCCCAAGTGGTTGTGGTAAAGAATATTTAGTTAATAAATTATTAGAAAAAATATATGGTAAATTTAGTGTTGAATTAAAAGAAGTTGAATATACAGTAAATGGATATTCAAATACTAAAACTAAAATTATGATTAAACAATCTAAACATCATATTATTATTGAACCTAATTCAAATGGATTTGATAAATATTTAATTCAAGAAATAATTCAAGATTATGCAAAATCTGAATTATTAAATATTTTAAAACATCGTAAACTTTTTAAGGTTGTTATTATTAATAAAATAGATAATTTGTCATATTATGCACAAGCATCATTAAGACGCACAATGGAAAAATATTCAAATACATGTAAATTTATTTTAATATCAGATCAATTATCTAAAATAATTGAACCAATAAGATCAAGATGTTTAATGATTCGTGTACCATTACCATCACCAGAACAAATTTTAGAAACTCTTTTACATATATCACAAAAAGAAAAAATAAATATATCATATATCACATTAAAAACGATCATAGAAAATTCTGATAATAAAGTAAATCATGCATTATGGTTATTAGAAATGTTTAAATATGGTATTAAATATGAAAAAAATTGGGAATATGTTATAGATATGATTGCAAATATTATTATTAAACCAACTATTCAGAATAATAAAAAACTATATAATGTAATGAAAAAGATAAGAGAACAATTTTATATATTATTTATTACAAATATACCAACACAGCTTATTATTCGAAAAATAATGTTAAAATTAATTAATAAAACAGAAAATTTGAAACTTAAATATAATATTATTGATATAACATCTATATTTGAACAAAGATTAAGTCAAGGAACACGACATATAATTCATATTGAAGCATATATTGCCAGATTAATTTATTTATTTACTAGTTATCATAATAATGATGAATATAATTATAATTTAGATGTTCTTGAAATATAAAATATAAAAAATCTAATATATATTAATAAATAATGGAACATAAATTTCATGATTTGGAAGATAAAATTAATATCATATATGATTATTTGTATAATGTAAACACAAAAAATTGTTTTAGTATTGATAAAATTGAACTTGGAAGAATATCAATTGATGATATTAAGATATCAATACCTACAAATAATAATGATATTGAATTTTATAATAAAAATAAAGATGATATCATAAATGCACGATTTAAATTGATAAATTATGACGACGACAATAAACAGATAATATTTAAAAGATATTCTAATCAATTTCCAATAAATGTTAAAATTAATTTTTATAATAATGATAAAAAAATAAATAATTTTGATTCTAATGTTAATAATGATTCTTTGTTTTCATATTTATTAAGTTATATAGTATTAAATAATAAAACAAAACATATTTTATTGCCCATAATAAATGTTGATGTTAAATTATCGGATATTGAAAATATTATTAAAAATTATCCATTACATCAAAAAATAAAAAATGCAATAAATAATAATGAAATAAGCGATAGTTGTTGTTTACAGTTAAGAGAAGATTTTTTTAAAACAATAACATTAGAAGATTATTTATCAAAACATATTTGTTCTTATAAGGAATTATTATTTCAAGTAATACATACATTAGCTGTATTACAAAAAGAATATTCAGGATTTAGACATAATAATTTATTACTTAAAAATATTATAATTTATCTTAAAAAATCAACAAAATCATATACAGAATATGATTCTCTTATTACAAATTCTGATGAAAAATTTTATTTACCAAATAATGGATTTGATATTAAAATTACAAATTTTGAAAATGCTGTTATACCTAATTATTATGGTGATTTTAATCTAAAAAATAAAAATATTAAATTTGCAGATAAAAATAATGATTATTATGATATATATGTATTTTTAAATGATTTATTAGAAGGCATTACTAAAATGTCAATGAATTCCGATGATAATAAATGTGATAAAGATACACAAAAATTTTTAGATTATGCTATTCCACACAATATTAGAGGTTTAGATATGAGTAATTTTAATAAAAATCTTGTTATTGCTTCACCAATTCAATTATTAAATAATAAATATTTTAAAGAATTTAAAAATAAACCTTCTAAAAATCACACCGAAGAAACTATTACAAATCATAATTATTTAACTGGTAAACATACTATTGATACTTTTTTGGATTCTGATAATTATTCTATATTAGGTCATCAATATAATTTAATATCTAAAACTAATATAATGAAAAAATCTAAACAACATAAATTAAAATCATCACATAAAAATACTGTAACTGATAAACAATATTATTATGGTTTAAGAATTATTAATAATAATAACAATGACAATGATATAGAATTAAAATTAAATAGAACATTAGATATCATGAATGGAGGTGGTGATAAAATTGAAACAACACCTTATAAAACTGAAAAAAATACACCATTTTTGTCAAATGATAGTAAAAATACATATAAAAAACGTTCATTAGAAAACCCAACAAGAGAACCACCGGTTCTTATAGAACAAAAAATATATGATACAACACAAAAACCACAAACAAAGCCACAATTTCCACCTTCTTTTATTCCATTATATGATCAATCAGGAGATGCGATGAATCATATGTTACCGTATTCAAAAGTTATAAATCAACCGCCATTACAAAAAGTATATAATATTAGTTTAACTAATCCATTAGCAAATCATACATCAATTAATAGAATATATGAAGATATATTACCAGGAAATCCAAATACTTTATCTGCAATAACATTATATGAACGTAAACAATTAATAGATTTTTTAAGAAATACAATATTGCAATCTTGTGATGGTGAAGAAATGAATATTACAGGTGGTAAAAATTCATTATTATCTTATATTAAGATAATGGATGTAAATCCGTATACACTTAATAAAAATCCATATACAGATTTACCAAGAAATTTTTTACTTTATAGAGCTGGATATCCTGTACGATTTGATGAAAGAAATAAATTAATTGGTATTGGTAATCAATCTATGGGTGTTAATGTTAGAATATATATGATGTCACTAGGTGATCTAAGATGTAAAACTATAAATGATAATATAAATAATAATAATTTTGATTTATGGAGAGAACTAAAATATTATGATTGGGTAAGAGATGATATTGTTAAAAAAAAAGTATCACCCAATTTTATCTGTCCAATATTATATAAAATTGATTCTGAATCAAAAATTAATTGGTCACAACTTGAATTAATAAAATCAAAACAAACAATAAATATTAATGATATTAGCAAAAATGACCAAAAAATTAATAACTTGCATAAAATGGATAAAAATGATGGATTATTTCAATCATTATTACCATTACAATTTAGAACAGTTAATAAAATTATTAATGCAGTAAAGAATCATAAAGATAATAAAAATGATGAAAATGAAAAAGAAGATTTAACAATTAATTCAGGCAAAGCATTAATATTATTAACTGAAGCACCAACAACAAGTTTTCTAAAATGGTCATCTGCAAATTATGAATCTTTTGGATCAGTAAAGAAAATGACATCAACAGGTCACCATACTGTAGATGTATGGAAGTCAGTATTATTTCAATTTGTATATTCAATGGCTGTTTTACAAAATAAAAATATATATATTAAAAATTTATCATTAGAAAATAATGTATATATAAAAGATATATTTTCAGATCCAAATGCTGTTGGATCGTGGATTTATAAAGTTGATAACGTTGAATATTATGTTCCAAATTTTGGATATATATTAATGATAGATACAAAATTTACAGATATTGAACCAGATATTAAATCAGGAGATAATAAAGAATATAAAATATTAGGTAAAATATATGATAATAATAATATACCACCAAATATATTAGATGGTTTAATTTATAATAATTTTAGAGATATAATACATCCAGATAATTTTACACATAAATTTAAAGTTAATGGTGGATCAATACCAGATGATAGTATTCTTAATTTACTTAAATCTATAAATTCAGATTCAAACCCAACTATGAAAATACAAGATTTAATACCAAAATATTTTGGTGATTTTGTACATAATAGAGTTGGAACATTACTATTAAAAAGTGAAAAAGACAATATATTTACATTTTCAAAACCTAATTTTAATAAAGGTAATTTAATGGTTTATCAAAAAAGATTTAATGAATATGAATGGGTTATTTATATAGGTGATATTCCGTCAAATCCTTTAAAAAAAAGAATATTAACAAAAAATATATCTAATGGATTATATGAACAAATTGATGTATTTACAAGTTCATTATATGGTTATCCAGAAAATGAAAAAATATTTCCAGAAACTAAAAAGAATATGAAATATGATGAAACACATATTTATGAAACTTATAATTTAGATAATTAATATTAAAATATTTTCTTTATTAAATTAATGGCAATTAATAAAACAATTTTTGATATTCAAGATTTACCTATTGCATATTTTAATGATAATATAAAAGCAAATAAATTAAGAACAGAATTAATTAAAAATCAAGTTAGAATTTCAGAATGTGCTCAAGGTGATCTAGAAAACACTTTTTTTTCAAATGAAAATTTGGATCTAATTAACAAACAATTAATTATGTCAGTTTTTAAACATACAAAAGGTCAGTATAAAATTGCACCACAATCAAACCAAAGTCTCATAATTATTCTTAGATATGTATTTATAGAATATGCGAGACACTTACCATACAATATACAAGAACAAATACGAGAACTTAATAATAAAGTTGTTTGTGAAATTTTACCAGATATAATTACACAAATTACACAAAGAACAGAATATTTAAAAACTATTAATGAACCAAGACAAATATTATCATTACCAACATATGTTGCTAAAGGAAAGCGAGAAAATCTACCTTCTATTACAGCTACCTTTTTTTAGTTTTGATTAATTAAATTAACTTATTTATTAGGTTAATTTAATTTTTATTATTTATTATTTACTTAATATACAACATCACCTTTAGTCTCATCTTTATGTAATTTATACATGAAAATAATACCACGTTGACGAGCCATTTCAACAAAAGATGTTCCAGGTGGTGAACCTTTATTTGGCGTTCCTCTAATTTCACTAGTTGGTGAACGATTTTGTACACCAGTATTTGTTAGAACAGCATCAAAAACACTCATTGGATCATACTGGAAATATTCATTAGTATATCTACCTATCGTTAAATCTTGATGTAACATAACAATTGCGGATGATCCAACAACTAAGTTACGTTCTGGTGAGTTACGATTAATTTCAGCAAGAACAACAGATCTTAAATGATAGACATCAGATCTAATAGTAATTTGATCATCGAAATCAACTTCACGATCATTTAAACGTTCAAAACCGGATACAGATAAAGGTAAACGAGAAATATTAAATGGTTGCATATCATTGTAACGAATAACATTTGCACGTCTATCAACGAAAAAGAAAAGTACACCTCTAGAATATATTAAACTAGTATGACGAGGAACCATTGCACCATTTTCAATAAAATATTGATGTTGATCAAGTGCATCCGATAAACTAACAGGGGAATCATCATTAATAGTAGGTGGAAGACGTAAATTAATCATAGGAACAGCTGTTACAACAGGTCGTACATTTTGTTGATAAGGATTTACATTTACAATATTGTAAATAGGGGTTGTAGAAACAATAGTAGGACGGAAAGAGAAAGCAGATAAAAGTCTCTTTAATATAGTTCCATCATATCTACCATAAATTAAATCAGGGTTATCTTGTTTATTAAGACGACACATATCAACCGAACCAATAAAATCACGGAATCCATTATTGTAATACTGACCATTTCTTAAGTTAAGAACACAGTTCCATAATTGATTCTGAACATGTGCACGGTTATATAAATCTTGGAGAGAAGATCTGCTATCACATACAACATCATTTGGATCATTTGTTAATGCATAGAAAAGTTCATAATCTGGTCTGTTAGTTAAAGGTTCGCTATTGTATCGTGCTTTAATAATACCTGCAATATTAGAATGTAAAAAATGAGTTTCAAGTTCATCAATTTTTGGTAAAAACATTGCTGCAATTACTGCATGAATAGATTCAGTTGGTTTATGACCTAGTTCACGTCTATATTCACCAGTGATTGCTTCAAAATCACAGTCACGGTATTGCATAGACTGAAGCAATACTTGTGCATGTAATGGTCTTGACGATGCATGTAATTTAAGTATTTCTTGTAATATTTTATAATCATTATCGCCTAATTTATGTGCAAATCCTTGGAAATCAATATTAATTGAACCTAAAACTTTCATCATATTAGTAGATGGAGTAATAACTTCTAATGATTTTTGTCCAACTAGCTCTTGTTCATAGATACGTTGGAATTCAGTAAATTCATCATCAGTAAGTCCATGTTTAACTTTAAATAAACGTGCTTTTTCTAATAGTACATGAAAAGGATATTGTTGATTAGAATATTTATCTCTAATCAATTGAGCAAACTTTTTTGCCTTTTTAATAATTGAACCTTGTTTATCAAGGTATGCTTTTTGAATTTTATCAACTAAATCAGAATCATTATATTTCTGTCTTAATTTCATAAAATCAGCGGATGATATTTTTCCATTATTCTTTTTAAAAAGTTTTTGTACTTCATCATCGACAGAGCCATCCGTACGATTCGAACGATTTTGTTTATCTTTGGACTGATTTTCCATAATATATATATATATATATTATTAGAAATTTTTTTTTTATAATTAATTTTTAAACTTTTTTAAAATGATTATATTATTAATTTGTATAATCTTATATATCTTATATAAAACCATTATTTTTTATAATTTTATATAAACCATAAAATTTATCATATAAAGATTTAAACAATATTATATTAATGAATAAGTTATCTAATAAAGATAATTCACAACATATACAATCAGATTATAATGATTTATGGGTTAATAAATATAAACCATTATGTGAAAATCAAATTATAGGTAACCACCAACAAATAAATAATTTTAAAACGTGGGTAGCAAATTTATCTACAACAAAAAATCAGGGTATAGTTATATCAGGTAATCAGGGTTTAGGAAAAACTTTAACAATTAAATTAATATTAGATGAACTTGGATATATACCAAGAATTATTAATCCTAATGAAATAAAAGATCATAGAATATATGATGATTTTAATGATTATTATAATTTTATTAATTCTATTTATTCTAAAATACAATTTAATGAAAATAAAAATAAAAAAATAGCATTAATTTTTGATGAAACTGAAAATATCACATTAACAAGTGAAAAAAAATATATTATGGAAATTTATAAAGAAAATAATAAATTAAAAAGTTTTCCTCTTATTTTTATTTCTAATAATCAACATTCAAAATTATTAAATGATTTAAAAAAGGGTTGTCGTGAGATTATCTTTACTAATCCATCTATTACCGAACTTAAAACTCTTATAAATAAAATTTGTCTTAATGAAAATATAACTTTTGAATCTGATATATTAATTATTAAATTTATTAAATTTGCTCAAAATGATATTAGACGTCTTATTAATTTATTACAAGAATTATCATATCATATCAGTGATAATAAAATTACCGAAATAAATATTAATGAATTTATTGAAAAATCTCGTGAAAAAAATATTGATGTTGGATTATTTGATTCTACTGAAAGAATTCTAAATAATTATCTAGATTATGAAAATATTATTAAATTATATGAATCTGAAAAAGTTTTATTACCTTTAATGATACATGAAAATTATTTAAAAAAAATATTAAATAAATCAAAAGATAGTTGGCAAAATATAATTTATAATATAGTTAAAGTTTCTGATTCTATTTCAAGAGGAGATAATATTGAAACAAGTATTTATACAGATCAAAATTGGTATTTACAAAATATTCACGGCTTTTATACATGTTTAAATACTTCATATTGGATTAATAAAAATAATACATATTATACAATTAAAAATGAAGAAATCAAATTTAGTTCTGATCTTAATAAAACTTCTCTTAAAAATATTAATAGAAAAAATATTGTTAATTTATCTAAAATTATTAACAATAAATCAAATCAAGAAATATTAATGCTTAATAAAATATGTAATCATTTAATTGATGAAAATAATGAACATAAACTTATTAAAATATTAAATGGATATGGTAAAGATATTACAATAAAAGAAATTGAATTATGTCTTAAAATTGATAAAACTACTGATTTTAATATATTAGCATCAAAAGATAAAAAAAGAATTACTAAACAAATTAAATAATTTATCTAGTCAATACTTATTATAAACTAATTTATCTAGTCAATACTTATATATATTTTTCATTAACTTTTTTTAATGTAATAAATTGCATATTACCTTCATTATTAATAGGTGTGAAACAATAAATTTCATCTGATAAATAAATTAGTAATTCTGGTATCCATTCTAAAATTTTTTCATCTGTAATTTGTATCACATCTTGTGTTAATAATTGATAATAAAAATTAATTTTTTCATTATTGTCTGATTCAAATAAATGATTTAATTTTTTAATTAAATTTATTTTTTTAATATTTGATTTATCAACACCAGGTATTGATGACGCCCAAATCCATAATTTTGTTTGATATTGATAAATACCATAAAATGTATAATCGCCAACTATAATTAATTTTTTATTTTCATAAATACATATTTGTTTTTTGCCTGTTTTTTGAAATTCAATCAGATATTTTTTTTCTGGGTCTAACATCTTTTTTATTTCTTTATTTTTTTGTTCGTATTTTTTTATAATTTTATCTAATAATGACATTATTATAAAAAAGAAAATATATAAATTCTATTATATATATATATATATAATTGAAAATCAGTTAAAAACTAATAATAATAATATACTTATTCTTGTTATAATAGGTGCATTTATTTTTTTTATATTTATCATGCCATTATTAGATGAATATAATAATATGCAAATAATAAATAAATATAGTAATATTAAATATAATAAAGAAATAGAAATAGTTAAAAATTCTGAAAATAATAAAGTTGTTAATAAAGAAATAGAAATAGTTAAAAATTCTGATAATAATAAAGTTGATAATAAAGAAATAGAAATAGTTAAAAATTCTGAAAATAATAGAGACAAAACTAAAATTTATGAAAACAGTTGTTCTCGTGAATGTTGTAAATTTTCACAGTGGCCACTTCCACCAGAATTAACAGAAAAAAAATTATTAAATGAATCAACAGATGATTATATTGGTTCTAATATGTCATGTAATGGTGGTGATAAAGGTGGTTGTTTATGTTTTAGTAAAGATAATTATAATTATCTTTCACAAAGAGGGGGAAATATTTAATTTTATATAAAAATCACAAAAGTGTGTATTATAATAAAAAAAATAATCTAAACAAATATAATACAATCATATGTTAAATCTTTTAGTTGAAACCAAAAATGAATATACTACGCACCTTATAAATATTTTAACACCTTTAATTTTTGAAGGATTACAATCTATATACAAAGAAGCACAAAAAATTGCAAATCACGATAATGTACTTAAAATATTTCAATCATTTTTAAAAGGAGTTCCTAAATGGAATCAGTCAATTATTGAAAAAGAAACTAATCGTATTGTTAATTCATCGCATAGTTATGGTTGGTTAAATGATTTAATCAAAGCAACATTAAAGGCTAATCTTATTGTATTAATATTTAATCCCACAATTAAAACACAAAATAAAATAGATAATTCATTTTATCAAAATATAAATATTAATGATTTTATTCATAAAGTTTATATTGAATGTGCAAGAGATATTTGGAATAATCCATATTTATTATATCACGATTATCCACCAATTGAAATTAAACGTAATCAACGTGATTGTATTAATATTATTAAAGATTGTATACGTGAAGCTATTCGTAAATTACTTCCAGTTAAACATATTTTACAAATTTATCTAGGTGAAGAAATGGAACTTAATAATTTAGATGATAATTTTGAAAAAGCAATGACTGATGCTGAAGAAAAAAATTTATCTAAATTAATTAAAAAAGATTTAGAAAATGATAATAATTTAGAATTAAAATTTAATAATAATAATAATAATAATTTAATTCAACCATTTAAACAAATAGATCTAAAACCTAAAACAATACAATCTACATCAGATGATAAAACAATTGGTTCTAAAATTCTTAATATTATTAATAATAATTCAGTAACATCAACTGATATATCTTTATTAATAAAAGAAGATTCTAATATAACAAGTTCTAATTCTGAATCAAATATAACATCTGAATTGGAAAAACAAAAAAAAGAACAAAATAATAATCATAATAAACAAGAAACAATTGATGCAAAAATGCAAGAAATAAATAAACTAACAAAAGAACAAAATATTAAACAAGAAACAATTGATGCAAAAATGGAAGAAATAAATAAACTAACAAAACAACAAAATATTACAGAACCGGAAACAATTGATACAAAAATTAAAAAAATTTTAAAAAATGATTTAATAATGGATACTGATCTCGAAACTAGTTTAAATTATAGTCAGGAAGAAAATGATCAAAAATATCTACAAATATTCTCAAACATGGGAGCAACAGCACCAGTACAACCTAATAACAATAATAATAAGAATAACAATAATAATAACAATAAAAACAAAAAATATTTTAATAATTATTTACAATTTTAAATTTTAATATTAAATATTAAATGCTTCAACAAGTACATTATTTTTTTTTTGAGTTAATTGTTGTATTTTAATAGTTGGTGATATCATATCTAAAATAGCATATGCGATTGATGAAGTTATACCTATCATTATAATTTCTTTAGTTTGTAAAATAGTATCTGGAATATATCGTGTAGCTATTACAACTATTAATCCAATTAATATATATTTAGTAAATCTTTCTACATGAGATAATTTAGATTGTTTAATATTATTACAAGATGTCATATATCTTAATATAGAAATTATTGTTTAAATTTTTTTATTTTCTTTATTATTTTAATGACTTTAATTTTAAAACAATTACTTATAATATTAAGTACATTTTTAATTATAACATGGTTTCAGAACATTGATGATAAAAAATATAATAAAACTAGAAATACATTATATGATAAATACAAATTTCCAACGCTTGTAAGTGCAATAATTGGATTAATAATTAATTTACCAGAATTATTATTAACAAAAGAATCATGTCAAAAAAATATTACAGAGTTTTCAATATCAACACCAACACAAATACCAACACTAAATAAACAAGTAATAGAAAAACCAACTAAAATTATAACAGAACAACAAATATATACAGGTTTACCTGATTTTTAGTTTTATAAATTTTATTCTAATATATTATAATCTAATTCTATTATATTATAATATGTCAACAAAAGAAGTTGGATTTGGAGCAACAAAAATACCAATTAAACCATTTAAAATCAATGAAATGGTTGATCATTGTACAATTGCAATGATCGCAAAACGTGCAACCGGTAAATCATTTTTAACTAGAGAAATTATGTATCAAAAAAAAAATATTGCTGCAGCAATTGCTATCAGTCGAACTGAAAAACTTAATTCATTTTATTCAGAATTTATACCAGATAGTTATATTTATTCAGAATATTCAAGTGATATTTTAGCAAGAATTTATGAAAGACAATCGAAAATAAATGAAGATAATAAAAAAAGAATAAAAGATAAAAAAAAAATAAAGAATGATTCATTAATGTTAATTATGGATGATTGTATGAGTTCTAAAGGTACTTGGCTAAAAGATCCAAATATTCTTGAATTATTTTTTAATGGTAGGCATCATCATTTATCATTTATATTAACAATGCAATATTCTGTTGGTATCCCCCCTGAAATGAGATCAAATTTTGATTATATATTTTTATTGGCTGAAGATACTATTTCTAATCGTAAAAGATTATATGAACATTATGCTGGTATGTTTCCAACGTTTGATATTTTTCAACAAGTTTTTAGTGATATAACTGAAAATTATGGAATAATGGTTATTGATAATAGAGTTCATTCAAAAAATTTAACTGATAAAGTATTTTGGTATAAAGCTAAAAATGTACCAACCTTTAAAATTGGTTGTAATAAATTTCATAAATATCATAAAACAGCATATGATAAAGAATGGAATAAAAGACTAGACGTTTTTAATCCATTAGATCTTGTATCCAAACGAAAAAATTCTATTAGAGTTGCGGTTGAAAAAATAAAATAATAATAAATTAATAATTATTATTTTATTTAATGTTAATGTAAATGATAATTAAAGTAAATGATAATTAATGTAAACGATAATTAATGTAAACGATAATTAATGTAAACGATAATTAAAGTAAATGATAATTAAAGTAAATGATAATTAATGTAAACGATAATTAATGTAAATGATAATTAATGTAAACGATAATTAATGTAAATGATAATTAATGTAAACGATAATTTATGACTTTGTTTCATATGAACTATCAATAATTTTAGGTCCTTTCAAATATTCAGATTCATTATTTGTATCAAATAATTTAACCTGTTGAGCTAAATTTTCTATTTGACTATCTAATTCTAATTTTCGACTTTCCATATTCTTAATTTGTTCTTCAATTGTTTTAATATTTTCTTCTACTGATTCTTTATTAGTAGAATCATCTAATTTCTTCTCCAAATCTTGTAAATTATCTTTTCGTATTTGAATATTTTCCAAAACAGTTTCACGAACAAGTTCTTGTTTACGTTGTTCATGAAAAATTTTAGCTTTTTCTTGATTTTCAAGATACGATTTCATCATTGTATTTAATTCTGCATTTGCATATTGTGAATCTTTAACAGCTTCTGAATCTGGATTAGGATCAAATGGTAACCACTTTCCCATTTCACCTACAAATACATTAAAATATTGATCAATTGATTGTAGTTTTTTTGCATGTTCACACGCTTCATCATATGTACTAAATGCACCTCTTAGTTTAATACCAGATAATGATGTTTTATTATCTTTATCAGTTAAGAAACTCATGCAAATAAATTTTTGATCTCTTGGTAAAATAGTATCTTCAGTTAAATAATCTACTTTTGACATTATATAATAAATAAATTATTTCTTTATGTCAATTTTATTAAATAATTTAAGTTGATTTTACATAAATCTTGTCAGTAACATCTTTTTCATTAAAATCACTATAACCAAACCATATAGAAGGGTTTGAAAACATGTTACTATATATATTACTTGGTTTTAAATCATATATCATTTCATCATATGTTTGTAAATTTTTATCTTCTTGTTTTATTAATAATTCATCAAATAATTCTTGATTACTTTTAGTTGTTTTTTTAGATATATAAATTATTAATTTTATTACACCGCATAAAATTATTAAAGCAATAAAATATAAAATATAACTCATTTAATTATAATAGATATTATTTTAATTAAATTATTTAAATGAACTAATATACTCCCAATTTAAATGTTTACATATTTTTTCCCATATTTGATCATTTTCCATTATTTTGTCAGGATCTTTATGTAATGGAAAACACTCAAATAAATGATCTAATTCGAGTAATTCGCAAAATTTATGAAGTACATATGAATATGATAAAAAATTCTTACGGTCAATTTGTTTAAACATTTCCCATGGTTCTTGTATCTTAAAAAACATTGATATAAATAATTTTTCCATATCACGTGTAATTTTTGGTGGTGGTAAATTATTTAATTTATTAATAATATATGCAACATGTTCATAATAACTATTATAATTTAATTTCTTTAAAATAATCTTCATTTTCTTTTTATTTAATATTGATAAATCTGTTATACGTTTTTTATTAAGTTCTTTAACAATATCAATAAATACTTGTTCTGGAATATCAGGGCTTTGTTTGGCTTGAAATTGATTAAGCCATTCACGAAAATGGTTTAATCGTCTATATGGACTATAATCTTTTATTTGTCTATCTTCATCTAATATTATTGTTTCACTATCACCGCAACATGGACATATATATGCACTTTCTGACATATCTAATATTTTTTCAATAGTACAATCTTCACAATATTTAATTCTATTTGATCCATCATCATGAACTACCCGGATACCTTCAACACGTTGACAATATTTTTCAAATAATCCAGCTCTATTTACTACAGTAACTTCATTATTTAATGCATTAGCATTTTGTTTTTCTTTTTTATTACATAAAAATTCCATTATATTTTTTGTTTCCTTAACAATAGGTTCTTTTTTATCTCTCATTTCATAATAATCAGATATTAAATCACCAGCATTATCATAATAATCCATTTCATCAAAATTTGATTTAATACTATTATATTCTATTTCTAAATTATCTTTTTTATCTAGTAAATTTGCTCTATTTTTAATATCTAATAATGTAAAACTATCTCTGCGTTCATCCATTGTATTAATCTCATTTACTATACTATTTATTTGATTAATTAAATCAGAATTTTCATCTTTTTTATCATTAAAATATTTAACCATTTGTCTATGTTTATTATCCAAAGTATTTGATTCTTTTAGTGACACCTGTTTATTTTTTTTATATTTTGATGGCCCATCTGAACCTTGTGTATTTATCATATTATATATATATAATAAATATAAAAAAGACTTTAAATAATTATATAAATTTATTATTTAAAAAATTTATTTCATATTTTAGAAAAATATACAGATTTTTTAATTTATATTTAAAAATTAATAAAAAATATTTAGAAAATATAAATTAAAAATCTATAAAAAGTATTTTTACAAAAAAAAATTAATAAAAAAAATCTATAAAAAAATTTAATTAAAAAAAATCTATAAAAAAAAATTTCTAGTTATAAATATATATATAATATGGGTGGTGGTTTAATGCAACTCGTCGCTTACGGCGCACAAGATGTTTACCTTTCCGGTAATCCACAAATTACTTTTTTCAAAGTTGTTTATAGACGTCATACTAACTTTTCTGTTGAACCTATTCAACAGACTTGGAACGGTTCTGCAGATTTTGGTCGCACTGTTACCTGCAACATCAATCGCAACGGTGATCTAATTACTAATATGTATGTTGTTGTTATGTTAAATTCTCAACCAACCAACGTTGTTGAATGGGGATATGTTAATAGACTTGGACATGCACTAATTGAAACTGTTAAAATCGAAATAGGTGGTTCTAAAATTGATGAACAATATGGTGATTGGCTTAATATTTGGTATGAGCTAACGCATAAAACTGGACAAGAACGTGGTTATGCTAAAATGATCGGTGATGTTCCTGAATTAACTAACATTAGTTCTGAGGGTTTCAATACACACCAACTATATATTCCACTTCAGTTTTGGTTCAACCGTAATAACGGATTAGCTCTACCTCTTATTGCTCTTCAATATCACGATGTACGTATTACTCTCAAATATCGTGATTCTGTAAACTGTATTAATTATGTTGGGTCTGCAAAACCTACCTTTACTAAAGATCTAATGTCTGATTCTTACCTTTTAATTGATTATGTTTATTTAGATTCTGAAGAACGTAAACGATTTGCACAAGCTTCTCATGAATATTTAATTGAACAACTTCAATTTACTGGTTCTGAATCTATTAATGGAAAATCTAGCAAATATCGTTTAAATTTTAATCATCCTTCTAAATATTTAATATGGGCACACCATCTTGGAAAATATAACAACTCCAATAATAAATGGTTAGCATATGCACCAGATGGAAACTGGGAAAATGCACGTGATAAATTTGCTAAAATTATTGCATGTGTAAGTTCGTCTGGTTTTGTATTAAATGGTAATAATGTTAATGTATCTGGAAGTGCAACTGTAGAGGATGGTGAATTAGTTGATTTTACTCCCGATTATGATAATTTACCTGAACTTTTTTCTACTGATTTACAACCATTATTAGAAAAAGTATCTGTTAAATATATCGCACTTTCTGTAGCTAATAATGCTTCTGTTTATACATCTACTGTTGGATTATTAAATAATAAAAACATTCTTGATAATTTTATTGTAACCAAAAATAATTTAACTATGAGTGATATATCGAATATACTATTACCAAACGTATCAGGTGATGTAAAAACATTTGTAGATAAATTTGCATGCTATGTTTCCAATTCGTTTAATTATGGTGTCAATATCGATGGTAGCAATAATGTTTGCACCAGTGCTAAACTTCAACTTAACGGACATGATCGTTTCCAAGCAAGAGACGGAAACTACTTTAACTATGTTCAACCAGCACAGCACTTTTCTAATACGCCTGCTGATGGTATTAACGTATATTCTTTTGCACTGAAAGCTGAAGATCACCAACCTACTGGAACTTGCAATTTCTCACGTATTGATAATGCCACTCTACAGGTAGATATTGGTACTGATCTTGAAGGTACTAATAATATTCTAAATATCTACACTCAGAACTACAACGTTTTAAGAGTTATGTCCGGTATGGCAGGAACTGCATATTCAAATTAAATATTTTGTATAATTTACACATCATATTACATCATTATGTTAGAAATATATTTAAATATATATATTTCCATCATAAAATATTTTTATAAAAATTGAATATTAATTAAATTACATTTAAAGACATAATTTATTAATAATATAATGTCAATAGTGTTTAATAAAAAAAATAATAATTGTTTAATTAATAATACTATTATTGTATCCATTGAAGATGGATTAGAACTTAAAAAATTAAAAAATTTAAATGAAAATAGTTTTACTTATAATTCTGAAAATGAAATATGGATTTATAATAATTATAAAAGGTCTATTCCATTAATTAAAATATTATATCCAGAAGAAAAAATTAGTTCTATAGATTTTAAAAATAATAATGTTAATGATTATCAGCGTGATAATTTAATTTTGACATATGATAAACGATTTATTGATAAGTTTGATGATCCTCCTAATGTTGAAATAATTAGTAAAGGTACGTCATATAAAATAACAGATGGAAAATTTGCTGGACAATATAGAAATATGTATTGGAAAGTTAAAAATAATATAAATGAAACATATTATTTAATGCATATTAAAGATGATATTTATACAAAAATATCAAAAAGAGACATTAAAAAAGTTTTAAATATTAATAATGTTAGACAATCATGGTTTATTAATGTAAATGGTTATATCAGTACTACATTTAGAGCTGATAGTAAAGTATATAATATTTATCTACATCAATTAATTATGGATGTTCATAATGAAGATCTTACAAATTATGAAAAAACAGTTGACCATATTAATCAAGATAAATTAGATAATAGACAAATAAATTTAAGGCTTGTTAATATGTCCACACAAAATACTAATAAAGGAAAAGCTAAAAGACGTGTTGATGCTTGTGATTTACCTGAAGAATTAGACGAAGCATTACCTAAATATGTTGTATATAGAAAAGAAATATTAGATAAAAATAGTGGAAATTTTAGAGAATATTTTTATATTTGTAATCATCCAAAATTAGATAAAAATTGGGAAACAACCAAATCACAAAAAATTAGTATTAAAGAAAAACTAAAGCAAGCAAAGCTTAAATTACAAGAATTAGATGGTGATATTACAGAAAAAGAATATTTATGTGAATCAAATACAAATAATAAAATAGATTTACCTATTGGAATTAGATTTTTATCAGAATCATCACCGTATAAATTTGTATTCGACTTGCGAAAAAATGATATTAGATATGGATTAACTAATGTATTAAAATCAACTAATTTACAAAATGAACTTGATGTATTTATCAATGCTATTAATAAAAAATATCCTGAACTTAATTATAGCTCATATAAAATTGTAAATAATAAAATAAAAATTAATGAAAAAAATATTTCACAACCAGAAACAATTAAAAAAGATTTAATTAAATTAGTTTTACCAACAAATTTTTCCTTTTATTTTGATACAAAAGGAAATGCATATTATTTTTGCTTTGCTAAATCTGATAACGGGAAAATGCTAAGATTAAAAAGAAAAGTTAATTCAAATAATTATCAAATAGAATTTAATAATTTTATGAAATTAGTAAATGAAAAATTTCCACATATCAAATTAAATGATTATATTATTCCAAATCTTGAAAATATAACAGAAAATGATACATGTGATTCAAATGATTCAAGTGATTTAAGTGATTCAAGTGATTCAAGTAATGCAAGAACAATTATAGTTAAACCAATAATGCCACAACACTTTTCTATATGTAATGTAAATAATGTTGATTATATACAATTTTGTAAAAAAATTAATGGCACAAAGTATCAATATAAAACAAAAATAAATTCATATGATTTGAATACAGAATTAAATGAATTTATCAATGATCTAAATGAAAAATATAAATTAAACTTAATTAATTTAGATTATGCAATAAAAAATCCAACTGGATGGATAACAACTAATAAAATTGTTGATCATACAGAAACACCAGAAAAAATATTACAAAGAGCACAGGCACAAAATTATATACAAAATAAAATAAATAAAATTGGTTTAGATGAATTTCGTAAACAAAAAGCTAAATATGCACAACAATATCGTTCGAGAAATAATTAATTTAATACTGAAATATTATATCTATAAGATAAATATAATATTTTAATTAATGACTATATTTTACCAAATAATACAATTATTTACCAAATAATACAATTATTTACTAAATAATACAATTATTTACCAAATAATACAATTATTTACCAAATAATACAATTATTTACCAAATAATTAAAACATAAAAAAAGTACTTTGTTAAATAATAGATTTAATAATCTTCTTCATTAAATTATTTGAAAAATCTAAATATTTTTAAGATAAATTATTTTAATTTTAATTAAGTTGTTTTTTCTATTATATATTATAATAGAATGTCAAAATCAAAAACAATTATAAATTTAGAACAAAACGGAAGATTATTTCCATCATGGGTTATGAAAAATTTTAAACAATATATATTACCTGAAATAATAACTAAAGAAGGCGAAGATCCATGTAATCAAGAAAGAGAAAAAGGATTAACATTATATCAACAGTTTGTTGGTCAATATTTAAATTATCAATCACCATTCAAAGATTTATTAATTTATCATGGTGTTGGTTCAGGAAAAACAAATACTATGATAAATGTATATAATATTTTATATAATTATACACCTAAATGGAATATATTCTTATTAATTCCTGCATCACTTCATGATGATCCGTGGTTAAAAGATATTAAAACATGGATGAAACAAGAAGATTTTGATAAAAGATTTGCAAATATAATATTTATTCATTACGACTCACCATTTGCTGATAGAGATTTTTTAGAAAAAGTAAGAAAAGCAGATTCGAGTAAAATATCAATGTTTGTTATTGATGAAGCACATAAATTTATAAATAATGTATATAATAATGTGACATCAAAAAATGGTAAACGTGCACAAGTTATTTATGATTATATTCAACAAGAAAAAATAGAAAATTCAAATACACGAGTACTATTATTATCTGCTACACCAGTTGTTAACAATTCATTTGAATTTGCATTAATATTTAATTTATTAAGACCCGGAACATTTCCAACATCTGAAAGTATTTTTGAACAATTATTTATAAGCTCATCTAATTTTGCATCATTAAATGAAAATACTAAAAATATGTTTCAAAGGCGTATATTAGGGTTAGTATCATATTATATCGGTGCAACACCTGATAAATTTGCTCAAAAAACAATTCATTATATAAATTTAACAATGGATAAATATCATGAAGAAGTATATAATTATTTTGAGAAAATAGAAGAAGACAAAGAAAAAATAAGATTAAGAATGTCAAGAGGTAAAGTTGGTGATTCAATGTCGACTTATGCATCATATACACGACAGGCATGTAATTTTGTTTTTCCATCAATATCTGATAAAATTAATGGTGAAAAACGGCCAAGACCTGGTGCTTTTAGAATTAAAGAAACAGATGCAGTTGTTGTAGAGGAAGGAAAGAATATTGATAAAAAAAATAAATTAGTACAATCTAAAGCAGAAGTGCTTGAATATATGAAAGCAATTAGATCATTTGTAAATGGATTTATAGAGTTTTTAAAAGATGTTTTACGTAAAGATAAAGAAAATGGGTATACGATTAGCGATGATATTAAATTATTTCATACTAAATGTGATGGCAGTTTTACAAAATTTCAGACAGAAAAAAAGAAATCTAAATTATTTGAAACTATGTATATGTGTAGTCCGAAATTTGTTAGAATAATTTTCAATATATTAAAAACAAAAGGAACAGTTATGATTTATTCAAATTATGTTGAAATGGAAGGTTTACAATTATTAAAAGTATATTTAGAATTTTTTAGTTTTGTTGATATAGAACAAGATCAAGAATTAGATAAAAATAATTTAAATCCAAAAAAAGATCTAACAAAAGATGGATTGCGTTGGTGTGAATTTCATGGAGGTATTTCAAAAGATGTTCGTAAATTAAATAAAGATATATTTAACATGACTGATAATAAATATGGTAAATATTGTAAAATAATTATGATTTCACCTGCTGGTGCTGAAGGTATCAATTTAAATAACGTTCGACAAGTACATATTACAGAACCATACTGGAATGAAGTACGTATTGAACAGGTTATTGGCCGTGCATTACGTTTTTGCCAACATAAAGATTTACCACTTGAAGAACGTAAAGTTGATGTATTTAGATATAAAGTTGTAAGAGAATCAGGAAAAGAAACAACGGATGAAAAAATGGAAGATATATCACGAAAGAAAAATAACTTATTATTATCTTTTATTGAATCTGTCAAAGAAGCATCAATTGATTGTGAATTATTTAAAGCTCATAATATGATGGGTTCGAAATATAAATGTTTTCAGTTTAATGAAGATTCATTATTTGAAAATCCTGTTGGTCCTGCATATCAAAATAAATTAGATTATGATTTAAAATTAGATAATGGATCAAACGCTAAAGATTCATCCAGAATTAAAATAAAAGTAAGAAAGATTAAAGCAGTAAAACGTATTGATGATACTTCGTATTCTAATGAAGAATATTATTTATTAAATGAAGATTCTGGTATTGTATATGATTATGTATTAAATTATCCTGTTGGAAAAATTGATAAAGATGAAAATGGACAATTAATATTATTAGAAAATGATATTTATATAATTGCAGATGTAATAGAAATACCTGAACAAATATTATATGATCAAAATTAAATTATTTAGTTAAATTAATAATATTTTTAACTTTTTGTTCATAAGCTGTAATATCTGAATTATATAAATCAGATGCTTCTCTATTTGCTGGTGAAGAAGTATTAGGATCCATTAATAGTGATATAATAGATAAAAGTATAGTACGTATATTTTGTGCAGGTGTCCATTCAGATTGTAAAATATCAATACAAATTTTACCATCACGATAAATATTCGGATGATACATTTTTGTTAAAAATTTAACTGATGGTGGTTTAATTGGATAATCTGTATCAAATTTTAATTCAACATCAAATACACCATTTTCATATGGGGAGTTTGCAGGTCCTTTAATTTTAGCATGCCATAACATTAAATCTGTTGGTGTTTCAATAATAATTCCTTCTAATTTATCAGATTCAGATTGTAATTTTGATAATTCACGTGATAATCTTATATTAGTAAAATTTAAATTTGTTGACATTATTATAATTATAATTATATAATTAAAATTATTTATAATCAATTTTTTTATATTTATATGAGTTTAATTATGTTTTAAGTATATTCATATTGTGTAATCCAGCTAAATTTTTTATTTTGTCAATTCCTAAAGTATTATTCATACCCGCCATTCCAGACATTTCAGTCATATTATTCATACCCATCATATTATTCATACCAGCCATATTATTCATACCAGCCATATTATTCATACCAGCCATATTATTCATACCAGCCATATTATTCATACCAGCCATATTATTCATACCCGCCATTCCAGACATTTCAGTCATATTATTCATACTCGTCATATTATTCATACCCGTCATATTATTTATACTTGCCATTCCAGCCATATTATTCATACCCATCATATCAACCGCATTAGTTTCAGATATTTGATTAATAAAATTATTATTTCCTAATTTTGATAAATTACTAATTCCACTAATATTTTGAGCCATTTGTGAACTATTCATTAAAGAATTTATATCTTGACCCATAAAATTATTTGTATAATTAGTTACTGGTGCGATAGTATTTGCTAATAATGGATCAATATTTGTCATTTGATTTTGATTTTGCATCATTTGCTGTTGCATCATTTGCTGTTGCATCATTTGATTTTGATTATTATTTAGGAACATTGAGGTATCTTGATTTTGATTACCTGTAAAATTAGCATTATTTTGCGATATATCGTTATCTAATATGTTTAACATTTCATCAGTTGTATTTGATTCATTATTTTGTATTTTTGATTTTAAATCACCAATAATTCGCTGACCTGTAAAACTATATTTTTTTTTAAACGACTTATTTTTATTATCTGTATGTTTTCCCATTATATAATCTTATTAAGAAATTATTTCTAAAATTATAAATTTTTAAAGTATTATTTACTTTTTTTCTTTTTTATTTCATTAGCAATTTTATCAAGTTGTGTAGATAAATTTTCATTTTTTTTAGTTAATGCATTTTTATCTGTTTCTAAAGTTTCTATTTTTTTATATAATAATTTAAGTTCTTTTTTTAAATTTTTATTTTCTTTTTCAAAAATGTGACTGTTCGAATCATCTGATAATTCTTTTTTTAATTCATCTCTTATTTCATCTCTTAATTCCTCTTTTAATTCCTCTTTTAATTCAGTTTCGGATAATTTTTGCCAAAATTGGGTACCACCAGTTTGTACAGACCAAGATATCGAACCATTACCAAGTATAACGAATCGTCCTTCTGGATCAATTCTATTTAAAGTTCCGCCTAATCTAAATACTTTTTCGTTATTTGCATTAGTTGTAAAGTATCTCAAATGCGAACCAATTGATACAGTTTTAATATCAGAACATTTTTTATAATCTTTAAGTTTATCTTTTATTTCTTTATTAGTAAGAGTATCCTGATATGTTTTATCTGGACGTTTATAATTCTTATCTACAGCCGTTAATCTTTTATTAGGTTTATTATTCTGCATATTATAATTATATTAGAGAATAACTTTAATTATATTTTTATTTATAATTTAATCTTTGTTTAATCTTGATGTAGATAAATAAATAGAGTAGATAAATAGAGTAGATAAATAATAATTTTGTTTTGATATAAAGACATTTTAAGTAAATAGATAAATGTCTTATGAATTGAAATGGTTTAATAATAGTTTAAATCTCGATATTGGTAATCATGCAAGAATGGCTGAATATATAAAAAAATTAAGTAATAAAACAGAAGAAAGAAATGTAGAGAATAAAATAAACCAGATTGAACAAGATTATCAAGATAAATTACAAAAAATAGGAAACATGTGTAATACACCTAGTGAAATTGTTATGTTATGTAAAAAATCAAGTTTAATAATTTTACAAAAAGAATTAGATATTATTAAATTATTGACTAAATATACATTATTAAATAAAAAATTAGATTATAATTTTTTTATAAAATGTTTAAATATATTATTTTCACTAAGTGAAACATTAAGATTGCGATTATCACAAAAAGAACTACATGCAGATAAAAATGTAGAAAAACAAGAAGGAACAATATCTCGTTGTTCATACAAATTTTGTTCATATCAAGATAACTGTACGTATAATTATAATTTAAAAACTAAAAGTTTATGTTATCAAGATCATTATGTACATAATATGGTATCTTTTGATATTAAAATTTTGCTTGATTATATAAAACATAAATATGAAGCAACAAATGTTATTTTACATAATAAAGAAATTTTAAAAACTATTAATACATTAAGTTATGTAATTGGTCATATGGAATTAGAATTAAGAACTAAATGTTTATATATTCCAGAAAATGAATGGGAATCATGTCATGTTATTAAAAATAAATAATTAATCCTAATTTTAGTTTATTTTTAATCCTAATCCTAATTTAATTTTATTATTAACTTTTATTTCACCCAAATCTATTTTATTTTTTAGATCTTCAATTGATCTAACACCCATTTTTAATAATTTTAATGCACCTATATGTCCTATTCCAGTTATTGATTCCAATTCTTTTATTATTTTATTATTTTCATTAGTTGTATGTTTACAAATATTAATTTCTTCAAGTTTTCCAGTTTTGATAATTTCTTTAATTCTATTAATAGTACCTTTACCGATGCCTTGAATTTGTCCAAATTCTTTAATATTGTCAATAGTAATTTCTGTATTATATTTTTTAATAATAATTAATGCATTTTTAATTTGTTTTAATCTAAATGTATTTAATGTAATTAATTCAGTATCTGTTAAATATTCAATATGTTGTTGAATAAAATTAACAAGTTTTTCAAATTCAATAATAATATTTGAATTAATCATTATTATATATCACTTTATAGTCATATATAATAATTTTCATTTTTTATTTTGTAAATATATATAAACCAAAGTTATATATTAATTATAATAGATGTTTAAAATATTTAGTTTAATTACATTATCTTTATTTTTTTTAACTTATATTTATAATAATATTATTTATTTACCGGGTATTTTGTATAACTTTAAAAACCCAATTTTATCTACACAAAATATTAATTGGAAAACACATAATATAACTAATTCATTATATAAAATTAATAAACCAAATATTATATTAATTATAGTTGATGATTTAGGTATTAATGATTTATCCATAAATACACCAAATATTAATAGTCTTTATGAAAATGGATATAAATTCACAAATGCATATTCCGGACAAGCTACATGTGCACCATCAAGAGTATCAATATTAACTGGTAAATTTCCTACAAATGTTGGTTTTGAATTTACACCATTTCCAAAAAAATTAATTAAATTGTATTATTATTTAAAAAACAATGATATAAAACAGCCTATTTTTAAAATGGATAAATTAGACAGTTTAATATCAATGGAAAATATGGTATTACCATTAAATTATACTTTAATTTCAAATACATTACATAATTATGGTTATTATAATTATTATTTAGGAAAATGGCACATAGGAGAAGCACAAGGATACACCCCGTTAGATAGAGGATATGATGAAAGTTTAGCTTTTTTATATGGTGCATCCATGTATGAAGATGTTAAAAATAAAAGTATTGTAAGTTATTTTAATGATAATTCAATTTTAGATAAAATATTATTTAGTAATTTACCTTTTTCTATTTCATATAATAATGGACCACGTTTTAAACCAAATGAATATATGACTGATTATTTATCAAATAATGTTGTGGATATTATTAATAAAAATAATTCATTACCTTTTTTCATAACTTTAGCTTATAATGCACCACATAATCCTTATCAAGCATTATTAAGTGATTATAATTCACCAGAATTTAATCATCTTGAACATAATGAAAAAGTATATTATTCAATGATAAAAGCTGTTGATAGAGGAATAGGTAAAATTATAGAAAGTTTAAAAATAAATAATAAATATAATGACACAATTATTATTTTTACAAGTGATAACGGTGGTGCATATTATTCAAATATTAAAGAAACAAATAAACCATACAAAGGTTTTAAAAGTACATTTTTCGAAGGGGGTATACGTGTTCCATTATTTATTCAATATCCAAAAATAATTCCAAAAAATAGTATTAACACAAAATTATCACATCATGTAGATATATATTCAACTATTATGAGTTTATTAAATTTAAAAGATAATAATATTGATGGAATAAATTTATTTAATGAAACTGATAAACATAAAATTTTATTTTGGAAATCGGGAGATTATATTTGTATTCGTTATAATAATTGGAAATTTAGTTTATCTAATAATCCTAATAAATATTGGTTATATGAATTAATTTCTGACCCAACAGAAACTAATAATTTAATTGATAACTTAAATATTAATGATATATACAACAATTTAAGTAATGATAATTATATATTAGAACTAAATCAAACAGAACTGAATAATATAAATAATCTAATCATAGCATGTAAATTATATAAATTATTAATAACATATAATAATACTGCAAAAGCACCATTATGGGAATCAGTTATCAAAGTACCTATTCCAATAGGTAAAAATATAATTGAAGATGATACAGATGAATATATTTATTGGGCAAATTAAATTTATTAATTATATATAGTACATTGATTTATAAAAAATATATTATTTATAGTAATAATATATTTTTTGGATTTAAAAAGTAAAAAATTATTATTAGATAATAATGAATAATAAAATTCAAAAAATATTTCCTAAAATAAATAATTTGAATAATGAATTAAAATATGATGTTGAAGGCTTGTGGTCAATAACACAACCATCAGAAGCAAATATTATTTCTATCTTAATACAATCTGATATAGGTTATAATAGTAAAATATTAGATGCAACAGCAGGGATTGGTGGTAATACAATATCATTTGCTAATTATTTTAAGAATGTATCAGCAATTGAAATACATAAATCAAGATTTGAAATATTAACAAATAATGTAAATGCATATAAAATAAATAATGTTGAGTTAATTAATGATTCGTGTTTAAATCACTTAAATGGAAATTATGATGGAATATTTTTTGATCCACCGTGGGGTGGTCCAAAATATAAACATGCAACCAATATTAAAATTAAATTAGGTGATTTAACATTGGAAGAAATAATAAATAAAATTAAAGAAAATAATAATAAATTAATTTTTTTAAAATTACCAAGTAATTATGATTTAAATGAGTTCAATTGTTTTAATTATAAGATTGATAAAATAAAGAATTATCAAATGATAACTATATATTAATCTTGTCTAAAATAAAATAATAAATATGCATTATTATTTTGTAAATCATTTTTAGTATATGCCAAACAAACAGGATTAGAATCATTATATAAATACCAATTATTATTAATAATATTTTTAACAATAGATGTATAATGACCCAAATTAATATTTTGTCCATATTCAAAAGCTTGATGAATATTAATGCCAATTAAATCATACTTACAACTTGATTTATAAGGACTTGCAACATTAAAATATTTACCAAGATCTAAATCTTTAATTGGGTATGTAATATTATTTGTTATTTTTTGTGTTTGAATTCCAAATGCATTTATTAAAAATCTTTTAATATGAATAACAAGAATTTTAGGTGTTTTCCATAAAAGTGTTTTAGAATAAGCTCTATTACAAAGGCCACACATATCACAATTAATTTTATTATCTACATCTTGCTGTTCTTCTGAAACATAATGATCAATACATTCATATAAATCAAATGTTTTATACATATCATTTTTATTTTTAATTGGAACAGAAATTGGCATTGTTAAGAATGGTTCATATCCAATAGAATTAGTATTACAACACATACACTTACGATTATTTTGTATAAGACCATCAAATAAAGTTTTAATTGGTGAAAATTCTCTTTCTTGATATTTCATCCATGTATGTGTTGCATTAATATTATTAAATGCATCATATGATGAATAAACAGAGCTATCAATTTGTGATATATTAGAACCAAAAATATATTCTGATTTAGTTCCAACTTCTTCTTCTATTTGAGAAATTAAAAAATTAAAAAATTCTTGTGAATCTTGTTGATTAAATTCATCCCACATATCATTTTTTTTACCAATTAATGTTTTAAATGTGGTTGGTGTAATAGAACAGTCATCATTTTCAAGTGAAGTTTTAAAAAGCCTAAATAATTCAAAAACAACAAAGTCCTTAATTAATTTTTCATCATTAAGTTCCGGGTTTTGATCAATTTTATTTTTAATTTTATTTAATAATATATCATTAAATTTTGCTTGTGAAATATATTCAATAAATATTGGTATTTGTTGTAAAATATGTAAAATAGAATTCATATAACAAGTAACCCCCATAATATTTTTATATTTACTTACCCCTAACTTAATATCACATTTTAAATTATTAATATTAGTATCCATTGTCATAATTTGATTGTCAATTGATGTCATTAATAAATAAGATATAATAGTAAAAGATAAAACTTATCAATTTTTTTAAAATCTACGTTATGTTAATTAAATAATGAGAATAGATTCTAAAAAAATTATTAATATAAAAAATAAACAGGATTTAAAAAAATTTTCAATAGATAAACCTATATTTCAATCAAATTATTTATTTCATTATTTGATTCTATTAAATAATTTTAATGCATTGAAATTGATTAAATATCCTATATACAATGAAAACAATGATGGGTTAAATGGGTTTCATTTAGCTGCAAAAGAAGATAATATTCCAATATTAATTTATTTAATTGAAACATATCCAGAATATATTTATAATAGAACTGAAACAAGAGAATTATTTACACATTATTTACAACCTGAAATTTTTTCGATATTGATAAAAAAATTTTCAAAATTAAATTGGGAAGATTTAATAGAAGAAAATAATATAATATTAAAATCAATAATTACAAATTTATCATTTAATGAATTGCACAAATTTATAAAGGTATATAATATTAAACCAAAACAAACAAATTCATATTTATTTGGAATAATTAATAATAATATGTTAAATATAGAAGAAAAAATTACAATATTAAATGAATTTTCTGACAAAGATATTAATATTAAAAATGAATTTGGCGAAGGATTGATTTTAACTGTATTAAATATGGATAATAATATATTATTTGATTATTTACTTGATAGAAATATAGATTTAGATTATTATACAATTATAAAATTAAATAATCCATTAAGAATGGGTATATATTTTGATATATTAAATGATGATTTTAATTATAGCAAAAAAATAATAAACAAAATAATAGATAATAATAAATATTTTTATAATGAATACGATAAATATATTAATAATTTAGCACATTCAACAATTAATATAAGAACTAATCGGAATAATCAACAATATAAACAAAATATTTCACTTGATAAAATGGCAGATGTTGAAATATTAAAAATGTGTGATAATAAAACATGGAATCAAATTAATATTGATAAGATAACACCATTAGAATTATTGATTGAATTAGATTATGAAATTTATTCAAAAATAATACAAGATAATAAAATAAGTATTAATACAGATATTTTATCTAGATTACTATTAAATTATGAAAATGAAAATAATGATAATTACAATAAATGGATAAAATTATATAAAACTTTACCAAATTATGTACAAGAAACAGATTCTATTATTATGGAGAATACTTTGTATTCACATTATACAATATTTAGATCAACTTTTAAAGATATTGGGGTATTTAGTATATATTTAAAAGACACATATCAAGATCTATTAATTCCTAATATGAAAACATATTTATTAAATAATTTAACATTTGATAATACTTTACTATTTCCTGATGATATTATTTCAAAAGAACCAGTATTTCCATGGATAATATCATACCATTCAGAATCAGAATATTATATTCATCCATATTTGAACAATATAATTAATGCAGAAAAAAAAAATAATAATAAAAGATACGCTGCTGTATTTTTAGGTTTAGTTTTAGAAACAATATTACATGCAAATATATTAGTTTATGATTTCAAAAACATGACTGTAGAAAGATTTGAACCATATGGTAATACAAATATAATAGAAAATGATAATGTTTTAGACGATATATTGGAAGAAGAATTAACATGGAATACTGGATTAAAATATTTAAGACCAAATGATTTTTTGCCATATGCCGGATTTCAAACAATATCAGATGAAAATAATTTAAAAAATATAAAAGCTGGTGATTTTGGTGGTTTTTGTTTAGCATGGTGTTTATGGTATTTAGAAACTAAAATTATAAATCAGGATATTGATTCAAAAACATTAGTAAATAAATTAATAAATAAAATATCAAAATTAGAAGTAAATTTTACTGAATATATTAGAAATTATTCAACTAAAATTAATGATTATAGAATTAAATATTTAAAAAAAATAGGACTTGATGAAAAAGTGATATCGAATATACATTCAACAGTAAAGAATGATGATATTGTTGAAGATTATTTATTAAAAGCATATAATTAAAATAAATAAATCTATAAATTTGCAATAAAATCATCTGTAATTTCTGTTACACATTGTTGTTCTGAAATTACATCACTAGTAAAGGCAACAGTTGTTCCTTTATTAGATACAGCAACTTCACTAACTTGTGTAAGTTCACCGGATTTTTTCAATCGCATTACATCTTGTGGTGAATACTTTGAATCAATAATGTATCCACTGCCAATATCTGGAATAAGAAGAACAGTATCTTCTTTTCCAATAAGTTGTTTACTACGGCCTGATTTACGTTTACCACGTAAAGGACAATTAATAGTTTGTCCAGTACTAATAATTTTAACATCAAAACGACAATTACCAAGTGGTGCAATGATTTCGCCGTATTCTTCTTTATCATTTGCAAAAATTAGTTCTTTTGACTTTGATCCGGTATGGGTTTTATTATGTTTCTTCATATGAGTTTTTCCTGACATTAAATAACTAATAATATTAATTTAGATATTATAAATTTCAATTTTTATATTTAACCAGACAACAAAAGTATAATAAAGTATAATAAAATATTTAAAGATTTGTGATATATTATTATTTAATGAAAGCAAAAGAAGTTATGAAATTACTAGATATTTCAAGAGCTACATTATTTA